>Ga0075122_10001466_pt1 | contig 16804 bp, 31 predicted proteins | sample AntAceMetag02UKB_FD_69790 | JGI IMG/M metagenome (GOLD analysis project Ga0075122, IMG submission 69790) | Saline lake microbial communities from Ace Lake, Antarctica - Antarctic Ace Lake Metagenome 02UKB | ecosystem: Environmental > Aquatic > Non-marine Saline and Alkaline > Saline | place... | reverse complement strand
GCTAGCAAGCGGAGCCCTTATGCTTTTAGAGGGGGGAGGGGTGGAAAAGCAAGCTTAAGCCAAGCTTGAATAGCACTAGTAAGCTTGCTTACCAAAGTAAGAATTGTGCTTATTAAGGGCTTAGGAGCCTATTTTTACCTACTTCCTAGCAGAGAGGCTTGGGGGTCATAATCAACAAGCCTTTGAAAGCACCGACTTTCAAAGACAAGCAAACTATTTAAGGCTTGCGATGGCTAACTGCACGAAGTGCCACATTTTCCTACATAAACATAAACTCTTTATCCATTAACATATCTTTCTTCTTATTAGCTTTAACTCTGGCTGTATTGCATTTGCTTTTGCTACAATAGCCACTACCATTAACTCTCGGTTTATTTAGTATATGTCCACAATTTAAACAATGTTTATATCTTGGTTTATCTTTTCTTTTCATGAGTATTAGTGTATAATAATCTGTTTTGTTATTATACGTTTTCTTGTTTTTGTTTAATATGAAAAGGGAGAGCATGGTGAAACACTCTCCCTATTTGGGTTTCCACGGGGACTAGTATGGCCGCTCTATTATAAGCGCTACACTTAATCCGATGATCAATCCTATACTAACATTTCTTATTGCTATTTGCCAGGCTTTCATTGTCCTTCCACCGCTGAATCTGTGGCAAGTGCGTCTCCAAATACTTCTATTAAATCATCTAATGTTAATAATAAATATTTTGGATAAGGTGTTTTCTTTAGTCCCACTTTTTTTAAATTCTTTATAGCTTGTTTTACATCTTCTGCGTTGATTACTTTAATTCCAGTTTTAATACGTTCATCACGAATCCAATAACTTAATTGGTCTTGTGGTTTCATTTCTTTTCCCCTTGAGTTTCCTCTTTCGTAGAAAGTGTGTCTCTAATATTATATATTTTTCTGCTAATAATCTTTTTATGTAAATTTGGAGATATGATTATTATTACTTTTCTTATTGCTAACTTTAAATATTTCCATGGTAATCGTATAAATATTGGAACAAAATCATTATATAATTTCCCTCTCTTCTGCATGTTTCCATATTTATTTTTCCATTGAATCATTTGTTGTTTGAACTTTTCTTTATCGTCAAAGAAATTCTTCTTACCCTTTACTCCAATTCCAATAACTGATGTTGGATATAATTCGTCTGCTCCGTGTGATGCAACATAAACTGAATCAAACTCTGACAATAAACTTCTAAATCCTTCTTCGGAGTATCTAAAATAATCGTAAGGATAATCGTGTAATGGAAATTTAAACATTGAGGTTATTATACATATCCCGTTATCTTTTAAAACTCTGTGCATCTCTGACATTGCTTTTCTTGGATATTCTGTATGCTCTAATGTCTCACAAGAAATTGCGGTACTAATACTGTTGCTTTCTAATGGTAAATCTTGATAGTTCATTACTTCATCAACACCTTTCCCTTCTCTCATGTCAGTTCCAACATATTTCATTCCCTCAAATATTGGTCTTAAATCTGCTATATGTTCATGACCTTCAACTATGAATGAACCAAACTCATAAATTATATCTTTGATTGGCAAAGTATTTTTACAAATTTTTATAAATCCGTTTATTGAATATTGCATTTTAATATGGTTCCCCTAGACACATAGTATCTTCAAGATACAACACTGTTGTGAATAATGAAATAAAACATACCATTTGTAGTAATATAAAAATTATGATTGATATGATAATAGTTAAAATATTTATCCCAAACATCTTAAATATATTAAATGCAATTAATATTGGAAGTGTTAATGAAACAATTATTATAAGTATTATTAAATTATCTATGTTCATATTAATTTCTCCTCCACTACTGAATCTGTGGCAAGTGCGTCGTCTAGTGCTTTTAGTTTCTCTCTTATTGTTGAAGCATAACAAGAAATATTACTAGCAGTTGATATATAATTTTCTTCTGCCGTATATCCCTCTACATTATTTATTGATTTTTGCATATAAAATATTCCTTGCAAAAATGCCTGTAATCTTTTGGAACTTTCTTGTATGGTGTCTATACTGTCTTGAATTTCTTGTTGTAATTGTTCTTTGGGTTCTATTATTTTCATTCTTTTCCCCCCCTTCGTCAATTCCAAAAGGAAAAGTGCAAAACAGATTGCAAAAAATGTATCACTTATCATTCCAGATTCTAATTTATAGTAAACCATTGCGACTATAAATAAAATCAGCTTTAATAGTATAATTAGTGATTGAGTAATTTGTGTTTTCATAAATGAACTAACAATTTGCCTTTAAAAAGGGTTTCGCTGTTGTTATCTCACAAAAATGAAATAGAAAAATTAGGATAATTAGTACAATTATGTGTCCAAAAAATATATATAAAAATAATATACAAAAATAAAAATTAAATCTTGTTTCCTGCTCTAACTAAAAACATATTGAGTTCCTTTTCAATTTTTGGTAACTCTTTCTCGAAATATTCTGCTTTAAATTTATGGTAACGAATCTTATCTCTAACGGCTAATCGCTTCTGTAATAATTTTCTTATTTCCTTTCGCCAAGAGCCGTAGAGATAATTTTTGAATACCATCTTAAAATTCCTCTTCTTCTTCATCAATTTCTTCCTCAACTTCCTCAACTTTTTTCTTCGATTTTTTCTTTGGCTTTTTAATAACTTCGCTTTCTTCTGTTGTTGGGGCTATAACTACAACATTATCTCCAGATTGGATATAACATAATCTCTTGCCTTCATCTCTCTCGCCAATTATTAATCTTCCTTCGCCATCTACAAGAGCCAAAACTTCTTTGATGTGCTTTATATCCAAAGAGATATATGTTTTTCCCTTAAATCTTGATGAACTAAAAAACATTTTTACTAATCCTGTATCAGCAATAGAAATGCTATCCTCAGATGTTTCTACATCAAAGTTTTCTGCGTTTAATTTTTCTTGTAATCCATCAGCACTAAATTTCTTTACCCATCTCAAAAGGGAGATATTGTTTAAGATTTTCTTGATAAATTCTAAACTTTTACTATCTTGTTCCATTAATCTTCACCTCCTTTCATTTCTATAAGTGTTCTTTGTTTTATCGGTACAAATTTTGGGGTATCAAATTCCAAAACATACTCTTTCTTGTATTTCTTTTCTTTCAATTCATATTCGATATATTCTTTTATGTAACCATCCATTGTATCGAAGAAATCTAAATTTGATGGGAAATCACTTCTATAACCTGTTTCTGTCAATAAGCATGGCTCACTATCTTCTGTCTTGAACTCAATATGATATAATCCTATGTATTCTGTTCTTAATTCCCAATTAACTTTTACTCCATCTAGCCAAAAATATCCTCTGCTATCTTGAAACTTTGTTTCTTTCCAATCCACTCCATTCGCACAATAATCACTAATGACTTGTTTCGCAAATTCACATTCTGCTGTACCAACCCACTCGTAACTATCAACTTTTTCTTTACTCCATTCTCTAACGCTACCCTCTTTTGAATTTGGATAATATGTACTATCTGGATGACAAACAACAAATCCACCAAAGGATTTTTTTATCTCAACTAATAATTCTTCCTTACCAAATAAAGTATTTTGTGTCATTAATCCCACCCCCTTTTTATTGGCTCATCTTCTTCTGTTTCCAAATCTATCGCCTTTATCCAATCGCTTTCCCAATCATATTTCAAAAAACTATCATTCTCTTGAAAATCCATTAAACAACTTTGATTCATTTTCTACCCCCAAAAGTGTCAGTATCTTTTTTCTTTGGCACTTCGGCACTAATCTCTTTTTTAATTCTAAAAAATGTTCTTCGGCTCATTCCCGTTTCTTCCATAAAAATATCTATTTGGGTTTTTACAACACTATGTTTTCTACTCACCATAAGATATATTTTTTTTAACTCATCAACTTCTGTGGTTGCATTAAATAATTCTTTGGCTTTTGTTTTGTCATATTGTACAAAAGAGATAAGTTTTCGTAGAGTTCTAAAGTTAAAATCTCTTGTGGCTTCTGTCACCTCACTTTCCAAAAGATTTAACACATATCCCTTATCATTTTTACTCAAATCCTCATCCTCATCAATAAAATTTTTACAAATATCCATTTTGTTTTTAAAACTAAATCCCATTCTATAAAATATAGTTCTCGAAATCATTGCTCGAGTAGAAGCGTCATTTTCTTTTGGAATATGATTACACAAAATTATTATTTTAGACTTCATCACAAATTTCTCGGGCATTTTTGCTTTATCACTTTTAGAAGCATACTGACAAATTCTTTTTCCATCACTATCCCACAATGCCCCTTTAAGTATCGCCAAAGATAATTTATTATTAAATACTCCCTCAATATCATCTAAAATTATAACCTTCTTGTTTCTATTATTGTAAAGAAATTCATAAAGAGAGAGAGGTGTTGTATATCCGTTTGAATAATCCCACTCATCACTTTTTAATATCTTTTTTATAGAAGAAATTGTTAAAATTGTTTTACCTATTCCACCCTCACCAACAAAAATTAATCCTTCGTATTGTTTTGTGGACATCAAACATTTTAATAATTCATTGGGAGTGTTAAATTCATCCAAAACATTATATTCTGTTTTCTCATCCTTCCACTCTTGGAGTTCCTTTTCTGATTCTCTTTGCTCTGGAGTTTTAAGTTCGGCATTTTCGCCTTTAACCTTAACATTACTATCCCTAGCCGTATCTTCTAGTATCTGTTTTAATTTTTCTTTTTCCATTTTTGATTATTATATTCTAACTCTGTTTCATTTCCCAATTAGTAGTTTGAGTTTCCAATTCTTCAGTACATTCATAACATACAAAAGTATCACAATCATAAGTTCTACCCTCGTCGTATTCAAATTCACAACCACAAATATCACATCTCACTTTAAATCCCCCCTCATTTTCATATCAAATAAAACATCCATCACCATACTGCTCTCGTTACAATCAAAGGCACTAATTAATTTCGCAAATTCACCACGATTAAACCAAAAAGATTTAAATTCCATTCCTCTATGTCTATTTTTTGGATAAGTAAATAATTCCATATCATAACCACAAGTACAAACAGACATAGAAATATTATCTTCTGTTTCTTGTGTTCTCGTACAATTTGAGCATTTAAAGACTTTCATCTTGTCACATCCCTTAACTCAATCCTATTTTTACAACTCGGACAATCTATTAATTTAAAAATGTTTAATCTTGAGGTATGAAATAAATTTCCACAATCGCCACAACTCCAAAGAAAAAATATTCTTTTTGGAAGAGATAATAAATGTGTGTACCCGATTAATAATGCTCTTTTCATATCTTCCTTAACCTCTTTTTAATTAAAACTCTCGCCAATCTCTCTATATCTTTTTTTCTATTTTTAAACATAAAATCCCAATCAAATTCGTTATTTTGATTAAGTAAATGTAGGGCTGTATGACAAAACTCATCCAAGAATATATTATTCTGTGGTCTTAAATCATTGTGGTTGTAATTCTTCGCATGTCTAGTGTCTGCGATTCTCTCATTACATATTGGGCATATTTTTGTGTTTACCATTTTAATCTAATTCGTTATAATTCCCAATTTTATTATATTCTTCTAACGCTTCAAGAGGTTGCTTTCTATCTTCGTCATCACTCCAAAACCATAAAATAAAATTTTCTAGTTCTGCGTGTACCCATTCTTCGTATTGTTTTTGTGTAATTTCCATCTTTTTTATTGCTATTCTTTTTAAGTGATTATGCACCATTTTATTTTTTAATCTCATTTTTTATTGTTTTCCTTTCTTTATTTGCCTTTCGGCTTGAATATAAGGGGATACGCAACCCGAATTTATCTGCGTCCTTCGTGGGTTCTCCCCCTCAAATTTCTTTGAGTATGAATGGCTCACAACATTGAGCCAAAATAATAATTTATTGTTCTCTAAATTCTTTAACTATTCCCGAAGTACCAAAAATCATTCCGTTTTTAAGATAATATTTAAATCTTTTATCGTTTGAGATTTCCCCAACTATGTCTATGTATTGAGAATTTATTGTTAAATTATTCTCTTTAAGATAAATAAAAAATTCTTCTTTTGTCATCATCATAACATTATTTTTCTTTTTGAATCCTCCAGATTTTTTAATATCTGTTTGGCTATAAATTTGTATCATTGTTTTATTTTCCATTTAATAAACTCTCGAAATGTCAAAATAACTTTTGTCAAATTGTTCTAAATATCTAAAAAATAAAACCTTTTGGGTACTACTTAATTTTTTAAATAAGTCTCTCACTTGTTGGCTATTGCCGTTTATTTGGCTATCGACTATATAATTAAAATAATCTTCAATACTCTTAAATTCATAGTTTTTTAATGTATTTTTTCCTATCATTTTTAGTTTTTTCCCCCTTTCAAAGCTAAATTATTAACCTCTTTATTTCTTGCACTATATTTAAATGACACTTTCTTCTTTTTTTCAGTTTTATAAGATAATGGGATTATTAACGCTATCCATACACACTCTAATAAAATCATAAAAAAAGGTGTTTTTTTGGGTGTGTGTATAGTTGCGTCGAAATGGGTAATAACTATTTCGTAGTAGTCATGGGATTTGAAAGGAGTTCTTGGATTTATTTCATTCTGTTGAGAGAATCGATTTTTGGGATTTTTCGATTTACGCACTATCTTAAGATAATGAAATGCACTAAAAACGCATTCTCTCACTATTTTGAAATAAGCACTATGTTGAGATAATGAAATACTTTTTTCTATGGGTACTAGATTATAGTTACACTTGGGTACTTGTGAGAAGGTAATATAGTAACTCTCTTGGGCTTCTTTATTCACCATTTTTTTATATTGTGAGTGTGTGAGGTGTTGTCCTACCATAGCAAGACAACCCCCTTTTTTTTCATCTCTTGTAATAAACTAAGTTCTACATATGGCTTATTGTTTACAAGATTACTAAACCACATCTTTATTTTTTTTATTTCCATCTTTTTTATATCTCCTTTGTTTTATTGTCTTGTTGTGAGAGTATCTCTCATGTTACTAAGACAATATAATAAGGGATATTCTCTTTTTAAGTGTTTCGTTTTGTTGAGATAATGAAATAATAGCATACTATTATATAATGACATAAGGGGGTGGTAGTGGGGTTTGTATATGTGGTATAGTGTGAGAGGCCCCTAAATATTTTTTTTACAATTTTAGGCTAGTATATACTCAATTTCAAATTTTTATTAGAATTGTTAAGGAAATACGCCAGTATATACTCTAAAGTGGTAAGATACATTTAAAAGGAAGTATATACTTGTACAGATATGAGAATACTAATCAACATTGAGCCAGAAAATGTTTTTGAGAGAACCCCTCTATTGAGACACATCAAGACTTTTTTTAGAAATAATCCGCAAAAACTTTTTATGATTAAAAAATTAGAGATTAGGGTTTTGGATAAAGGGGAGAAATTAAAATTATAATTGTGGACACCAGGGAAAAATTACCATTATGGGATTCTAACCAATTTAAAGTAAAGGTGCAGAAATTAGATGAAGGGGATTATACCACTGAAGAATTATTCAATAAGGCCCATGCAGAGAGGAAGTCAGGAATTGATCTATATGGAAGTTTAATTCAAGGACATAAGAGATTTTCAGCAGAAATTCAAAGAGCAATAGAAAAAGATTTAGATTTTGCGATATTCGTTGAATGTACCAAAAAAGACTTCATTGCTAAAAAATTTCATGGAGGATATAGATTAAAAGTAGGCGCCAAGATTTTAAGAAAGGTGATTGACACCATGAATGATAGATACCCGATTCAATTTATTTGGTGCGAGGATAGAGAAGATTTAAAAGAACGCATGCTTTTGTGGTTTGTGCAGAAGAAGGCAAAAATTATGGAGGAAATCGAAAATGGCGAAATTACAAAGAATTAAGAGAACAAATGGAAGTCTTGTACACAGCGTAAATATTCCACTAGAAATGATAGAGAATCTTTCTTGGGAGAAAGGCCAGGAATTATCTTTCAAAATCCAAGAAGTGAGTGTTGGGAAAATTCTTATAATTTATAAAAGCGAGGACAATCTAAATGGATGAAGTAAGCCTTAGAGAATTTGATGAAGCTGTAAAATTAATACCAGAGAAAATTAAGAATAAAGATAAAAAAATTAATGAGAAAGATTTCGAGATAATGTTGGAGGAGATGCAAAATCCTGTTCAAGCTCAAAAGAAACTTGCCGTACAACTTAAAATATTTTTGGATAGAAGAATCGAAGATGAAATGACTGATAAGGGAGTTCTTAGCGATCATACAAGAAGGTGGGTAGAATCTTATAATAATGTTTTGGAAAAAATACAAAAAGCCCTTCATGGAGACAAAAGCGTAAATTTACACCTTCATAAAATTAGTCATGGACATATTGCTGCCAAAATGCGTGAGGCGCTTGATATTTAAAATGTTTGAAATTGTAGAAGGAATTAGTGAAAAAATGGAAAAGAATACAAATGCAAAATTTGAACTTTGGGATAAAGTCATGGAAGAAAAGTGGCTTGAATCCGAAGATGAAGAAATCGTAAAGAAAGTATATACTTTGCTTTTAGACCCAGTGATTTACGCCTATGCTTTCTTTAAAGACCCAAGAAATATCAATAATAGGTTTAAATGCTATGCTTATCAAGATGTTATCCTAAATGACACACATAGAAGAGTATTGTTTGCCGCAGCGAATCAAATAGGAAAATCAATAGCACTTTGCATAAAATCATTGACATTTGCACTTTTAAACCCTGGAAAGACAGTTCTTATGACATCTAAAACTTTACCACAATCTAAGGATTTATTGAGACAAATCAAGCAATTCCTTCAAAACTCGAGATTAGACTATAAATATGATATTGGAGATAGTGAGACTAAAACTGAAATCTATTTTAGACATTTCGAGGAAGTTGAGGTTTATGATGAGAAATTGGATAAAACCTTTATAGAAAATAGAGAACTGCAACAAAGTAGAATAATTTGTACTCCTGCAACCGAAGCAGCGCTGGGGTACGCTGTAGATTTAGCTTTAGAGGATGAATTATTTTTCTATGATGATGGAGAGCATTTCCATAAACAGATATTGCAACCGAGAACCTACACAACAAAGGGCCAGATAATAGTTTTTTCAAATCCAAACGGACAACAGGGAATTGGGTGGGAATTGTGGAATGATGAAGATTATCATAAATACCGATTTAATTTCTTGGATTGCCCTACAAATACTCAAGAGGAATTCGATAGATTGTGCAGAACTCTTACTCGAGAACAAATAGATTCTACCTTGCTTGCGGTCTTTACTTCTCCGGAAGGAGGATTCCTAACATTGAAAGAAAGAAAGGATATGCAGGAAGATCGAATTTCAATGCTCCCCTCAATAATAACTCAACCAGTTTACATATTTTTTGATTGGGCGAAAGTGAGAGATAGGACTGTAAGGATAATCGGCATACCGATTAAAAAGAATGACACCGATTGGGCAGATGAAGTCTATGTTTATGAGATGAAAGAATATCCACAGGAGACACCATATACAGAAATAATTGATGAAGACTTGAAAAACTTGATAAAAGACTTGGGTCCAGAAAATGTAGCAATGGTTGGTTGGGATAATACAGGTGTTGGGCGTGGACTTGAAGATTTCACAAAAAGAGTAGAACAACTCGGAATTATGGCAATGCCGGTAGAATTCTCCCTGGAAAACAAATCAAGGATTTATACGCTTTTTAAGCTGTTAGCAGAGAATAAAAGAATAAAAATTCCATATGTCAAGGAATGTGACAAGCAATTAAGTATGCTTCGATTTGGAAAAACAACTCGAGGACTTTTGACAGTTCATCATGAAAATGAGAGAGATAGGGATGATTTTCCAGATGCAATAGCTGGAATCTGTAGCCTTATGATTGCTCCGGATAATCCACCAATTTCGGCGGTGATAATATGATAAGTGAAGAAGATATGGAAAGATATGCACAAGCAGCAAAATGTCACGATTGTTTGAGTTGGCACAAGCATTGTAATGCAGAATGTTGTAAAATAATATTTTTAAAGATTGATCCTAAAGAATTAGATAAGCCCGGAAAATACATAACTATTAGGCCAGCAGTACCTTTTAGTGATTGGAGATATTTTTGGTTCCATGATGTGGAATATTTGAGGGGTGTCCTTAGATTTAAAAAAGATAGAATAATAGCAGTTGGGAGAAAGGTTATGTATATTCATGATTGCAAAATGCTCAACGGAAATATGTGTAAATTACACAAGAAGGGAAAGCCAGAGCTCTGTAAGGCATTAACCCTAGAAACTGCGAAACTCTCAGGAACTCCATTTGAACTTACTGATAATTGTCTATTCAAATATAAGTGCAAGGAGGTAAAGGAAAATGATTAAAAAAGTAAAAACAGAAAAAGAAAAGAAAGAAATCGGATATGGTATGCAATTAAGATTGGCAAATGGAAAAAACAATTACATAAGAAATATAGTGAATGGAAGATATTTTCTTGCCAGATGTAATATGATAGCAGAACAATTACAAACTAAAGAAATAAAAGAAAATATAGATGGATGTCCAAAATCTGAAGAATTCTTGACAACAGAATATGCTTTACAGAAGATGCAAGCGATAATGAGTCTGCGTAACGCACATTTTGCAAAGAAAGAATTAATGGAAGATTTTAAGTTGACAAATGCTGATATTTTGGAAGTTGAAAACGACTATTACAATGGAAAAATAATGCGGGAGGAATACGATGATATTTATAAATCGGGAAAAAAAGCAGAGTTCGTTGATTCATCAAAAGATTAGACGGGCATATTTCGTTCCGTCCAAATCTGGAGATACCGAAAAGTTTAAATATAATCTTGGACATTACGTTATTAAGTATGTTGGTAAAAAGCTAATAGCATTTAGAAACATAAAAAATAGGATCAACCAGAAAGTTGTTTTAAAGACAATAAATATTGATTTTGTTTTGATAAAAAAAGATGTGTCGATATGGACAATAGAATCTTTAATCGAGGGTGCAATAACAAATTATGTTGTTTGGGCGCTTCTTGGATTGGAGTTCAATATCTTCACCATGTTCGCATGGGGATTTGCTATTAAGCAATTACTAAGTATATATGGGAGGATAAAAAAACATGGTTCAAATGCAACAATACCTAAACAAGACTAATGTATCTAATGATTCAAGACACTTCCCATTATTGAATTCTCTTTTTATCGAAAGATTTTCTCAATTAAATCCGTACTCTAATGATAATGATTTTAAGACTTTTATGAAGTGGGCCAGAAGATCTCCTCAACTTATGGGATTTCTAAACATTATAGCGACGGATATGCTTGGAGATGATATTGAGTTTAAACCAATAGACAAAAGTTCTGGTAGAAACAGAGTTATTAAGGCAAAAGACTTCTGGGAGAATAATTCTGGAAATGAAGTTACCGAAGAAACAATTTATGATTTATTGATAAATGGTATAGGGTATAATTGGCTTGGAAAACTTAGTGATATGCAATTAAAAGAGTTTTGCGAATTATCTGTAAAGGAGCTTATTCCTGAGGTAAAAGAGGGCGAATTAGAAGTTAAGGCAGAAGGTATGGTTAGTTTGATTAAAAATAACAATACTGACAAAATTGTAAAAAAACTAAGGCATGTTGCGGCTAGTACAATATCTATAAATACAGACGAGTATGAGGTTAAAAAGTATATTCAGAGAGTTGGAGTTAATACGAAAGAGTTCTCTCCAGAAGAAATTCTAGTCTTTAAATTAATGCCATTTGATGGAAAAATATTTCCATTTCCTCCAATGGAAGCAATTCTTTCAGAAATATATTTACTTTGGCTTATCACACAAAATTATGTATCTTTCTTCGAGAATGGTGGAAAACCAGACAATGTATTCATTTTGCCAAAAGAATTAGCGAATAGCAAGAATCATCAATATCTAATTGACACTTTAACAAAATATAAAAAGATAGAGAATAAGCATGGAAATCTAGTCTTTACCGGGGACCTAAAAATAGAAAAGTTGATGGAGATAGAACATCAAATGGAGAATAAAGATTTAGGACTTTATCTAACAAGTGTTCTTGCAATGATGTATGGAGTTCCTGTAAACAGAATTCCATTTTTGGTTGGAAAAGCTGCTGCAGGAGGAGATTCTGGTGGATTGGCAGATACTGGATATTGGAGAAAGATAAGTGTTTGGCAAAGAAAATTAGAAACTACTTACAATAGAGATTTGTGGAAACCATATTTTGGAGTTGAAATGAAATTTGGAAGAGGATATTTACAAGACGAAGTGAGAGAAACTCAAAACGAGATGCAAAAGACTTCTGTTGCAGAACAGAGGATGAGTCTTGGATTATGGACAGTTGAGGCGGCAGGAGAATATTTAAAGATTGATGAAGAAGAAATAGTAGATGCGCAGAAGCAAAAGAAAGAAAGAGACGACGAGATATTAAAATCTGGGATGCTTTTGCAAAATCAAGACAACAATGATAATGTAATGAAAAATGAAGATGCAAAAAATAAAGCTAAAAAGAAACAAGATACTCAAAAGAACAATCAACAGAATGCTGGAGGTAAAAAGATAAATCCTTAAAATGGCAAAACATCAAGATTTTCAAAAGATATATAGCAGATTTGTTAAACAGTACGAGGAGAAGGGAGATAGCATGTATTTTACTTGGCTTAGTAAAAAGGGATATATTGAAACGGAGCCTTTCCCGCATGGAAAAGAAAGAAAAGAATTTATGTGTAATGTTGTTGGACTAGAATTAAAAGAAGACGAAATTTGTTTTCATATAGAAGGGTTGGTTGCAACTTCTCATGTTGACAACGTAGATCAAGAAGATGGTGTTGATATTCCAGATAGAATACCTAGAGAGACATTAGAAGATTTTGCAGTACAAATAAATACCAAAAGAGATTCAAGAATAATGGGAGTGCATCATAGCGAAGGACATCCGATTTCTCCAGAATTTTTTGGTGAAGCTGATGTTGATAATTCTCCTGCAAGAGTAATAGAGTTGACAGATGGAGAGTTTGGATTATATGTTGATACAAAATTATTGAAGGATGACCCTGCTACTCCAGAAATTATAAAGGATTTCCAAAATGGGGATTTAAATTCATTTTCCATAACCTACGATACTGATGGGTTTATGACTACCGATTTTGATTGGGTTGGAGACAGCTTAGTCAGAATTCTTTTACCTGGAACTCGTTTGCATGGTTATACAGCAGCGAGTAACCCAAAAAACCCGAATGCTATAGCAACTGCGTATGGATATAAAGAATTCAAAGAATTGGTTGGTATGGATAAATTAAATTATGGGAGGTTAAATAAAAAAATGAAAAATAAAGAAGTTAAAGAAAATGAAGAATCAGAAGAAGCTGAAAAAGTTGAAGAAACTAAAGAAGCTGAAGCTGAGGAACCAATAGAAAGTGAGGAAGTAGAATCTGCAGAAGATGATGTTGAACAAAAAGAGTTCTTGAAATATAAAGCAAACAAAAAAAAGCTTGAATCAAAAGAGCTTTTGGAAAAAACATCTGAAAAGATTGCAGATAAAGTTCTTGGAAGGATTGAAATGAAGGAAAAAGTCTTAAAAGAAACTGCTCTACAAAAAGCAAACTCTGAAGTTGCTTTGGAAATTAAGGAATTTAGAGAAGTAATAGAGAGTCCTGGAAAAATTGAAATTAAGGAACAATTTAGACGAGCTTCTGCCGCTTGCGATTTAATTAAATTAGATTGGAATAAGGCAAGTACATCTCCATGTGAGACTAGAGAGTACAAAAGTTTTGGTGTGAATGGAACTAATTTAGAGTTTAAGGGATTGGGTATTACAACAAATCAGAATACAGATACTGACTATCTGCAAAGTTCAGCGGAACTACAAGATGTTTATGATCCTGTAATCTATAATGCTCTAAACCAAAATACTGTAACTTGGAATCTTTTAGCTAAAGATGATTTTAGTAAAAAAGGTAATAATCAAGTTCAGTTTAAACTAAAGACTGCTGCAAATGTAAGTGCCACTTTCTATTCTGGAAATTCAGTAGCTACAGATAATGTTACTAGACAGACATATCAAACTAAGTTCAAAAAACTACAGGTTGGTGTTTCAGTTGATGGTGATATGATTGCTGCCGCTAGAGGAGGCCCAGTAAGTGATGTTTTTGCACAAGAAGTAATGGATTCAACAATAGATATGTTGGCTGTTCTTAATGCAGCTCTGTTCGCAGAGGTTGGATTAGAAACTGCTGATGCATTAATTGGATTTGAATACATAACAGATAGTGCTAATAACACAACTCTATATAATTTAACAAGAAGTACAACTAATAAGTTGTCTCCTGATAGTGCTGGAGATACCTATATTAATCAAGCATCTACGGTTGTCTCAATGGAGAATCTTAGAGCTGCAATTAGGCAAGCTGTACTTGAAAATGCTAATAAAAGAAATCTAGTATTTATTACTGCACCAGTCCAAGGGGATATGCTGCGTGGTAAATTTGATGATACAAGGAGAGCCTTGACATCGAAAGAGACTAGCTTTGGATTTAGTACCGATTTATTCGTAGACGGAATTCCTGTTTTTGAAGACAAGGATTGTAATACTGATGATTGGTGGCTTGTTGATTTAGAAACACATAGAGTTGCTATTTGGATTCCGCCGACAATAGAAAAACTTGGTAAGACTGCAGACAGCGAAGACGCTTTTGTTAAAACTTATCTTGCTACCTATAATCGTGCGCCACGAAGAATGGTTCAAATATATGGTTGTGCTACATCAGCATAAGTAGAGATTTTACGATAGCTCCATTAATTTTATTGGAGCTGTCAATCTTTTTTCCATAGGAAAGAAGGGAGTGATTCCCTTAAGGAATTAAATTAAATATAAGGAGAGAAAAATGAAACATAAACAAAACTCCAATAATAGAAGATGACATCAGCTGCGGCTATAACACCTACTGTTGTACAGAAGACTTATGTTCCAAGTACTGGAATGACCGGAACTCCAATGAGATTAGTAAAATATACATATAAATTTACTAAGGTAACTGCGAGTGATTGGTTAGTGACAGCAACGTATTTCCAAAGTGGAACGCCGCTTTATTGGAAAGCATGTACTGTAGATTCTAGTAGTGATGGTGTGGTAGAAGAGACTACTGGAATTACATACACAAATAGTGGAACATTGTTAACTTTTACAAGTTCGACAGTTGGTACTACAACAGGTGAAATTTGGTTTGAAGAGTAGTTGCTCTTTCTGCTAAATGCTATTTTGTTTGATTAGTTAATTATTTAACTATCAGACACCAATTAAATAATAGGAGGAAAAAAATGAAGTATGAAGCAATTCAAGAAATAGGAGGATTTAAAGTAGGAGACGAAGTTCCGAAAGAAAAAGCTGAAGTCTGGATGGAGATGTACAGAGTTGTCCCCGTTAAAAAAATAGATACAGAAGATGTGCCTATCGTAGAGAAAAAAGAAATAATAGAAGTAGAAGAGATAGTAGAAAACAAAGATAGCATGTTGGATGATTATATTAATAGGAATGCAAATGTTGTAGCAAAATCTGTCAAAGAGGATTACATAAAAAAAGAGAAATTAGAGAAACTTTTGGAAATTGAAAAATCTGATAAAAATAGAAAAAAGGTTATCAATGCAATAAAATATAAATTAAAAGGGATGTGTTATTGAAGATGAGACCAAGATTACCGATAGCGATACTTGTAATTTTTTTACTATTGTTTTTATCAATAAGTAGTATTTCAGCTTCTGACTTTACCCCACAGGGAGATATAAATTTAAGAGATGTTTATTCAATTAAAAACGGAGTGACTTCAAACTTTACAACTTACTACGGAGATGGATCGCACTTGACGGGCATATCCGGAGGAAACGCTTCTTTTAATCAAACATTAACAGATTCCCTTTATTCTCCAATAGGTGAAGGAGGCAACACTTCTTTTAATCAGACTTTAACTGATAGTTTGTACTCAGACATCAAGTGGGGTTACAACATGACAACCCCAGCAAACACTTATACCGATTCAGTAAATGCGTCTCAAAGTTCATGGATAAATTCAGTATTTCTAAAGATAGCAGATATGTTTACTCAAAGTCAAATAGTGAATATGATATTTGGAAATTTAACAGAAGCCAAAACTTATACAAATACCGTAATTGCAGGAAACGAATCGGACTGGCTGTCGACGTATAATCAGAGTTACGCCGGTTCTTTAAACAATGCTAGTTATTTATCTACTTACAATTCTACCTACGATGCGAAGGTGACAGATAACGAAAGTTGGAACGAAACAAGGGGTGACAATTTATACGTAAGTCTGACGGGTTCAAAGACTACTGGATTATTTAATTTTGATGGAACGTTAAATGTTTCAAGATTATGCTTATATAATGAAACCATTTGTTTGGAGTTTTGGAATGATATAACTCCAATATTTATGAATTTTACTGACAATGAAACTATCGCCATTATTGCATCACTAGAAGGTCAGGCTTTAGTTTATGATGAAACTAACGAATTATATCAAAACGAATTTGTACAAGCACAATATGTGACTACTCTCGACGAGGGAGCTTTTTTTGTAGAAACATCTGTTGAAGGGCAACTGCAAGAGCTAGCAGGATCAATAAACTTGGGAAATTCTTCTTCTACATGGAAGAAATCAGTTATAAGTAAATCAGTTCTTTCTCCGCCATTAACTCCAGATACAGGGGACAGATATATCATTCCTTTTA
>Ga0075122_10001465_pt1 | contig 16804 bp, 19 predicted proteins | sample AntAceMetag02UKB_FD_69790 | JGI IMG/M metagenome (GOLD analysis project Ga0075122, IMG submission 69790) | Saline lake microbial communities from Ace Lake, Antarctica - Antarctic Ace Lake Metagenome 02UKB | ecosystem: Environmental > Aquatic > Non-marine Saline and Alkaline > Saline | place... | reverse complement strand
TTTTGCAAATTCTTGATTGCGTCTAAGATAAATTTCACCATTCCCTATTGTTTTTAAATAAAAAACGTCTTCTTTTAAGATAGCTGAGGTAAGAGAAAAATGAGAAGGCAGATTTATTTCTTTTATTTCTTTTACAAGAAATTCATCTAGTTCAGCCAGATTTTTAATATCTGAGGATAAAGTATCTTTTTTTAATCTATCTAAGACTTCTCTTCCCTTTTCTGAAGACAAGCCTTCTTCAACTTCCAAAACAAAACATAAGTTATCTTCAACAATAAATCCAGAGAAACCATCTTCTCTTTCTTTTCCTAAATATACAGCAAATTGTATATCAAGCATATACTCTTACTATATAAAAAATATGGATAGTATTACAAGTATTGAGCCAAATACAACTTGAATAAGAGAAATAAAAGTGATTTTGCTTTTTTGTTTTGTCACTAATCCTTTATTTAAAACTTGACTTTGCTTAAGTATTAAAAGGGAATAAAAAAAATATATTAAAGAGCATACTACTGCAAATATCTTAAATAAAGTATGTAAAAAATTTAAACTGTTAAGGTCTAATAAATCCCCTAAGTTCATTTCGTTTTGGTAATAAACTATTAATAATTGAAACTGATCTTTGCAAATATGGAATTCTTAAAAACTGGACATTTAATTCATTTCCGGCAGTTTGAACATTTATGTCCCCGAATTTAAATATTGAACTTAAAGATCCTATTCTTTTTGATGTAATATCCTCAATTCTGTTTAATTTTGCAGCTGTGGTTTTTTTATAGAACAAGCCATGGTGGTCAATATCAACAATTCTTCTTTTTGTAACTATTCCTACAGTATAAAACCAAGCCAGATAATTAAACCACATATAGCTTAAAATTAAACTTAAGCCAAAAAGATCAATAAAAATTATTTCAGCTAAAGTAATAACACTTGAAATGAAAAAATTAATAATTGCCAAAAAAACAAACATAAAAAAAGCATTAAAAAACCATGAAAACTGAGTTAAAGGATGAGCCCTTAAAAGCAATATAATCTTTTCATTTTCTAACTGGGTGCCAAACTTAATATCAGGATTAAGCATAAAAGAATGAAATAAAAGATCTTCCTTGCCCTCATATTTTTTATTCTGCATATGCTTATTATAGCAATTTGTTATTGCGATTTGCTATATAATTATTTATAATACTTATTGCCTTGGTTATTGGAGCGATTTGGAACCACCCTTTATCATCCCGAACAAGGAAGTGAAACGAGTCAGCGCCGATGATACTCACTCCAAAGCGGGGATGGGGAAAGTAGGTCATAGCCAGGGCTTTTTATTTTATTAAACTTCCAGAATCAGTAGCAGTATCTAACTTAAAATTAATATTTTTTGGTATTTCAAATACAATATCCTCAACTACTTGTTTTTCACAAGAATCTGTCATTCTTTTAATATCAGCCTCATCTGTAGAAATAGAATCTCCAAGTGCCAATTGAGAAATATATGGAAATATCGCATCATAACCAATTAGTCCAAAATTTGTCATTGTTTCAAATATTGAAATAAACGAAGAAATACCACATGTTTTTTTACCCTCTAGCATTCCTTCTTGCCACTCATAATAACAATCTCCGCTTATTAATAAATTATTGGTTAAGCTTTCTTGTTCTGTTTTTACATATATTTCTTTATCCTTAATCTTTGCACTTATTGAAGCGTCTTTTGAAGAAAAATCACATATCCATGGACCTTTTAAATCTAATTCGTCAGAATCTACATCCTTTTTTTCTAAGATATCCATTAATGAATTAACTTCTTCTTTTGTAATCGTAGGAGTTATTACGTTTTTACCTACTACTTTTTTTGAAGGTGGAGTTGTAAATTTGAAAAACAAAGATATTATTACGATTGCAATAGGAAAAATTATTACTGCTTTTGAAATTTTGTACATATCTTTTAGTATATTTTAAAATAATTTACTATTTTTTTCATCTTCTTTTTTATCTGCCTTTCCTGAGGGAAGAATATTTAAGCCTTTTATTTCCTCCAGCGCCCTACCCATAATACTTTGCAAGTCACCATGCATTCCTGAAGTATTATCTATTACTTTTCTAATGTTTCTTTCCTGCTTGGCCCATTTTGCATTAAACCAGCGTCTTTCTTTTTCAATATCTTCCTGCATAAATGTAAATGACTCAACTATCGCTTCAACTCTATGTTTAAAATCAGTTCCACGTAAATAATTGTAAAGAACTTCCATTTTCCCTTTCTTTCCAATGCTTGCTTGTTTTACTAAGGCAATTTCAAGAAGATTACTTCGTAAGGCACAAGCTAAACCAATAATTGATTCATAACTGCCTATCCAAATTCCATTTATTAAACCAAAGCCTTTTATCTTCTCAGGTAAAATATTTGATATTAATACTGCAAGCTCTGCATGTATTTGACGCTGGTCTTCTTTTAATTTGCTAATCCATGAATCACTCCATGTTTTTGTACGTTTTGATTCCCATATAATTTTTCCACAGGATTTTCCCTGATTGTTATTAACTATCTGAATAATATCTGCTCCTCTTGTTCCTTTTGGAACAGATCTTATTTCATCACTTGGAAATTCTGCCTTCAGCATATTTTCCATTTCAAGTTCAAGTACTTCGCCTTGAGTTTGTTGGGAGCCTTGTTCAAGTTTTCTCTTTAATTCTGCATTTACTTTTAAAGCATCAGTAAGTTTTTTTTCTTTTTCAGATATCTTAAAACCATATTCTTCATTAAGTCTTTTCTTTTCTTCATCTCTTATCCTCTCCTGTTCTTTAGCTAACTTTTTCTCAAGTTCAACTCTTGCATTTTGATTTTCATTTCTAAGCTGTCTTATTAATTTATTTAAGTCAAGTAACTGTTCTTGAAAAGCTTTGTTTTGTTTTTTTAATTCTTCTGCTTCATTGCTTTTGTCTTTAAATTTAAGTTCTGTATCTTCTTGAATTTTCTTTGTTAATTGCTTTTTTAATTCCTCCTCAATTTTAGTTTTTTCCTCCTGCAAGCGTTTTTTATAGAATACTTTATATTTCTCCTGAAGTTGATGAGAAAGAGCTTGAGTTAATGGAATTTGCTTTTTACAATACGGACAAAGTATTTTATCATTCATATTTTTATTAACGATTATTTAAATAATTTAAAAAATAAACTTACAAAATAATACTTTCTTTTCTATCATTATTTTCTAAAGTATTATCAAGAATGTATACATCATCATTGTAGCTGTTTACTCCAACATATTCTGCATTCCCAGAAATTACCTGTTCCATAGGCTTACAAGCAGGACATCCGTTATACGGACACTTAAAAATTCCAAGTTGTCGAGCAAGTTTCATTTTTTTTGCAATATCAAGTACTTTTTCTTCTGCCTTTTTTGAATCAGGAAGCTTTACTTCTTTTGGCTTTTTATCTTTTTCTAAATACCAATAGCTTGCCTTTACAACTTTGCGCTTTTGGCAATTTAAAGCTAATAAATAATAAATAGAAAGCTGAAGAGATTTTTTATCTTCTTGATATCTACTTGTTTTAAAATCAATAATATGAATGCTGTTTGTTTTTGACAAATATTCAAGCCAATCTATTTTTCCGCATAATATAATATTGTCTTTTTCTGAAAGCCAATAATATGGAAGGTTCATGTTTATCTTTAAAGCAAGATTTTTCAATGGTCCTGGATTTTTCATGATATTTTCAAGTATTTTCTCCCCTCTTCTTTTATACTTTGTTTCAATGTCTTTATGTATAAAGCCTCCTTTTTTTCCTTCAAATTTTTTCCAAATTTCATCAAATTTAATAACTAAAGATTCTTTAAGTCTTTTTTCTGTTGACAAAACTGAAAGAGATTCTACAACCTCATGAACTGCTGATCCAAGAGAAAGAGGAGGAGATATTATTCTCATTTTATGCCCAGTTTGAGGATTTTTGTATATATGTTTTAAATAATATGAACGCGGACACGCAAGAAAATCTGATATTGAAGTATGTGAAACCCATACTGCAGAGTATTTGTCTTGAGTCATGCCTTAGATATTATAATGTAAAGCTTTTGTTGTCAATAACTTTAAAATGTGTTTATGTATTAATTCTTATTGCCATACCTTTTATTATTGCTTTTGCAATCTTTTTGTAAGCACTATCTAATACCCTGGCAAATGTTGGCTGGGATATTTTCATTTTTTTAGCAGCTTGTATTTGATCCAATCCATCTATATCATGCAGTTTTAATGCTTCTACTTCATCCTTTTCAACAACTATTTCCTCTAACTTTCTCATTGGAACTCCTCTTGGTTTAAAATAAAAGATTTTTGGTCTAAAACATATACGTCGGCATATTTTTGGTCTTGGCATAGTACTTTATTTAAATTATATAAAAAAAATAAATAACCCACCTGATCATTTCTGATAAGGGGGGTTATTCTTCTTCTTATTCTTCGTTATTTACTTTTTCAAGCTCTTTATCTAGGTCTTCAAGTTCTTCCTGCAAGGCTTTTTTGTAATCTTGAAGAGCTTGTTTTTGTTGATCTTTATCTTGAGTTTGCTGTCCCCATCCAAAATACCGACCTAAGCCACGACCACCAACCAAGCCTCTTCTCATTCCAAAACCCATGCAACAAGAGCCCATTTGTCTTCCTGTCTTTGGACCCATTCCTCTTGGACCTGTTCCATCAAATGCTGGCATATTTTATTTCACCCCCTTTTATTATAATAACTTATAATTCTTAATAATGAATATATATTCATTATAGTAAATATTTTAAATTTATCAAGTCGAGATTATTAAAAAGTAAAATATTAAAGAAAGTTTCTTTTTTTAATGGAAAATGTGAAGATTTTAAAGCTCTGCAAGATCTTTTTCAATATCCTGCATATCTGCTTCTATGCTTCCAATATCAATACTTTCTGCTTCAAGAAGTTCAGCGCTTTCTGTACTGCTTATTGTTGGGCTAACAACCAAAGGAGAAGGTATAACTGTTGGGGAATTAAGGTTCAGTGTTGATTTAAGATTTGGCTGTACTTTGATAACTAAAAAATATGCAGCTCCTAAAACAATAAGAATTAAAAAAAGAATCATTAATATTAATAGTCCTTTTTTTGAAGATGCTTTATGCTCTGGCGCTACTGGAGCTCCATCTTTTTGTGGTAAAGGTGTAAAAGATTTATTTGTGTCTTGAGTTGGTTCCATATTATATTTATTGTGTATCTTCAGGCTTATTTGAAGAATTAACTTTTAATACTCCATATCCTTTTGCTGCTACTACAACAGCTTCTTTTGCTTCTCTTACTACATTGTGTACATTTTTAAGATCTGCCTTAAGTTGATCTACTATTGGTTTTACTGCATCATGAAGTTTTGTTTCATCAGTAATTGTAATAACATATTCTTTTCCTGCTTGTGTCTCTACGGCTTCTTCTGCATCGGCAATTGCAGACTCGGCACTTGTTATTAAACTTTCAATTTCTGTAGTATCTTGTCCATTTTCTTTTTCTACATTTACTTTTTCTTGAATCCTTTCAATAAATAAAGTCATTTTCTGTAATGCCTGCTTCATAATACTTGTTCTTTTTTCATTTGCACTACTCATTTTTATATCTATTCTTTCAACAATCTCCTTTTTTTTCTCATCTTTTATTTCCTGTACTTTTACTCTAAACTCTTCTCTTTTTTGTAAAACCTCTGCTTTTTTATCTTTGATTTTCTGTCTTATTTCTAGCATTTTTGCTTCTCTTTGAGCTTTTTTGTCTTTTACTAAAGATTGCTTGTCTTTTATTGCTGATGTTTCTGGTGCTGCTGGTACTGCTGAAGTTTCTGAGGTTGTAGTATTTTCATCTGTAACACTTATAGTCGCAACACTATCAGTTGGTTCTATTTCTGCAAGAACTTGACTTAATGAAGTTTGAAATGATAAAACAAGTATTAGTAAAAAGACGTAGGCATGAATTTTTCTCATATGTAAGACAAGAATAATATAATAAAAAAGGTTTGTCAACTTTCCTTGTCCACTTTATAAATATCTTTTACACTTTTTATTCTATATATTTATTCTCGTTAGTATAGGCTTGTTCTCTTATTACACTACACATTATAATTACACTTATTTTCTTTACAGAACAAGCCTATATACTCCTTTATTTTTGTTATTATTGTTCGTTTTTACCTAATATCTTAAAAAGCTTTAATGTTTTTCCGTCTTTTTCAACTGTTGCTTTTGCAGCTTTTTTTCCATTTTTCATTGTAACTACTTCAGTTTGATCTTCAGGTACTTCAACGAAATCTCTAATTTGAACGCTGTAAAATCTCATAATTTTTCACCTCCTTTTGCCTCAAAACTAATAATAGTATAATAATAAAGCTATTTTTTTATTTGTCAAGCTCAAATTATACCAAATTTCTTGATTTAAAAAAACAAGGGCGAGATTGACAACTATTATTACATAATTTGCTTGATATAATAGATATATGAAATTTATAAAATTCGTGCTTATTTTTGTTTTTATTTTAATTTTTCCTTTATGTATTAATGCCAAAACACAAGAAATTAGGCCTGAATATAAAGAAGTAAAAATTCTTCATATATATGAAGACCAGATTAATCAACATGGCATTGAACAAATAGAACAAGAGCTTGAATTTGAGATTTTAAAAGGAGATGAAAAAGGAAAAAAAATTAAAACAACTAATTTTGTACCAAAAACAGTAAATTATGTTAAGTACAAACAGGGAGATAAGGTAATTATTTCTATATATCAGGATCCAAATTCAAATAATGTCCAAATATATATTATTGATTATGTCCGTAGAAAAGAATTAATTCTTCTTCTTATCATATTTTTAGCTCTTGTTTTCCTCGTAAGCAAAGGCCAGGGAATTCTATCTTTTTTATCAATGATTATTACTTTTGGAATTATTAATTTTTTTATAGTCCCGCAAATCATAAAAGGAGCAAGTCCAATAACAATTTCTCTTATTTCAGCTGCAATAATCTCACCCATTACATACTATATGTCTCATGGAATAAACAAAAAAACAACAAGGGCTTTAATAGGAACTTTGTTTGCCTTAGCTCTTATAACAATACTTGCTCATTTTTTCATTAATGCTACGAAATTAAGCGGCTTTGCTAATGAACAGGCAATTTATCTTCAAAGCATGAAAAATGGAGTTATTAATATTAAAAATCTTCTTCTTGCAGGCATTATTATCGGCTCTTTAGGAGTACTTGATGATATTACTGTAGCACAAGCTGCAATTGTAGAAAAACTTCATAAAGCTAAACCCAGTTATTCTCTTAAAGAACTTTACAAACACAGTATGCATATTGGAAACGACCATATAGCTTCAATGGTTAATACTTTAATATTGGTTTATGCTGGAGCTTCTCTCCCCCTTTTTATATTATTTCAAAACAGTCAAATGTCATACGGCATGGCTATTAATCAGGAAATTGTAGCTACTGAAATAATTAGAACATTAATTGCAAGTATTGGACTTGTTTCTGCTGTTCCTATTACTACATTTTTATCCTGCTATTTAGAAAAAAAAGAAAGCAAATTAAAAAAAATATAAAGGAATATTTATGAGCATTTTAAAAGTAAGAAATTTAAAATATCAAAAAAATGGAAGAATTATTTTAAATAATATTTCACTTGATATACAAAAAAGTGGATCATATTGCATTATTGGTGAAAATGGAGCTGGTAAATCCACTCTTGCATATATTCTTATGGGAGTAAAAGGATATTCAAATTATAAAGGCAATATTATTTTTAAAAATGAAAATATTAATAAATTAAATATATATAAAAGAGCAAAAAAAGGAATTGCTCTTGCATGGCAGGAACCTGCACGATTTGAAGGAATTACTGTTCAAAAATATTTAGAAATTTCATGCTCAGATAAAAACCTAGTTTTTAAGTCTCTTTTACAAGTAGGTCTTAATCCTAACTTATATTTGTCAAGAGTTCTTGATAATACATTAAGCGGAGGAGAAAGAAAAAGAATAGAACTTGCATCAATTATAACAACCAAGCCTAAATTAGCTATTTTGGATGAGCCTGACTCAGGAATTGATATTGAATCATTTGACAATATTAAAAATGTAATATCTGATCTGAAAAAATCCAATATTGCTGTTATTATTATAACTCATAATCTTGAATTATTAAAAAATTCTGACTATGCATTTTTAATTTGTGGAGGAAAAATAATTCTAAAAGGAAATCCTAAAAATATCATTAAATTTTATAAAAATAAATGTATTGAATGCAAACATAAAAATATACCTTATGATAATAAATAGTGATTACAAAAAACTAGTAAAAATCTCAAAAATATCTTTTCTATTAAAAAAATCATCTGGTTTTTGTATTGTTAATTTCAACAAGATTCTTGGGGAAAAGATACCAAACGGAATAATTATTAATCGAAAAGAAACAATAAATGGTATCAACTTTGAAATTACTGTTGAAAACAAAAAAATATTTAAAAAACCTATATTCTTTTGTTTTGGAATGATAAACAACAAATTACAAACTCAAAAGATTAATATTGATATTCTCTTAAAAAAAGGATCCTCACTCAAAATAATTGCATATTGCTCTTTTCCACAAAACACTAAAGTTACACATATTATGAAGGGAAAAATTAAACTTGAAGAAAATGCAAATCTTACTTACTTAGGAAAACATATTCATAATAAAGCTGGAACTACAAAAGTAAATATTGATATGGATATTAATATGTTAAAAAAAGCAAAATTCAAATCAAATTTTGAAATGTTAAATGGAAAAGCTGGTTTTATTAATCTTAATTACCACTGTAATCTATATGAAATGGCCAGTGCTGAAATGAAAGTAAAACTCAAAGGCTACGGCAATGACAAGATTAAAATTAAAGACTCCGCAAATCTTATTGGCAAAAAATCCAAATGTTATTTAGAATCTAAAATTGCAGTTAAGGATTGTGCAAGCGCACTTGTGTATAATAAAATTGTGGCAAAAGGAGAATATGCAAAAGGCCATATTAACTGCATAGAAATTCTTCAGGATAATGGAAATGTCAAGGCATATCCTGTTGCAGAAGTACTTCATCCAAAAGCACGCATTACCCATGAAGCAAGTTTGGGAGGAGTTGATAATAAACAGTTAGACGTATTGATGGCAAAAGGTCTTTCTGAAAAAAAGGCAGAAGAATTAATTATTCAAGGAATGCTTACTTAAATTCAGCTTCACTTAGTGATATAATGGAAATTCATGGTATCAAAGAATAAGTTTTTTAAAAAAAAGATTAAAGAACTTCAAGATAAATACTGGTGGTTTAATTTTAACCTATTCCGCTTTGACAAAAAGGTGAATGTTCTTCCTGTGGATTTTAACAAACCATGGTGGAAAATTATTGTTGACCAGAAATTGCCATATTTAATAGTGCTTTTTGTAATGACTATTAGAGTTGCACTTTCCTCTCTTGCTCCTGTTATATTTACATTGATTTTTACTTCAGGAAAGCTTGAGTATTTATTTACCTATACAGGCATTTTACTTACTTTCATTCTTTTTTCAAACGGAACAATGTATTATTATTTAATTCTTGTATCCCAATGCATGTATAGTATAAGTTATAATGCTCATCGCTATTTTCTTACAGTAGATCCAATATTTCATACAACAAGATCTAGTGGAAAAATAATTGCAAAAATAGATAGAGCTACTAACTCATTTGAGGAATTATTGGATATAATGACTTTTGAAATATTAGATGTCATTGTTAAGTTTATAACTACAATTATTATTCTTTTTAGCTTTAATACTCATTTGGGACTTATTGCAGCTACCTCATTTATTATTGTTTCTGCAATAAGCATCTTAGGCAAGTTGTTTATCACAGAAGGCTTTGAAAAATACAGAATAAAAGATGATGATGCTGTAAAAGCTGCAAATCTAGAAAACTTGCAGTCAATTCAGCTTATTCGTTCAAGCTTTGCGACAATTGAACAAAATACTAAACTTCAAAATAAGCATAAAAATATTATGACCACGCTTTCTACTTTGTGGATTGGACACGTAAGTTTAAATTTTTTATCAAGAGTTATACTAATTACAAGCTATGTAATTTTAGGAATAGCTGTTCTTAATCTTTTAAACAACGGAACAATAAGTATTGCTTTAGGATTAGCATTAACGCTGACATATATAAATAGCGGAGAACAAAGTATATGGATTGGAAATAAAATAAGCAGACTTATACAACACAAGACAAGAATAAATGATTTGTTTGAATTTATTAGAGGATTTGGAAAGCAAACATATCCTGTTTTATCAAAAACAGAAAATATTAATATTCAACCTGCATTAAAAAAGGAAGCAACTTCAATAATCATAAAGAACTTACATCTTGATTATGAAAATCAAACAAAAGTCTTTGAAAATCATTTTTTAAATCTTAATGTAAATAAAAAACAAAAGAGTAAGCTATACGGAATAATCGGTCCTTCTGGAATAGGAAAAACTACATTTTTGTCTATTCTTGGAGGGCAACTAAAACCAAACAAAGGAAATGCTTTTATTAATAATATTGATATATATGAAATAAATGATAAAAAAAGAAAGAAAATAATTGCTATGCAAATGCAAACTGCATCAAGTTTAAGAGGAAGTTTAAGATATAATTTGCTTTTTGGTCTTCCAAGAAATATTGAAGATAATGAACAAACAGATATTTATTCATCTTCCCAACTTATCAATGTATTAAAAAAGGTAGGACTTTGGAATATCTTTAAAGAAAAGAAAGGTCTTAATACTTTAATTGGAGAAGGGGGATTAAATTTATCAGGCGGACAAAGACAAAGATTGAATTTTGCAAGTCTATATTTAAGAATAAAATACTTTAATCCAATAGTTGTTTTAATAGATGAACCAACAAGCAGTTTGGATGAAATTAGTGAAAAAGCAATTACAAATATGATTTCAGAAATTGCAGAACAATCTCTTACTATTGTTATTGCCCATAGATTAAAAACTTTAGAAAACTCCACAGCAATACTCGACTTGTCTCTTTTGGATTTTGAAAAGGAGCTAAAATTTTATTCTCATAAAGAACTTATCAAAAAATCAGAATATTACAAAAAATTATTATCAGGTGAGCTTAAACTTGACTCATAAATATTCTATTTAAAAAAAAGGCTTCTTGTGATAAAATAGTATCATGGAATTTATTTCAATAATTATTCCTTTTATTGTTCTTCTTTTTATCTCCGTTAAACAAATTAATCAATATGAAAGAGGAGTATTGTTTACTATGGGTAAATTAACAGGTATTTTAAAACCAGGATGGAGAGTTGTTATTCCCATTTTTCAGACAATACACAAAGTAGATATTAGAACAAAAGCAGTAGATGTACCCAAACAGGAAACTATTACAAAAGATAATGTTTCATGCAAAATAAATGCAGTTATATATTACAAAGTAAGCGATGCAAGCAAATCTGTTGTTGAAGTTGAAGATGCATTTTGGGCAGTATCTCAACTTGCCCAAACTACAATGAGAAGAACTGCAGGTGAAGTTACTTTAGACGAACTTCTTTCAAAAAGGGAAGAAATTGCTGAAGAGATATTAAAATCTATTGATCCTACAACAGATGCATGGGGAATAGATGTAGAAGCTGTGGAGCTTAAAGATATTGAACTTCCTGAAAATATGATAAGAACAATGGCAAAACAAGCAGAAGCAGAAAGAGAAAAAAGAGCAACAATTATCAACTCTGAAGGGGAAGTAAAAGCGGCACACAATTTAGCTTCTGCAGCAAAAACAATGAGCCAAAGTCCTGGTGCAATTCATCTTCGAACATTAAACTCAATAAATGATATTTCGTCAGATAAGTCAAATACTGTTATCTTTGCCGTACCCATTGAGATTCTTCATGCTATTGAAGGATTTAGTAAGATGATAAAAAAGAGGCCTTAAGTACGAATCTCTTCTAATAAATTTCTTCCTGTCATTTGTCCTGGTTTGTTTATTCCTAAAAGTGCAAGTACTGTAGGGGCAAGATCTGGAAGAATTCCAGTTTGAAGTTTTATTGCTTTATTCATATATTTATTGCTTATTGCCAAAAATGGCACAGGATTTATCGTATGTGTTGTGGAGATTTCTCCAGTTTCAGGAATAATTTTTCTTTCAATATTCCCATGATCTGAACTTATAAGAAGCGTATAATCAAGAATTAGCGTTTCTCTAACAAGTTTTTCCAGGCATTTATCAATTGCTTCTATCGTTTTTATACATGCTTTAAGATTGCCGGTGTGACCAACCATATCAGGAGCTGCATAATTTACAAAAATAAATCCATGTCTTTTTCCTCTCATCTTTTCTAATACTGCATCAGTTATTTCATAAGAAGACATTTCAGGCTTTAAATCATAAGTTGCAACTTTAGGAGAAGCAAGAATAATATGGTCTTCCATATTAAAAGGTTGTTCTCTTCTACCATTTAAATAAAATGTTACAAATCTTTCTTTTTCTGATTCAGTTATTCTTACCTGTGCAATTTCCTTTTCTGAAATTACTCTTCCAACTGGCATTTCAACAATTATAGGATCATATGCCACATCAACTGGTAAATGTTCTTCATACTGAGTCATAGTAACAAAAAACAAATCTTCAATCTTAGAACCCCTTTTAAACGGCGGGTTGTCAGGAGCTTCTTTTAAGTAGCTCTTTCGGGCTCGGGCAGCATAAGGGTCAAAAGATGCTTTTTTGTTTGCATCACGCTCAAAATTCTCAAATACAAAAGCTCTTGTCAATTCTCTAGGTCTATCAATACGAAAATTAAAAAAAATTACAGAATCTCCTTTTTGAATAGTTACAGGTTTTTCATCAATAAGAATACTTGTAGGTTCAATAAATTCATCAGTTTTTCCTTCACTATATGAGTTGTTTATTGCATCAAGCGCAGACCTGGCAGTTTTTGCCGATCCTTTTGTAAGGCATTCGTAAGCTTTTTCTACTCTTTTCCATCTGCGGTCTCTATCCATTGCGAAATACCTGCCCATTATAGAAGCAATTTTTCCCTTTCCATTTTGAATCAATTTCTTTTCAAGCCTCTCAACTATACCAGTAGAGCTTTTTGGCAATGCATCTCTACCATCAGTAAAAGCATGAATAAATAGGTTTTCAACTTTGTGTTCTTTTGCAAGATATATTAATGCAATAATATGCTCAAAATTTGAATGTACACTTCCTTCACTTACCAATCCCATAAGATGAAGCTTTCCGCCTGTTTTTTTAACATGAGAAATTGCTTTTAAAAAAGCTTGATTGTTATAAAAAGAGCCATCGGCAATAGATAAATTTATTCTTGGCCATGGCTGCAACACTGTTCTTCCAGCACCAATATTAATATGACCCACCTCACTACTTCCTACTTCTCCAGCTGGAAGACCAACAACTATACCTGAAGCTTTTAATGTTGTATTTGGATATAATTGAAAAAGAGATTTATAGAAAATGGGGTTTGCCAAAGATACTGGGTTTCCAGGACCAGGAGGAGCAATGCCAAGTCCGTCCAATATTACTAGAATAACTGGTTTCATATTCACTTATTCTAATATATTTTAATTATTTTGACAACATACAAAATTATCATTAAAATATATTCATGAAAATATTTCTAAAGATATTTTTTGCATTTATAATATTTCTTACAATTGCAAATACAAGTTATGCAAATGAAAATTCTACTACAATATATCTTTTTTATTCAAAAGGATGCCCTCACTGTGCAATAGAAAAAGAATTTCTACAAAAACTTGAAAAACAAGACTCAAGTGTTAATGTAAAAAAGTATGAGATATCACAAAACCAAGATTATCTTCAACTATTTATTAAAGTGGGGAAAAGACTATCCGCAGATACATCAGGCGTTCCATTTACTGTAATTGGAGATGAATATATAATAGGATTTTTTGATGAAGAAACAACAGGAAATCAAATAAAACAACTAATTGAAAAAGAAAAACAAAGCGATTGTCCAATAGTTGTTAAAGAAATTATAAATAAAGAAAAGCAAAATAATGAAGAGCAAAAGAAAAAAGAGTGTGAAGCAGATGAAAAAAAAGCGCAGAATATTATTCCAAAGGAAATCAAAATACCACTAATCGGCGGTATTCAAACAAAAAATCTTTCATTAACAACCCTCACAATAATAATTGCCGCTCTTGATGGATTTAATCCATGTGCTATGTGGGTATTAATATTTTTAATAAGTATGCTTTTGGGGATGAAAGACAGAAAGAGAATGTGGATATTGGGGACAGCCTTTATTATCTCATCTGCATTTGTATATTTTCTTTTTATGGCAGCATGGCTTAATCTCTTTTTATTTTTAGGATTTCTTATTTGGATAAGAATAATTGTAGGACTTTTTGCTACAGGAGTTGGGATATATAATATTAGAGAATTTTTTATTAATAAAAATGCTGAATGCAAAGTTACAGGAAATGAAAAAAGAAGAAAAACTTTAGAAAAAATTAAAGGCATTACTCAAAGAAAAGAGCTTTTAATTGCATTATTTGGAATAATACTTCTTGCTTTTGCCGTAAATCTTATTGAAGCAATATGTTCTGCTGGACTCCCTGCTATATATACTCAAATTCTTTCCTTAAGTAATTTGCCCTTATGGCAGTATTATCTATATATTCTTCTTTACTTATTTATCTTTATGATTGATGATTTAATTGTATTTTTTATTGCAATGACAACTCTTCATTCTGTTGGTCTTAACAGCAAATATGTAAGATACTCTCATATTATAGGAGGAATTGTCATGATTATTATTGGAATCCTTATGTTATTTAGGCCTGAATTACTAATGTTTGGTTAACTTATTTATGAAGAATCTGAAGTATTTTTCTTAGATTTAGAAGAATTTGATTTATTTTTCAACTTGTTCATTATAAAAGAAGATAAAGCAACAAAAGCACTTACAATAATTTCTCCTTTTTTCCCTTTTACTAAAGAAAGAGCTTTGTTTACAACATTATTTTTATAATTATTAATAGATTTTTTTATCCATAAGATAAGAAAAAATAAAGTAAATAGAAAAAGAATCCCTAGGCATAAATATATTATTGCAAGTATATAAAAAATATTCTGAAGATCCATAATTAATTAGTATACTAAATTTTGTTTAAATTTACCTAGAATAATTTTGAGAAAATATTAAAATAAATTTCGATCCTTTTCCTTTTTGACTTTTGAAAGATATTGTCCCTCCAAATTCCTCTTCAATTATTTCTTTACTAATTGTTAGGCCTATTCCGGTTCCATGCTCCGTATCTTTTGTTGTAAAAAAGGGCTTAAATATTTTATATTTGATTTCTTCTTTTATACCACATCCAAAATCCTGAACTTCAATAGTAATCTTTTCTTTTCTATTCTTAATATTAATATTTACAATTCTTTGTTTTTCTCTTTTTACTTTCTCGTATGAATCTATTGCATTTGAAAGTAAATTTGTTGCTAATTGAGTAAACTTAATAGGATCTCCAAGACAAATAATTTCCTGCGTGCTATTTATATTTACAATTACATTATTTTCTTTTGCTTTATAATCTAAAACATCAATTACTTCAAGAACCTCATGTTTTAAATTAAATTTAATTTGAGTTTTTTGTGCTTTTATTTGTTTTTGTATTGATACTATAAATAGTCCCATGCGCTTTATTTCTTTTTTTGCTTTTTTAACATATTTTGAAATATTTCTATTATTTTTTTCACTTATCCTGTCTAAGTTAAGAGATATTGTAGTAAGAGGATTTATCAGGTCATGAAATAATCCTGATGCTAAACGTCCAAATTGAATAAAGCGATATAATGAAAATAATTTCTCAAGCTGTTTGTTTTTAATTTCTTTTATGTTTTTTTTAATCTCTGCTTTAAGTTCATCTCTTTCTTTTCTAAGATTATGTTCAGATTCGAGAGATTTATATAGAGCTTTTTTAATGTAAATATTTGAAAACCAATTTATAATACTAATAAAAGCTAAGATAAATAATGCAGATATTATAGATTTAAAAAATAATGCAAGACATAAAGCTATAATAATTAAAGCTATAAATATTATGCTACTTTTGGCTTTTCCCATATTTAACTATTTTGCCAATATGTAAGCTACACAAACAATCGAGATTATACATTATTGACAATCTTGATAGATTTATAGAATATAATCAGTATTTTCTTATAATGGAAAAATCTGCCAAAAACTCAAGACGTGAAATTACTTTTTTATTTAAATCCTTTTGAGCTAGTTTATTTAATGCTTTTTTTGCATGATTAATATATTCCCTATTTTTTTGTTTGCAGTATTCATAAGCTCCTGTTTTTTCAATAATCTTTTTTACTTTATTTATATCTTTTGTTTGAATTTTTTTATTCCCCAATACTTGATTCAAAACTCTTTTTTCTTGACTTGATGCCTTTTCATAAGCTTTAATTATTAGAAGAGTCTTTTTTCCTTCTATTATGTCCTGCGCATATGACTTTCCTGTGTTTTTACTTTCAAATAAATCCAAAATATCATCTTTGATTTGATAAGCTATTCCACAGGATATTGCATAGTCTGAAATTAATTTTTCATATTTTCTCTTACTTTGAGAAAGTATTGCTCCAACTTGAAGAGGATAATCAAATGAATATTTTGCAGTTTTTAATTTATACATAGCTAATATATCAGTTTCAGAAATACTGCTTTTTAAGTTTTGAATTTTAATATCAAGCTCTTGCCCAATAATTGT
>Ga0075122_10001459_pt1 | contig 16833 bp, 24 predicted proteins | sample AntAceMetag02UKB_FD_69790 | JGI IMG/M metagenome (GOLD analysis project Ga0075122, IMG submission 69790) | Saline lake microbial communities from Ace Lake, Antarctica - Antarctic Ace Lake Metagenome 02UKB | ecosystem: Environmental > Aquatic > Non-marine Saline and Alkaline > Saline | place... | reverse complement strand
TAAACCCACAACCCCTTCAGAATTTCGAGTTCCGGTTCCCTTTAATGAATGGAATATCTTATCATAACTTAGTTTAACTTTAATTCCAAAAAAATCATTCATAGCCCATGATATCCATGAACTAAATTCTTGGGATTTAGCACATTCTCTATCTTCCCTTGACATTTTTAAATGAAAATTATAATCATTCATATTAAACTCTGGAACATATTCTCGACCAACAGTCAAATTATGATTACAATTTGGTGTAAATATCTCCATATGAGATCCTTGACAAACTGGAGATTGAGAAAGAGATAGAAAAGATAAAAGTTTTTCCATATTCTCTGGAGAAACTTCCGACTTAATGTTAAGACCTAAGTATCTTTCACTAGGATCTTTGCCTTCGCTTGGATGACGGGGAGTAGTTTGATAAGAAAAACTTGTTCCATTATCTTTAAGGCTACACATTACATATTTAGTGGGATTATTAGAATTATATTTTTCCGCTTGGTCCGTAAAGGTCATTGTTATGATAAAAATCAAAAAAGGTTTATAAGTATTAATGTACTATAAAATTATTGTCTTGTCTTTACAAAGTCTTTGAATAAATCTAAAACTTCTTGCTTTTTTCCAGGAATAAAATTAATTGAACCTGCATTTTTATGTCCGCCACCATCTACAAATGCATTAGGTAATTTTTCATTAAGGTAAACAATAAGTTCATGAACAGAGAAGTTTGCTTTATCTGTTGCTCTTATTGTTATTGCAGTATTCATTAATCCAATTGAAACTAAATTATCTGATTTTTGTTTTTCAGCATAATCATGAATTAAACTAACAGATCTTCCAGGTTTCGGATAAAATCCAAATCCAGGAAATGTTGAATCTATGTCTAAAATTTGAAGTGTAGTTTTTCCAATTTTTTCTGCTTTAACTGTTGATTTTGCAATTGCTAACCCTTTTTCTTCTAGGCCCCTAATATGTGGTGCCATTAATTCAACTAATGCTTTTTGCCTATCTCTTGGTTGTCCGAATAAAACTCCAATGTATTCTCTTACTTCCATAAATCTTACTTTAGCTGAAACATAGTCGATAACTGTTGAAATATCTGCTAATAATTCTCTTGTGTACCCTTGTTCTTCGGCAATTTTTACATAAGAGTCTACATCTGTTTTATTCATTAAATCTATTTTATCTGCTAATCCTGCTAAAGCGGGAATTTGAGTTATATTATCTACTTGAGGATTTATAAATCTTGCAACTTCAGCACATAACATTCCTGCTGAAAAAGCAGAACCGTCTTCTCCTACTAAAAATGGATTAATATGAGTTAAAACTTCTTTTGAAATAACATCTTCATCAAAAAAATGATGATCAATAACTATGAATTCCATTCCATGAACTTTTCCATGTTGAATACCTAGTAAATCTTCAGGTGTTGAACCATTGTCTGTAATTACAACTAAAGGCATTTTATTTGAAAATTTTGCTACATTTCTTAACGATGTTGCTGTATCTCTAATTGAATCGTCAATTTCATAAAAAGGAGCTGAACATGGGGCTCTTAAATAAAATTCCCAACCTGCTTTTGCAGAACTGTGTTGATCTTCAATTAAAGGCAAAATAGCTCTTTCTAATGCAAATCCTGCACTATAACCATCCGTATCATTATGATGTCTAACAATCACAGGTCTATTTTGAAAAATAGCCATTCTAATATTTTGAGCTGCTTCAATCATTTTTGATTTTAATTTATCTAAAATTTGACTTTTAATTAAAAATGGCATTGGTTTTACTTTTGCTCTTTCTCTTAGAATTTCATCCATAGCATCAAAAACTTTTTGCTTTCCTATTTCATCTAATTTTTTTATTCTTTGAATTTCTCCTTCTAGTTCTCCATTAAATTCATCAACCCTTACTTCTGCTGAAATCGCATCTCCTTCTTCAATATCTGGATAAGCTCTTGCTCCGGGTTTTAAGAAACCTTTTAGGGCTAATGTTGCAGTTCCATCAGTTACTGAGAAAATTGTAGGTCCACCAGTTTGAGCAATTCTATCTACAATCCCTGATAATGCTACTATTCTTTTAGAGCTTTCAGTAGTTATTTCGGCAATGGTTAGTGTTTCCACTCTCATTGGTACTCTTGGTTCAAAAGATTTTTTTTGATCAAAAGATTTTTTCTTAAATTTGTTAGGATTAGATTTTTGTTTTCCCATCTTATTAATTCTATAAATCACCTTATTTTGTAATAATAAGGGTAAATTAGGGTTATTAAAGGTTGTGGGTTGAATTATTCAAATTTATTTCTTTGGCATTTCGATTCTATAACGTCCATTGATATAAGCTGCATAAATGATTCTTTTGGAATTATCTGCTGGAGAATCATATCTAATTGCTTGCCCTTTTGTTCCGTCTGGAATTGTAGCTACTCGACCCTTGGGAAAGTATAACTTCATTGCAGTTCCATTGCCGATATCTATTTGTTCTAAGCGTATCGAGTCTCCCCTTAGGGTATGGGTTGTTATTTTTGATTTAAGAGTAACTTTTCTTCTCCCCCCAGGTAAATCCTCAAATTGTTTAAGAAAATCAAAAAGATCTTTAAAATCTCCATCAAAGGGATTGTTACTTGTCATGTATTTATTAAAATAATTCTATTTTTAAATTTATATATGGATAAAATTATGTTTTCTCAAATCCTAACGCACCTGATTTAATACAATATTTATATCTATCGTAAGTTGGGTATCTGATTAATCTTTTGATTTTAAATTATCTCTCCAATAAGATGATGTACCCCAACTTGTTTTATCTTAACATCTTTAGTTTTTCCTAGAATTGTTTTATCTTTACTTGAAATTAAAACAATATTATAATTATCATCTCTTGCCTCATATAATTGTGGTTGAAGTTTTTTACTTACTAGAGCATTGATTGTTTTATCTTTGAATTTTTGTTTGTTTTCTAGGGCAGTTTCTTGATGAGCTTTCATAATTAAAGTATTTCGTTTATTTAATGTTTCAATTGGAAGTTCTTTTAATTTTTCTGCTTCAGTACCTTTATGTTTTGAGAATTTAGAAAGATTGAAAACATCTGGTTTATGGGTTTGGATGAGGTTTAATGATTCTTTGAAATCCTGTTCTGTTTCTGTTGGATAACCAATTATAATGTCTGTTGCAATTGTAATGTCTGGAAATTCTTTTTTGAATTTGTTTATTATTTGGTTTACTTTCTCTATTTTATAAGGTCTTTTCATATCTTTAAGGATTTTATCTGATGCAGATTGTATTGGTATATGAAGAAATTTGTAAGCCTTTGGTGATTTGTAAATTTCAATCATTTCGTCTAATATCGAGTGTAAATAATTAGGATTCATCATTCCTAATCTGAGTTTGAATTTATGAGGCAAGGATATGATTTCTTTAAGGAGTTGTGGTAACATCTGGGTTTTTTGTTTTGTGTCTAAGCCATAACTGGCTAAGTCCTGAGAAGTAATCCAAACTTCTTTTGCATTATTTTGTAAATCACTTTTTATGGAGGACAAGATCTTCTCAAAAGAATATGAAAATAGCTTTCCTTTTGCTAATTTTGTTTTACAATAAGTACAATCACCTAAACATCCTTCTGAGATTTGAATAATTGAGATTAATGGATTAACAGGTTTTTTAGGAAGATTAAGTTTTTCTTCATTAACTTCTGAAAGATAATAATCTTGTTTCTCCCAGTCTAGTTTGTCTTCTTTGAAATCTTTTAGAAGTTTTGTTATTTCCTTGAAATGATGAGTTCCTAAAAGAATTGTATTTTCATTTAATTGCTTAATTTGTTTTGCATCTGTTTCAGGCATGCAACCCGTGATGATAGTTAATTTTTTAGATTTTTTTAGATCCTGGATTCTTCTTTTGATTTTGTTTTCTGTTTTTCCCTTAACAACACAAGTGTTTAAAATAATTATATCGGCAATCAATTCATTATTTATTATATTATAACCCGCTTGAGACAAAAGCCCTGCCAATATTTCTGAATTGTTTATATTTGCTGCACATCCATAAGTTTCAATGTAAATGTTCTTCATAAAGAAGTCTATTAAATAGGTTTTAAAATTGTTTTGATAAATTATCTACCCCATATACCACCAACTCAAGTGGAAGAACATATTTTATTGCTAGATAAGCTCCCATTAAAACATATTTATCTGAGGATTTTACCTTGAGGTCTTCAATATCATCCCTCTTAAGATCGTCCCAAATCTCTAGATCTTTCCGTGGAGAGATAAACCCCAATATTTTTGCTAATTTGCTTTTTTTTTCTTGGGTATTTTTTTTCATAAAAATAATCATAATCAATGGTTTAAAAGCTTAACCCCCTATTTGTCCTAAAAATGTACGTTCTTTATCAAGTCTTGGATAAAGATTAGTTATTATTTCTAATCTTGGCAAGATTTTTAAAGGAGGATATATCTTTTAAATTGATTAAAATGGCAGAATCAGATAACTCAGGTAACAAAAAATTAAAACAGTGGACCTTCGAACAATTAGATAAAGATAAGGATGCAAAAAAATTATGTATCAAATTAGGTAACAGATTTAAAGAAGGCTTAACCGCAACTCCAAATCATTTTACTGATGCTAATATTCAGGTATCTTGTGGAGAATTTGGTGATCTTAAAACAAGAGATTTTGGTTTAGAGCTTTTTGATATTTTAGGTCAAAAAAGAAATAGCAGGTTATATTTTGGAGGATTAGTAGACTCTGCTAGTGAAGGATTAACAACAGGTAAATCTTATTTACTTTTAGAGACACCCAGAGTTTATGAGGATGGTAGTTGTTATCTTCATATTGATTCAGAGAAAGGTGCTAGATTCGCTCCATTTTATGCGTTTAAAAGTATTGGACACCAGAAGGCGCTAGTAGATCCTGATCCAAAACCTATTCAATTAGAAGAAAAAGCTACTTCTTAAGTAAGTTATCTCAATAATATTTTTAAAGGTGTTTAAAGTTTGCATATAATGGAAATTGGTGGAGGTCCTGTGATGAATTCTAATAAATGGAATTCTCTAGGTAATTCTTTAAAAATTGCTTTGGATAGTGCTCAACAAGGAAGGGTAGTTCAAAAAGAGGATGTTGAGGGGATTGCTACAAATAGTTTTAAGGATTATTTATTTAGTGCAATGAATAAAAAAAATCTTGTTTATTCTGGAAAATTACCAATGATAACAATACATGCTCATATTTATGATGGAATTCATATGATGCATAGTTCAAAAGGAGATGATATTATTACATATCTAGATATGGGTCAAAAAATAAATGATTATCTTTTGTATAATCAGAAAGTTAATTATAATGAATTTGATTTAAATCATCCTCGATTCATTAATAATTGTTGGAAAACTGCAAGAAAAGTTTTAATTCCCCCAAGAGTAAGAGGTAATTTTGGGGATGAAATTAAAGATTATCAGAATTTTATTAATTTTTTAGGGGAAGATGTGGGAGAAGATTGGGGGCTCCTCTAGACTTTATTGAAAATCTAAATATATCTTATCTCCAATCTCTAATTCTAATTCATCTACTAATCCTGCGTTTATTTCAATTATATTTTGGGCTGGATTTGAAGAATATGTTTCACAAGGATTTTTGATACAGGGTTGAAAATTTTCTTTTATATCTGTTATATAATCTGAAGAATTGATAAAAATTAAATCTAATGGAATAAGGGTGTTTTTCATCCAGAATGATTTTGGAGATTCATAATTATAAACAAAAATCATTCCTTGGTTTTCAGGTAATTCTTTCCGATACATTAATCCTTGTTGCTTTTCTTTAAATGTTTGGGCTATTTCTAGTGTGAATGTTTGGTTGTTAAGGATTACCTTGGCAGTAATGGGAATGGAGCTTTCTGTAAGAGAAAATTGTAAGAATGTTATTGATAAGATTATGACTAGTAGTATAATTAATGAAATAATTATTTTTTTCATAGAGAATTAAGTGAAATAAAGTTTATAAAATGTAATTTATCTAGAACCTGATGGAAAGGCGTAAAAATTTATCTAAATTTGATACGTTAGGTAATTTTTGGAACAAGATTAAAGATAAGCCCTTAATTAAACAGATATATGTTATTAAAGAACCAGAGTTGGTATTAAAAATTTATGATAGGTTTGGAAATACAGGAGCTACAAAAGAAGAGGATGGATTTTGTAGTGAGTTAGGTGAAATGTTTGTTGAAACTTATGCGGATGTTCCAGAATATAATGAAAAGGCTTATTTTATTTCTGTTTCATTAGGAGGAAATCCGATTAAAAGAATGAATAGAAGTAGGTTAGTTAGGTCTTGTGAAGATTATGATGGACATTCTATAAAAAATTTAGAAGAGACTGGTTTAAGTTCATCTATTCAGGATAGGAGAGGTATAGTCCCGGGGACTATGGCTAAAAGATGGTCTCAGAAACGTCTAGAAAAAGACAGTTATGAATATGACTCTTAATGAAATTAGATTTTGAGGTTAGATCACATTTGTTCTATATCCTAATTTGCATTTGATATGGTTTATGGTTGTTGTGGTTGTTGAACTGATTGAGAATTTGAATTATTTGGGATGTTCTTTCTTAACCCGAAAAAGTAATACAATAATGGTGCTATCCCTACAACTATTAATGAAAATATAATAAAAATAATCTTGCCAATTATACTTTTTTCTCTTCTTACTGCTAAAACTATCATAGCAATGGTATAGAATAGGACATAAATATTCATAAAATTTCCAACTGTTATAATTTTTCCCATTGCTTCTAATGGGTTTGAAGTAAAGTTATCATTATTAAAAGAAAAGATAGAATAAATAATAAATATTACAATTAATAGAATCATTATCCCATTTATAATATCATAAAACACCTTTTCTTTATTCATAGCTCAATAACCGAAAGATATTATTTAAACTCTTGCATCTCTTCCATGACCCAGACTCCAAAGAACAACTTAAGAATATCTTTTCTTATATACCTTATCATGATGGTCAAAATCCGCAAATAAAATAAAATTATTAAAAATATCTACTTTAAAAACTAAAACAAAACTTGTTTGGATATGAACTCTTTTATACTCTTTTAAATTCTGTCTAAGATTTTTATAATGTTGAATTGATAGTTTGTCACAATTGATTATTTCTTTTATTTTTTTATTAATTATTTCAATTTTTTTCCTGTCTTTTTTTACAAGTTTCCTAATAATAAGTTTTAATTCATCTGTTAAATCAAAATCAAACATTTTACACCTCACAAAGTTCATCTAACTCTTGTAATGTCATTTTTTTATTTCCATATTTTTTTATATGGTTCTTAGAAATCTCTATTATCTTTTTAGCATATTCCTCGGTCGCTTGTTTTTCCATTATATCTTCTCCGTAAAGTTCAATAAATTTATTTAATGCCTCTGATTTATCCTTAAGGCCAAATCTTATTTTGATTATTCCAAGAACTTTATTCGCATAATCATTTATTTCCACTCTTGCGGATACTGATTTATTCTCCATTTTAGTTATGTGTAGTTGGTATGCATATCAGATGCATATTAAGTATTTAAACTCTTACATCTCTTCCATAACTTCTATTCCCAAAAGATATAATGCATTCTTTAGGGTTGTTCTAAATGCATCTATAAGTCTTAATCTAAATCCTTCGCAATCTGATTTTAATACATGACAGGTTGTGTAAAATTCAGAGAATTTCTTTGCTAGGTCAAATGCATAATTTGCGATTAAAGCTGGATTTAAATGATGTCCTGCTTGTTCAACAACTTCTGGGAAATTTGAAATTGCTGTCAATAATGCGATTTCTTGGGGAGTTAATTCTTTAAGGTTAGTTGCAGATTTATTGAAATTTTTTGCTTTTTTGATTATACTTGAAGCTCTTGCATAAGAATATTGCAAATAGGGGCCAGTATTTCCTTCAAAACTTAGTGCTGTTTCCCATGAGAAATTAACATCTTTTGAAGGTTCATTTTTTAATACAATGTATTTGATTGCTCCGATTCCCACTTTTCCTGGAGATCCCTTAGTTTTTCTCTTCTTAATTCCCTCTGCTGCCTTCTCAATAGTTTTCTTTAAAACATCTTCTAATAAAATTACTCCGCCCTCTCTTGTTTTCATTATTTCTTTTCCAAAATTAATTGTTCCAAATCCTAAATGGTTAAGTTTGTCTGCCCATTCATATCCAAATAAATCTAACATGTAAAATAATTGTTTAAAATGATCTGCTTGCCTATAATCTGTAACATAAATCATTTTATGAAAATTATGTTTATCGAATCTCTCTACTGCTGCACCCAGGTCATAAGTCATATAGGAAGCGGTTTTATTTGACCTTAAAATGTATTTGGGGGTTCCGTTTATCTCTGTAAAAACTGCTCCAGAGGGTTCTGCTTTTGCATGCCCACCTAATATTGCCTCAGTAACAATTCCTTTTCCTTTTTCTGCAAAATAACTTTGTCCCGTTGTCTCTGTAAACTCCACATCAAGCATATCATATACCTTATCAAATCCTTTTCCAGAGGATTTCCTAATGTTATCCCAAATCTTATTTGCTTTTTTATCTCCTAGCTCTAATAATTGAAGTTTTTCTTTTGCTTTAATTGTCCATTCATTCTCTTGTAGCTCTTCAGGTGTAGGTTCCATTCCTTCCTTGATTTCAGACTTTTCTTTTCCACAAAATTTAACATATAATCTTAATAATTCTGTAACTGGATCTTTCTTTAAGGCATCCTTGTTTAGCCATAATTCCCAGGCAACAATTAGTTTTCCAATGTGAAGTCCAATATCTCCTAAGTAATTTATTCCAATTGCATTATATCCCAAAAATGAATGAATCCTCATTAATGAATCTCCGATAATTGTTGAACGAATATGTCCAATATGCATTGGTTTTCCGATATTTGGTCCTGAGAAATCAATTGCTATCTTTTTTTTCTTACCTAAATTTGTTTTTCCATAATTTGCATTTATTTTAATTATTTTTTTTGCAAGCTGGGTCTTGTTTATGAAAATGTTTAGATAAGGTCCTTGGGCTTTTAGTCCTTGAATTTCTTTTGGAAGTTTTGTAGAAAGATTTTTAGTTAATTGTTCTGCAATTTCTACTGGCGATTTCTTTTCTTTTTTAGAAAGAATAAAACACGGAAATGCGTAATCTCCTAAATCTGTATTTGGAGGCACTTCTAATAGGTTATCTAATTCTTCTGGTTTTAGTCGAGTTTCCTTAGAAAGCAGAGTAATAATTTCTTGTTTAAACATAATTGAAGATGGAAATGAAAATTTATAAAGGTTTATGAAAGTTGATTTTAAATGAGATTAAAAGTACACTTCATTGAAACATAAAAACAGGATAATATGTAATAGGCCGGAAGACTTAAGTATAATTCAACTTTAACATAGGTATGTTTAAAATAATTGGGTTGATTATCGGATCTTTATTTATTTTGTCTAGATTGTTTCTAGGGGGGATTCTTCCATTTTTTATGGTCCTTTTGGGTATAATCATTTTTGTATTTTCTGCAGTAACAGCGGATAGAGGAAATCTTAAGATAATTGGTACTGGCATTGGGACAATACTTATTGGATTATTTATTTTTCCCTTAGCAATAATCATTGGGTGGATAATAATGATTGTCGGGTCATTTCTTGGAAATTAATAAGTATATCAAGTAAGGCTTTTGATATCAACTAGTTCTTCTCTTTTAATTATCTTAAATTTTTTATCGAATTTTCTTTGTTTTAATAATGAAATTACTCCTTCAAGTATTAATCCTAGTCCTGCTAAAAACCAAAACCAATCTGATGAAATATTGTAAATTCCTAATAATTTGCCAAGAGTTCCGAGAACCATGAATATTCCTACAATAATGAACAAATCATAACTTGCATAATTCCATATTCTTTCAAATTTGAATATTCTTTCTAGTATTCTTTTCTCTTTTTTTGGCTCCATTGGATATTAAACTTAGATTTATTTATAAATCTTCTTGAGATAAACTTAAGAAGTTAGATAGTTTATCTTTAATTATACAAAAAGGGGTCAAAAATGAAATATATCCCAATTAAATTTCCTAGAGATGTAAAATCACATAAATCTATTCTTGAATGGTGGTACTTTAATGGACATCTTAAAGATAAAAATGGAAATCACTATAGTTTTATGAATTGTTTGTTTCAAGTTGATGCTAAAAAAATAAATTTACCTGTTATTAGAAAAATTCCTGCAAAAAATGTATATTTTGCACATTCTTTGCTTTCAGAAATAGAAAAAAAAGAATTTCATTCAGATATTACCCCTATTGTTTTTTGTTCTAAAAATAGTTTTACAAAAAAAAGATTTAATGTTAGTTATACCTTTCCTGGAGTAAATTATGCTGATTGTAAAATTCAAGAGATTGGAAAGCATAAATTTAGGATTAAGTCAGGATATTTTGATTTGGTTTTAACTTCATTAAAAGATCCTCTTCTTGTTGGTGGAAAAGGATTCATAGATGTTAAAGGAGAAGAAACATATTATTATTCATTAACGAACATGAAAACCAAAGGAGAGATTATTTTAAATGGTAAAAGGATTAAAGTCAATGGAAAATCTTGGATGGATCATCAATGGGCAGACACCCCTTATGATAATAAGGCCGATTGGACTTGGTTTTCATTACAATTAGATAATAATGTTGAAGTAGTGTGTTATGAGTATATTAATAAGAATAAAACCTACAGAGCTAGTCTAATAGATAAAACTGGAAAACAAAAACATACTTCTGAAATCTTAATTAAACCCTTAGGTAAAAAATGGAAAAGTGATAAGACTGGTGCAGAGTATCATACTAAATGGAATATTAAAATTCCTGATTTTAATTTGGATGTTAATGTAAATTCATTTATTAAACATCAAGAGATGTTGTATAATTCTATTAATTACTGGGAAGGTCCTTTGAATGTTTCTGGGAAATATGAGGGTAAACCAATTAAGGGCAAGGGATTTATGGAATTAGTAGGGAGACCTATGACTTGTTCTATGTTAAAAAGATATAAAATTGAATTAAAAGATTTTATTAAACAAGAAAAAGAAAATTTTAGAGGTTTTTTGGAAAAATAAAATATAGATTCTATGGGGAGTAATCTTTATAATATCAGATTTCATTAAAAAATAATGGCAAAAGATAATAAAAAATGCATATTATGTGATGGAAAGATTGAAGAAGAATATGGTAAGCTAAAAGGAAGTATAGTAAAATCAAAAAATGAGAAAGGTGTGAATGATTTTATCTATGTTTGTTCTGATTGTCAGAAACAAGATGAATGGGTAGAGAAAGCTAAGATTAAAGGGGTTTAGGCCGCAACTCCTGCGAATAATCTTTCTTCAAGTTCTGGGCTTAACTTATTCATTCCTCTGCCAAGTAAACCTCTATCCATATAGGCTCCATGATAATCTGAACCATAAGTTAAGAGCATGTTGTGTTCTTTTGCATATTCTTCAATTTGATGGTAATTTATAGCATTATCTCCTGGATAAAAATTTGGTTGAATTTCAAATCCATCAAGTCCTCTTTCTCTGAGTTCATCTAGTTCTTTCATCTCTTTAACATCTTTAGTTGGATGTGCAATAATTGCTAATCCTCCTGCATTATGAATCCCATCTATTATCTCTTGCCTGTCTAAGTTGTAATCTATTGGAATTGTGTGGGCAAGTCCTCCTCTTCTTAAATAAAGATTCATGAATTCATCTTTAGTGAACCCGGGGTGATGTTTTGCTTCAAGATATTCTCTACATTCTTTATCTCTTGTAATTGCATACATGATATTACCTTTTCCAAGTCTTGCCATAGGGCAATAATCTTCGATTTTCTCCATTGTAATTGGAAGTCCTAGGTTTTGTAAAAGTTCTACTCTCTGTCGAGTATTTTCTTTTTGCATTGTTTCTGATTTTTCTAATAATCTAATGAATTCTTGATCTTCAGGGTTAAAATTAAGTCCCAGAATATGATAAGCTTTATCGCTAATCTCAACACCTGGAATTAGAATTAATCCCCACTTATCTGCTTCTGCTTTTGCTTCTTTATATCCTCTAAATGTATCATGGTCTGTTTTTGCTATTATATCCAATCCCTTAAGTTTTTGAGCCCTAACTAATCCTTCGGGAGTGTCTAATCCATCTGAGTATAGTGTGTGATTGTGTAAATCAATATATTTTGTTTCCATACTTTTTATACGTAGTGGAAATATTTATATACTTTCGATATAATTTATATAAATGATATAAGCAATCCTTTTGATACAAAAGCATTGAAGGAAAAAGTACCTTTTTATGAAAAAAGGTAAACCAAAAAAATAAGCTTTAGAAAAGCTTGACCAAAAATTAAACATGAAAAGAAAAGTAATCAAGCAAGCAAATCAGGCACATACAATAACTCTACCTATTGACTGGGTAAGAAAACATAATATTGATAAGGATTCTGAAGTAGACCTAAAAGAAGATGGAAAGTCATTAATAATTAATTCTGAAAATAAAATTGTTGGAGGTAAGGCTAAAGTAGATGTTAATGGTTTTTATAGATTGAATATCTATAGGCATTTAAATTCACTTTATGCGAAAGGAATTGATGAAATTGAAATTATTTCAGAAGAAGATATTTCATCGCTATTATTAAAATATTTGAATCAAACATTAGGTTATGCATTAGTTGAACAAAAAGATGATAAATATTTGATAAAAGATATTGGGGGACAGAGTGATCAAGATTTAGATGAGATTTTTAAGAGGGTTTTTCAGATGATATTGCTTTTTTATGAATCTGCAATAAAAGATATCTTTGGAGAAAGAAAGGAGACATTAGATGGATTAAGAGCAAGAGATTTAGAAGTTAATAAATTCTGTTTATATTTACAAAGAGCAATAAATAAAATGTCTTATCCTGATGCAATTAAGGGGAGAGCATTATTTACTTATTCTTATGAATTAGAAAAAATTAGTGATGAAATCCAGAGGGCTTGGAGGGTTTCAATCAAACAGAAAACGAAAAGAACAGAGCCAATTAAAAAATTAACAGAAAATTCATTAGAGGGCTTAGGTAAATTATTCGAATTATATTATCAATATAGTCCAAAAAAGATTGAAGAAGTCTATAAGATAAGGGAAAAAGTAAGAGCAGATTCATTAAAACTAACAAAATTTGATGGGCATACAATCAGATTCATCAGGCATATTGTTAAGATTGTTGAAGATGCTGCAGATTTGAGTCATCTTACATTGATTATTAATGAGAAATGAAAACTGAGAAGAATAATTCCTTTTTCGTTATATTTAAAAATAGATAATTCTTGTTGAAATTAGATGCGAGGGTAGCAAAGTCCGGTCAAATGCGCAGGACTTAAGATCCTGTGGCTTAGTGCCTTCGAAGGTTCAAATCCTTCCCCTCGCATTGTTTATTTTTTAGAATTATATCTTTCAAGTCGTTTGTTTAACTCTGCATATTTTATTTCTAATTCTTGGATCCGTTGTTCTTGGTATCCTTTAGGATTATAATTTGAGATTCCTTTTCCTATATTATTTTCGATATCTATTAAATTTCCAAGTCTTGAACGAAAGCCAGAGTCTAAAAGTTGACATCCTGAACAAGAGAGGACAATTCCCACTAAACTTAATTGTATGAATTTTTTCATTTTATTAAAGGAAAATAAAAATTACTTTATAAACATTTTATAAACTGGCTTTATTGCAAATATTATAAATGCTATAAGAAAATACCAAGGAGTTGTAGCTCGAACCCAAAGCATTGCTTGTGGCCAGATAGTTAAAATAAATAATACTGCAGCTGCTACAGATAACTTAGTTAAACCTATATCCCAGATATCAAAGTTCTTTATTTTTTTATTTAAATTTTTAAAACACATTTTTGTTGTACCTCCTTTTGATTATTTACGAATAATGCTTCCCGATTAAAATGAATATCCCTCCAAAAAATAAAGATATTATTACTAATACTATTGTTGTGGGTAATCCAATCTCCTGATTCTCAAATCTATAAGCGGTGTAAAGGGTTCCCACAACCATAATAAAATAACCAATAAGTTGAGAGAGCAGGCTTTTTTTAGACTTAATTAATTTTTGGGCTTCCTTTCTTGATTGTGGATCTTCTTTTTTCTTTATTTCTTTTGCATTTGATTCTTTTAAGAATAGTTCTGCATTTTTACCCATTTTTTATATTATATAATAGAATAAGATGTTTTTAAAAACTTGGTTTACCTAATCTTTAAAAACTAAAGGGGGTTTAGAATATTATGGATAAAAAATTGGTGGGGATTATTATTCTTATACTAGTTGCAGGTGCATTAGTAAGCTTGTTTGCTAAATATCAATATGGAAAGGATTATACGGATAATGGGTTAGATGATGATTTAGGTGATGATTTAGGTGTAGAAGATGAGATAATTATTGAAGAAGAGGATACTGGATGTAATATTGATTCGGATTGTGGCTGGCATTACACAGATTATAATGAAAATAATCCTTGTGGAGGATGTAGTGTTATAGCAGCTGAATATGTTTGTATGAATAATAATGCTGCAGAAGATTTATTCTTAGATAAAATGAATGAATTATTTGGAGGTTTAGAAAATGTTCCACGTTGTGAGCCTTGTACAAACCCTGATTTTGAATCTTATTTTTGTAAATGTGTTAGTAATAGTTGCGTTAAGGAAAGGGTTTAATTTAATTTTGTCATCAGGAAAAAGTAACGGCAAAATTAATATTTGAGAATATATATATCTTAATTTGATTTTGTTTAAATACAAATTTTATCAATTATTAATATAAAATGGTGAATATACTTGTAATAGGTGCACATCCAGATGATATAGAACTTGGTTGCGGGGGGAGCATTACAAAACATTTAGAATTAGAAGATAATGTTTTTGTTTTAATATTGACTAATGGAGAAAATGGAAATCACTTAGAAAATAGAACTGAATGTTTTAATTCTTTAAAAAATCTAGGATTAAGTGAATCCAATATTATTTTTGGAAATTTTCCAGATGGAAATTTGATAGATAATAATATTCTTGTTAATTTTATTGAGAGATATATAAATAAATTTCAAATAACCAAAGTTTATACACATTCTCCAGAAGATAGACACCAAGATCATCGAAATTGTAGTAGGGCAGTCTCTTCTGCAGCAAGAAAAATTCCCGAAATTCTTCTTTTTCAAGGACCCTCCACTAAAGTTAGTTTTGAACCTCATTATTTTATTAAGATATCCAAAGAACATCTCGATAGGAAAATACAAGCTTTAAGTTGCTATCAAAGTCAAATAGAAAAAGGAATTGTTAATTTAAATCAAATAAAAAATATTGCGGGAGCTAATGGAGTCTATTGTAATGCAGAGTATGCTGAGGCTTTTGGTATTAATCATATTTACAGGGAAGGGAAAAATGTCTAAGATAATTTCTTGCCACCAGCCTAATTTTATGCCTTATCTTGGTTTTTTTGATAAAATGAAACAATCAGATGTTTTAGTAATACGAGATGAGGTTTTATTTATAGAAAGGGATTTCCATCATAGAAATAGGATAAGAATTAATGGAAGTGATAATTTAAACAATCCCCAATCTAAATTTCTTACAGTTCCTGTTGAAAAAACTCCAGAGTATATCCGAGATATTAATATAAATACAGAGGTTAAAATGAAAAATGTGCCCTGGAATCAGAGTATGCTGCATAACATAAATGTAGCTTATCGTGGTGCAGATCATTTTTCAGAGTTTTTTCCAGGGATTAAAAAAATTCTTGATAATTCTGATGAAAAGTTAATAGACTTAAATATGAAACTTATAAATTTCTTAAAACAAGGCTTTGGTATAGAAACTCCGATTTTGATGGCTAGTGAACTAGGATTAAAATCTCCTCATTATATTCCTGGATCTTCTGATGCTTCTGAAGATTTGGCAAATATATGTGAGGCAGTAGGGGCAGATACCTATCTTTCGGGGGGAGGGGGTAAGAATTATCTTAAATCAAACCCCTTTACTGAAAAAGGAATTGCAGTCAAGTTTCAGGAATACGAGCATCCAATTCATAAACAAAAACATCCTGGATTTCTTCCTTATATGTCTGCTATCGATGCCTTATTTTGTACAGGAAAGTTTCCTTTAATTGAAAAGGAACTTAATGTTTTACAAAAAGTTTAATTTTACTCAAGAATATGAAAAAAGGAATAAAGATATTGTTAGTGGTTTTAATTTTATCAATTTTAGTTAGTAATCTTATATTTTTTGAAGTTTTATACCCTTATTTACTCTCTAAAGATAAAATTTTAAAATCGAACATAAAAGAACCTACTTATGTTGCACTTTATGTTGGAGATATAGATGGGGGTGTTTCAGAGGATTGGTTTCCATTTTATGAGAAAATTACAAAGTTCCATAATGATAATGAAATCTCAACGTGTTTTAGTTTTTATCCAGGCTCTATTGGAGATGATGAGGAATTTAATAAAATCTTTGAAGAAATGTATACTAATGAATATATCGAGCTAATGCAAAAAGGGTATCGGGGAGATGTAGCAGATAGAAATCTGTATAAGTTACCTGCAAAAGGACAGAAGGAAATAATTAAATTGGGTCAGGATTACTTCAAGAAGAAAATGAAGGAAATTCTTGATGAAGAGTATATCAAACTACCTGTTGCATATAACCAATTAAGTGGAAGGATTAATAATGATACTAGACAGGTTTTAGAAGAATTAGGATTTAAAATATATTTTGATATGTTTATAGAAGATGATATGGATCCTGTAGAATCTACCGCGACCTTTGATGTAATTGAATATG
>Ga0075122_10001458_pt1 | contig 16838 bp, 20 predicted proteins | sample AntAceMetag02UKB_FD_69790 | JGI IMG/M metagenome (GOLD analysis project Ga0075122, IMG submission 69790) | Saline lake microbial communities from Ace Lake, Antarctica - Antarctic Ace Lake Metagenome 02UKB | ecosystem: Environmental > Aquatic > Non-marine Saline and Alkaline > Saline | place... | reverse complement strand
CAAAAATTAATTTTGATAATATTTTAACTCACTTGGCCCCATCGTCTAGCTCGGTCTAGGATGTCGGATTCTCATTCCGGTGACACGGGTTCAAATCCCGTTGGGGCTACCATCACTACGGATACTCTTGCGACTTAAGCAATCGTAAGGAGTTACGTAAATTAAGGGAAGTTGCTCTGTGCTGTATAGCGCAGGATAACTTCTCTTTTTTTGTGTACTTAAGGGGAGAGGCTTATGTTTAACTTAAAGCATTTGCTTAACCTCTCCTTTGGATTCCGCACTTATATATGGATGGATGTTATTCTTATTAAAGAAACGCCTAAAGCTATTCTGATTATGTTTGATAATAAGAAGAATTGGCTTCCTAAAGCATGGGTTCTAAGAATAAAAAAAAATAAAGATAGTAAATCCATAAAGATTAAAATATCTCAATATCATTGGGCGAAGAAGTTTGGATAATGTGTTTGACCTCGTTTTAATTTCGTGCTAACATAAATGTGTAAAATAGGTATGTATGTGAAAAGCAATATGATTTTTTACAAATAACCCAAGTGAGGCAATTAATGATGAAAATAGCTGATTTTGTAGTGATTTTATGTCTTTGTACGTTTGTAGGTGGATGTGCATCTGCTAGTTATCAAAAACAACAGGTGCAGGATGATAGTGGAGATAGGCTTACTGTTGCGACAGCGCAGCGTAAGATTACAATCGGGATGCCATCAGCAAGCGTAGTTGAAGCATTGGGATCACCTAATATTGTTTCAACTGACGAAGAACGACGAGAAGTTTGGGTTTATGATAAAATAGCTACGGATGTTGTTTATTCGGCAAGTGATGCAGGTATCAAGTTTTTAACTATTGGTAGTTCAGGGGCAAAGTCAACCTCGCAAAGAACATTAACCATTATTATTAAGTTTGACCATGATGGAAAAGTACGCGATTTTGCATACCATACCTCTAGATTTTAATATGATTAATCTAACCAAAGTAAAAAAAGTTTTTATCTTCTTGTTGATTCCTTTTTTCTGCTTTTCTCTTATAGGATGTGCTACTACTTACCCAAAAGATTGCCTTAGACTATCAGAAGATAGTTTGCAAATGCGACAATTACAAATGCGACAATATGAAACGACAAATGAAAGAGAAATGATTTTAGCTTCTGCCGGTGTTTTTCAGGATATGGGGTTTACATTAGATGATAGTGAAACAGACTTGGGACTTGTAGTAGCCTCAAAAGATCGAGATGCGACAAATGCTGGACAAGTTGCAATGGCGACTATTTCTGCTATTTTTAGTGGATTAAGCGGATCTTCATCTGATTCATTTGCCTATATTGATAAAGTTCAAAAAATTAGAGCATCTGTTGTTACCAGATTAAATTCGGAAGGAAGCAAAATAATAATTCGGGTGACTTTTCAAAGGATTGTATGGAATAACAGTGGAAATGTTTCCAGAATGGAAAATTTAAACGATAAAGAATTATATCAGGGTTTTTTTGATAAACTATCAAAAGCCATATTTCTAGAAGGGCAGAAAATATGAGAACAAAGTATAATGTAGTATTTTTTTTGTTAATAGTTTTAGGATTAACAGGTTGTGCGACTACCACACAACGCGTTCTTGATACAGATCAGAGTCAAGTTCAATTGCGTAGTATACAAACAAGAGCCTTTGATACTACTGATAAAAAGAAAACACTTAAAGTAGTTATGAGTACTTTGCAGGATTTAAATTTTGTTGTTGATAGAGCAGATTTAGATTTAGGTTCGGTAACAGCATCAAAATTTGCAAATAATACCTTATTGAAGATGACCGTATCAGTTCGTCCTAGAGGAAAGACGCAATTATTGGTTAGGGCTAATGCGAGATTTGGTATAAATGCCATTGATGATCCTGAACCATACCAAGATTTTTTCGCCGCTTTCAGTAAAGCGATGTTTCTTGAAGCTCAAGAGGTTGACTAATTCTTTCACCATTTTTCCTAAACAGTTCTTCATCGGTTAGTGTGCAAAAGAACTACCCTTTCTGTTTATAGTTATTCATTTTTTAATTTTCCGTCAAAGATATCCCTTTTTTTGTTTTAAAGTATTTAAGTAACTTTACAATCTCTGTCTTTGTCGGTATAATATGTAAAATTGATACAAAGAAGGGAATCTAGTGGCTAATCGTAGTTTAATAGCTAAAGTAAATAAAAAACGCCTTACTTTGTTTTTGGCGACTACTCTTTTAATATCAAGCTTTTCTTTATATGCCGCAAGTCCTACCACAGCGCAAATTTCTGAAAATAGCTCAATAAAAGATTCATATTCCGCGGATGTTCTGGATATAAGCGGAAAAAAGTATTATCCTCACATGAAGCAAGCCATAAAAGATGCAGAAGATTCAATATATATGGTGATGTTTCAGGTAAGCTTAAACCCTTATCATAGAAACTCAAAAGTATATAAAATGGTCGATGAGTTGGTGAAGGCTCATAAACGGGGAGTGGATGTAAGGGTTATTCTGGATCAAAACGTAGATTTTGTTAATCTCAAGGATATAGATAAATGGGTAGCTGAGGGTAAAAATGCTTGGTGTTTTAAAGTGCTCAAAGAAGCAGGGGTAGACGTTTATTATGACAACCTCACTACATATACCCATGCTAAAGCGATAGTTATAGATAAAGAGATTGTTGTAATGGGGAGTGCCAACTGGAGTGAGAATGCATTTAATAAAAACATAGAGACTAATGTTTTAATAAGGTCTGAAGAATTAGCAAATGAAATAGTAGCGTATTTTGAAAAGATTAAGATTGACGAAAAAGCTAATCAGCCAATCTTAAAAAATAGCATTCCTATATCCTGGGAATTTTTGGAAAATCCTAAACTAGCAGGGCGGATGCTGACAAAGCGTGATGAAAGAGCTTTTGATATATATTTATTACTCTTAAGGGAATTTGATGGAAATGCAAAAAGTGAGATAATATTAGATTATGACGAAATTGCTGATAATTTAGGCTTGCTTGATAAAATGACAAAAACAGATTACAGAAGGCAGATTATAAAGAGTTTAAGAAAACTTGAAGATACTTATTGCCTTATAAAATATGAGCCGGAATATGGTAAGAATGCCGTTGTTACGTTATTAAATTATGACAATATTGACGAGATTTATAAAGCACCGAAGGAATGGTATTTTCAGGTTCCAGATAATTTCTGGGAATACGGATGGAGTAGAAAACTTTCAATGAGAGCTAAATTTTGTTATCTTATTAATTTAGCTTATGTAAGCATAAGCAACGCCAAGCCCTGGTGGTTTTCGTCAGGGGATGTTTTATCTGAACGTTTTAATGTAAGTAAATGGGTTATCAGTAAAGGGATGCAGGAGTTAAGAAGAGAAAATCTTATAGATGTAGCTTATGATAGCCCTAAAGGAAATTCTTATAAGACCCTTTTAGCTAAATCCTATAAGGTATTGCCATTATATGATCCAGAGTGGCTGGAAGCAGAGTGGGATAGGTTGGAGTTAGCTTATGGCTCAAAGAGCCTAAATAAAGCAAGAGAGTACGCAAAAATAGTCTTTAAAGAGAACGACCCACAGACAGTAGAAGATATCATTATAATGATGGAATCTTTTGGTGAAGAATCAGTGAAGAATGCATTTGCGATTGTTGCTAAAAAGAGCACTTCTAATCCAAAGAAGAATTATGCCTATGTGAAGGGTATATTGAGTAGGATGGAGGAGTGAAATTATATATTAAAATACTCCTCAGTAAAAAAATTTAAAAAAAGAATTGACAATAATGTATACATACCGTATACTTGCGTATATATGAAAGATAATGAATTTTCACAGATTGAACTAAAAGCTATAAGGTATATTAGAAATTTTCTAATGCACAGAGGGCATATGCCTGCTATTCGGAAAATGGGAAGGGATTTAGGGTACAGCTCTCCACGGTCTGCTTCAATGATAATTGAAAAGCTTTTAATGAAGGGCGTATTGCAAAGAAAAAAAGATAATTCTTTGCGGTTTATCGAAACAGATATTGATAATGATTTTCGGGCTCAGACCGTTAACATTCCCTTAGTAGGAACGATAGCTTGCGGTGTTCCTACGCTTGCTGAAGAAAACATAGAAGCAATGATACCAGTATCAATAAAGCTTGCTAAGCCACACCATAAATATTTTTTATTGAAGGCAAGCGGCGATTCAATGAATAAAAAAGGAATCAATAGTGGAGATTTGCTTTTGATTCGGCAACAGGAAACAGCTGATAATGGGGATGTTGTAGTGGCTTTGATAGACGATAGTGCAACTGTTAAAGAATTTTATAGAAAAGGCGATACCATTGTTTTAATGCCAAAATCAACGAAAAAAACCCATCAGCCAATACTTTTAGATCGAGATTTTAAGATACAAGGGGTTGTTGTAGCAACTATTCCTAAAAGTTGAGAGGATATTATAATATGCATAATATAAATCAAAGCGAAAGGCTTATTCTATGAATACTAGTTTATTAATTGCATTAATGAATATTATAAAAAATCCAATATGCGATATTGTGAGTTATTACAATGCATCAAATAGAGCCAATGGAATGGGTGATGCTTTGGAGTGTTATGTAAAAGATGCTTTTTGTGGAACAATGGACGAAAGGGATGAGATAAAGAGAAATAATATTTATAGCAAGCAGTTTTCTTATTTAGGCAATCAAAATAATCCACCTGATATTATTATAAAAGATGGCGATGCCATTGAAGTTAAAAAAATAGAAAGCTTAACTTCTGGCATTGCATTAAACAGTTCATACCCAAAAGATAAATTATACGCTGATAGCCAAATGATAACGCAAGCATGCAGGGATTGTGAGGATTGGAACGAAAAAGATATTATTTATATAATAGGGGTAGCTAATGATAATAAACTTAAAGCACTCTGGTTTGTTTATGGCAATTGTTATGCAGCGAATAAAGAGGTTTATGAAAGAATAAAAGAGAAAATATCTAATGGCGTAAATGAATTAAAGGATGTGGAGTTTTCTGAAACGCGTGAATTAGGCAGGGTGAATAGAGTGGATCCTTTGGGGATTACTTACTTGAGGATACGTGGAATGTGGCATATTGAAAATCCAATTAAAGTTTTCGATTACGTTGCTGAAGTTGATGATAATTCAAAATTATCAGTAAACGCAATATTATTAAAAGATAAATATTTATCTTTTTCAAAGGAGCAAAGGGATGATATAGAAAAATTAAGCGGAAAAGATGTTCAAATAGATAATGTAATGATTAAATCTCCAAATAACCCTGCGCAATTATTAGAAGCGAAGTTGTTAAAAATGAAATTCTAAAATGGCGTATAAATTTATAACAACAAAAGAACGCTCGAGATTAATGAGCAAAATTAGAAGCAACGAGACGTCTCCCGAAATAATATTGAGAAAGGCTCTTTGGGGTGAAGGGATACGGTATAGAAAAAATTATAAAAAAATTGCAGGTAACCCCGATATAGCGATTGTAAACAAAAAAATAGCTATTTTTGTTGATGGAGAATTTTGGCACGGGTATAAATGGAAAGACAAAAGAAAGAAAATAAAAGCTAATAGGGCGTATTGGATACCAAAAATTGAAAAAAATATTTTAAGAGATAAAATAAACACTAAGAAACTGAGAAAAGAAGGGTGGGTAGTAATTAGGTTTTGGGAACAGCAATTAAAAAAGGATTTGACAAAATGCTTGAAGAAAATAAAAAAAGAATTGAATTAATATCACTTTTTACAGGGTGTGGTGGTTTAGATTTAGGGTTTGAAAAAGCTGGTTTTAATGTTGTTTGGGCAAATGAATTTGACCGAACTATTTGGGAGACTTTTAGCCTTAATTTTCCTAATACAGTTTTAGACAAGAGAAGCATTGTTGATATTAAATCTTCTGAAATTCCATATGCTGAAGGTATTATTGGAGGCCCTCCTTGCCAGAGTTGGAGTGAGGCTGGCGCAGGGCGGGGATTAAATGACCGCCGTGGGCAAGTTTTTCTGGAGTATATAAGAATTATTAAAGATAAGGAACCATTATTTTTCTTAGCGGAAAATGTTTCTGGAATGCTTTTGCCTAGGCACAGAGAAGCTTTTTCTAAAATAATGGATAAGTTTAATTCACTAAATTATAATGTTTCATGGGAATTGCTTAATGCGAAAGATTACAATGTTCCTCAAGATAGAAAAAGAGTTATAATTGTAGGGTACCATAAGAAACTGGGAAAAAATTTTGAATTTCCAAAGCCATCTGAAAAATTAATTACTTTAAAAGATGCAATATGGGACTTACATTTAAATAAGCCTAAACCTGCCAAATTATATAACAAAACTAACGGGGATACTTTAAAAATACCGAACCATGAATATATGAATGGTGGTTTTTCTACTATATATATGTCGAGAAATAGAGTGAGAAGCTGGAATGAGCAGTCATTTACTATACAAGCAGGAGGAAGGCATGCACCAATACATCCACAGGCACCAAAAATGAAATTCATTAACCAAAACGAGCGAATATTTGTACCTGGTAAAGAACATTTATACAGAAGGCTATCCTTAAGAGAATGTGCCAGAATCCAAACATTTCCTGACACTTTCTTTTTTAAATACGATAGTATAAGTGATGGTTATAAAATGGTAGGGAATGCTGTTCCTGTAGAGTTTGCACGGATAATTGCGGCAAAAATAATACAAGATTTGAGGGAGTTTAAAGTGGGAAACTCTAAGAGAAGAAGCGTTAGCAATAAAAGAACTAATTGCAGAGAAGGAGTATTGGTTGCATCCTAATTCCCTCTTTATTTCATCAGCATTTAGTTAAGATAAAAGGTATGCAAGAATAAAGCAAGGGGTACTTTTCTATATAAAAATAAAGCAGTTGTTTGAAAAAGCATACGGAAAGTAAGGAGAAATAAGATATGAATTGGGTACAAATTATTGCCCCACCTTTATTGATGATAATTGGCGGTATTATTACTTGGGTCTTAAAGGCTAAATCAGAAGAATTGCGTGCAGTAGAAACAAAATTAAGCGAGCAACGTTGGAAAGTTTACGATGAAATATTAGAACCTTATATCAGAATTTTTGCTAATTTAAAAGAACCAAAGAATATAGAAAATGCCACGATTAAAATCCTTTCATATGATTATAGAAAAACGGCTTTTAATCTAAATCTATTTGGATCTGACGAAGTAATCCGTGCCTATAATGCTCTCATGAAGCATTTTTTTCGTTCAGCAACTACTAAAAATCAAAATGCGAAAGAAATGATGTTTTTGTGGGGCAGCTTTCTTTTGGAGATTCGTAAAAGCTTGGGAAATAAGAACACCAAGCTTAAGCAAATTGAAATGTTAGAAGCAATGATTACTGACATAGATAAGATAATGACTTAGTAATGCATTATTTGTTGAGGCGGGGCTAGTGCCCCCCTATTTTGAATCTCAGGATGAATAAGTTGGAGATTTTAACTATGATACAGAATACTGGTTTTAATAAACAAATTGATCCTAATAAGATTAAAATAGGAGATGTAATACTATTTGCAAGTGGTACTAAGGTTACTATTAGGATTCAGGAAAAATACGGGTATGGTGAAAGCAGTAAATGGACGCATGTAGCAGGAAGCATTGGGGGCTATGATTTGGTTGAAGGCCAAGTGCCTAAATCAAGAACTTGTAATTTGCAAAAAGACTATGTTGAAAAAGGGATTGAAATACGAGTTTTAAGGAAGAAATATTGGGAAAAAGAAAAAGATAAAGTAAAGGTGGCGTTATGGTGGGCCGCGATGAACAACACACCTTATGACTTCCCCCAACTTTTTAACTTTCTTGTCGGGTGGTTCGGGTTTGGCAATGCTTATATAGCCGTTCATAATCTTTTTGATAGCCATAAAAAATTGATATGTTCAGAACTGATAATAAACGGATTTTTTAAACAGAATTATAATTTGTTTGATAAACCAGCATGGAATGTTTTGCCGGCAGATTATGACAACGCAGATTTATTTGATATAGTTACTGATATTTGGATGGACTGAGAGGAAGAAAGAGAAGAATATAGCATTAAAATTCCCTAAAAAGCAAAGTTCGTATATTGATTGTAAAAAAATAGCTATAAGGAAAAAAATAAAAGATAAGATTTCTGATGTGTGGGGAAAATGAAAGCTAACCCATTGCCTTTTCATAATCGGGTATCAGAACAAAAGGAAGGTAAGAAATGAAAGACAACTTTTCATACTTTGATTTTATTTGTTATTTTATTCCGGGCACGGTTCTAATATGGTCTATTTTGTTATTTATAAAGAGTCTTGGGATTTTGGACTCACTTGCTACTGTAAATGAGCTTACGGACACTTTGTGTTTCGTAATAATTGCCTTTATAGTAGGGCATTTTATTCAACATAGAGCAAAATTAAAACTGGAGCCAAGTATAAAGAAAAAATATTGGAAAGGAGCGTTTATATCAGACCAATATTTAATAAAAAATAGTGGGTTCTGTTCAGAAGTTGATAGGCAAAAATATGTAAAAATGGCAAAAGAAAAATTTAGCTACAACGAGAAAGAACTGGAAAAACTGAATAATATTTCTGAAGAATCAAAAGAGATATGTCATTCCATATATAGAAAGGCATATGCCTTGATAAATAATGAAGGAATCGCAGAGCGAGCGGCTATTGCTAACACTTATTATAATTTTTTTAGGGGGCTTACCGTTGCGTTTCTTTATAGCGCAATGCTATTTCTATTATTGTTTATAATAAAGGTTGTTGAGAATTGGTGGGCTTGGAATTGGGCAACTATAAAAAAAGATTTGCTAATTCCCGTTTTATTGACGATATTTTTCCTTTATTTGAAGGAGTGCTTTAAGGAAAGAACTCGACAGCGTGGAGAACTTCATGTAGAGCAAGTTTTTAATTCGACCTACAGTAAATTAATAGGAGGTGTGCATGATGACAAGTAAAGCTAGATTTATGTTTTTTGATGTTGGGCAAGGGGATGCAACATTATTGATTATGCCCGAAGGGGAATGTATGTTAATAGACAACAAGGGTGGCGGCAAGGTAGATGTTCGTGAATTTCTTAAAGAGATTCTACCTACGAAGAACGGAAAACCATATTTGAATTATTTTGTTTTAACGCACGCACATGCTGATCATGTTGGTTCAGTTAATGAATTATTTGATGATTTTGAAATAAACGAAGTTTGGTACACAGGGTTTGATTTCAAAGGTAAAGAAGAAGATGACCTTTGTGAGCAGTATAAGCAATTTTTGGAAATAATAGAAGCGCGAAAAGAGAAGCATGAAGATAAAGAGCTATCCCTTGAGTCCGCAAAGCCGATAGTAATATCTATTGGAGACGTTATTTTTGAAATCCTATCTCCGCCAAGCAGAGAAATATGGGACGAGCTCCAGGAAGAAAAAGATTTAAAGGAATATATGCAGAAATTAAATGAGTATGTTAAAAAAAGCGAAGATAAAGAGCTTGGAAATCTTATTCATATTGGTTCTGTTGTAATGCGAATAACTTATAAATCTTCTTCGGTTATGATAACTGGCGATAGCGAACTTTTATCATGGAAATATTGGATTGTCCCTAATTTTTCTGATTATTGTGCCTCCGAATTACTACACGCCTCTCATCATGGATCAAAAGGATTTTTTATCTCAGATGCGGATTGTGAAAAAGACGAATCCTTTGATGAGAATACACCTGGATGCTATACGGAAGGATTGCTAAAAATAGATCCTGCTGCTGTTGTAATTACGAATAATACAAAGCCAGGAGAAAAGGAGCATAAGTCTCCGCCAAATGAGCATGCGATAAAGCTGTATAAAACTTTCAAAGAAACAGATAGAGAAGTATTATTCACCAGCGATGGAAGCATTGAATACATACTCCCTGATGCTGAGTTTTCTTTTTATGGTTCCGATATTAAAAATAAATTTAAAATAAAACTCGAAGAACAGGAAATCGCTTACGGAAAACATAGAGATTCATCCGTTCTTCCAATTAATAAATTTGGCTAATTAATGCTTAAGCTTGAAGATCTTAAAGCAGTAAGAAAATTTTTTAGAGGCAATGAAAAAAGAAGCAGTAATGGTACATATAAATTAATTATTGAAGGGATGTTTCATTTTGATGTGCCTGAAAATTGTGTGCCGGAGCTTGCGTGTGGAAAGATAGAATTAAAAATAAAGATCCACGACGGATTTCCGCATAAGCGTCCTATCGCTATTATTGAAGATCCATCGTTATGGCTTTTTCCTCACACTAAAATGATTAATGGTGAATTGTGTCCACCAAATGATGCTTGGTGGGCTAAAAAACAATCGTTAAAGGCGTTTCTTGAATATCTGAATGAGTTGATAACCGCATTTGCGAGTAATGACTCAGAAAAGCCAGGCGATTATTACGAGCTACCAAATTTTCCTGTTGACCCTAAAAATCATGGCAATTACATGACTTTTGAAGAGGCAGACAATCAAATTTGGTTGCAGTCTGCCGCAAAAGTGGGCTTTTTTTCATTCGTTATTGAAGAGCCGAAGATAAGGCTTCAACAGATTGATGTTAAGCCTGATCAGAATAGAGAGAGTTCCCATGGAATTTTTGTTTGGTTGCCACGCGATCCGATTGTTAAATATAAACGACCACCAACAAATTGGGGGGAATTAGATCAGGTATTAAGAGAGCATGGTTTTAGCGTAGCATCTGTCATAAAAAAGATGAGGCAATTTGATTTTCCTCAAAAAAAAGAAGTTTGTGTTATATTGGGCTTTCCAACCAAAATAAAAAATAATGCAACTGCGACTAGTGTGCATTGGCAGCCATTTAAATTCAGCAACCGTGAATTTAATCTTATTATTAGGAAAGCAAGAAAAAAACTAAAAAAAGAGAGTGTGTATTTCTCCGCTGCGGTAGACGATTTTTTGTTAAGTAAGAAGAACGAAAAAATCGAATACTTTTATTCGTACGATTGTTCTAAGCAATCTTTATATAGTCGAATCGGACCCATGATAGAGAAGAAAAGCTATGCAATTTTTGGATGCGGTGCAATAGGAAGCCATCTTGCTTTTGAACTAACGCGAGCAGGAACAGATAATTTATGTTTGATTGATTCGCAATTTATTGAGCCAGGCAATCTCTGTCGTCATGTTTTAGATTTCAGCAGCGTTCATAAAAATAAAGCAAAAGAATTGTGTTTGAAGTTAAAGCGTATTAATCCAAGTGGAGAATTTGCTTCTTACGAATTGGATATTTTTTCTTTAAATTCTGAAGCGATTGAAATGGAAAAAATTTCATCATGTAATGTGTGGATTGACGCAGGACTTCCTGCATCAACATCAAATTATCTATCCTCTTTAGCTGTGCAGCAAAAAAAACGAATGATTTCATGTTACGTAACAGACAAAGCAAAATATTTGGTAGTGCTGATTTCTGGCTATGAATGCAATCCGACTAATATACGTATTGAAGAAAATCTTATGACACTATTAAAAGAAACTGAAGATGAAAAATTTAAAAATTGCTTTGAAGCCCTAACTAAACTAGAGGCAGGCGGAGCTGTCAGGCCTAGTGTTGGCTGTTATTCATTGACATTTCAGGCATCTGGGGCGCAGATTGTAAGTGTTGCTGCGATTGCCTATTCTATCATGAGTAATTTTGATGATGGGCAGGATAAAGCCGGCGGAGTTAAGATATATGAGTACGATAAAAACAGTTTTACTTATAGCCTTTTGATAGATAAAGAAGAAGCCAATGATTTGGTTTAATGCCGAGAATAATTTAGCGCTATGCATGCCCAACAGAGTTTGGAAACAAATAACTAAATTATGCAATAAACATTTTCCAAACGAGTGCGGAGGTGTACTAATTGGGAATTATAATAGGACATTTAAAACGGCCAATGTTAAAGGTATATTTATATCAAAAAGAAATAAAGCCAACAGGTACTCTTTAATAAGGGAGGCAGCGGAAACTAACAAATTTTTAAAGACGCTTTGGGTGGTGTCTTTTAAAAAGAAATATTTTATTGGTGAATGGCACTCGCATCCAAACGGAAATAATGTCCCGAGTTTGATCGATGATGAAAGTTCATTTAAAATTGCACAAAATAAGAAATGTGAATGCTCTCGATCTGCTTTGATAATTTTATGTGGCAATCGCGAGGTCGGATGGAAAGCAGATAGCGCGTGGCTCTACACACGCGAGGGAAGAAGATTAGAACTAGTTGTAAAAAAAACAAAAAACCACTTGACAGATGCCAAAGCATGTGCTATTATTGGATTATGACAGATAAACAAATTCTTGCTAAGATAGAAGATTATATGAGTAAGAATAATCTTAGGCAGTATGAGTTGGCTAAGAAGTTAGGGATTCCGGAGTCGACTCTTAATAGATGGTTAAAGCAAAAGACTAACATTTCAAATGCCTACCAGATTATTTTAAAAAGAGAAGGGATTATTTAAGGATATTTTTTTAAGTAAAAAATTAGCATATGCCAAAGCAAACGATAAGAAAAATAGGGGAAAGCGAGCTGGAGGGATTTTTTTTGACTGATAAATTAGCATATGCTAAGGCATACGCAAAAAAGGAGGGTTGTATTATGGATGAGAAGATTAAGCAAAACAGCACAAAGAAGCCAAAAGAGAAAATTAACCAGTTTATTATTGAGTGTTTGTTTAATAAGTATTTTGAAGAAAAGGCAGAGAGGGAAATAGTAGTTGAGCAGGAAAGGGTTTTGGTGCAGGGTTAGGATGGGATTTGAGGCATGATGAAACGGGCAATTGCATACTTAAGAAAATCCACTGATATGCAGGAAACATCTCTTGAGCAGCAGAAGAAGGATATTCTTTTATTTGCTGATGCTAATGAAATAGAGGTTATCCGCTTTTTTGAAGAAGAGGCCTGTGGTGAAAATGTTGAGGGAAGGCCGATATTTCAGGCTATGATTGATTATTGCCGGACATCTAATGAACCATTTCAGTATGTGTTAGTGCCTGATATATCAAGGTGGGGCAGGTTTCAGGACCCAACTGAGACATTCTATTGGATACATGAGGTAAAAAGATATCACAAAGAGCCAATCTTTGTAAATGAGGGTTTTAAGAGTGATGATATAGGCACATCATTGATGAAGCTGATAAAGAGTTCTGAGGCTTCGGAATATCTTAAGAAAATAAGGCAAAATACCATACGGGGTATGAAATTTCATGCTGGCAACGGCTACTGGATGGGCGGAAAAGCACCGTACGGCTATGAAAGAATGATTGTTGAAACAGGCCAGGTATTAAAAAGCGGAGAGCATAAGAATATTAAAGACCAGAAGATTAAGTTAATAATAAATAAGAAGGAAGCCAGGCTTATAAAATTAATCTATATTCTTTATGGAGAGAAAGGATTAAGCAATAATTCAATTGTAAACTATCTTAATGAGAATGCTATTTCAGCTCCGAACGGCAGCAAATGGAATAAATCAACTATATGGAGCATTCATCATAATCAGGTATATATTGGAAATACTGTTTATAATATACGCAATTATCATAGGCGAAATGGAGAAAGTAAATTTAATCCAAAGAAGGACTGGATAGTTACTCATGATACCCATCAAGCTATTATCACAAAGGAATTGTGGAACAAGGTTCAAGCAAGGACAAGGCAGGCTTTTTTAGGCGGGATGTTTCTTACTAAAAAAGATAAACCGCAAAGCCCATATTTATTAAGCAGTATTATGTATTGTGGAATGTGTAAGTCGAAATGGCAGGGTAGGCGTTATCATCTTAAAGATAGAGTGCGGCGCGTATATGTTTGCGGCGGATATCATGCTTATGGGTCTAAGTCCTGTATAAGCTGGCAGATAGATGCTGATGACATAGAGAAGAAAATTATCAGCTGTATAATGGAGAAACTGGACACAGGAACATGGAGAGAAGATTTAGAGAATAAGCTGAGAGAAAAGATCTCTCTGATGCAGGATAGGTCAGATAACAGGCTGAGAGAATTGGATATACAAATTAAGGAGATAGCTTTAAAAATCAGGAATTGGGAGGATGCGATAGAAAAGGGCCTTAATTTGGACCGGGCAGTGGCTAATATAAATAAACTGGAACACACGAGAGATACTCTTTTGGATGAACGCATTAAAATTACAACAAACCTGGAAGGGAAAACTGACATAGAGAGAATTACAAAGAAGATGATAGGCTACTTAGATAACTTTAATGATGTTTTAGAACACGGCGCTATGGAGGAAAAGAAAAAATTCATAAAGCAATTTGTGAAAGAAATAATAGTAAATCCAGAGAGCAAAACAGCTAAAATTATGATTTATAAAAATGCGGAGTATGATATAATAATGGGGATAAGAAATTGTGAAGATTTGATGGAAATAGATTATCCGTAGGGGGGGGGTTAGACTAGAGATGATATGAAAACGAAGAAAGAGTTAAACGAAATATCCAAACACTTATATTATGAATTTTTAATGTTTACTGCGTTGACAAATGAAATGATTAAAGGGCACCCAGCTGGCTTAATAAACAATTCTTTATTACAATCTTTCATCACTCATGTACGAAATTTAATTGATTTTTTATATCCCAAGGAAAACTCAGGAAATGATGATGTTATGGCAAAGCATTTTTTTGAGAACCCTGAAGATTGGCTAAAGGTTTGCCCTGCAAGTACAGCATTGCTTCAAGAGGCTAAGCGGAGAGCAAATAAGGAGTTAGCGCATTTAACATATAGTCGGTTAAGAGTAAGTCCCGAGCAAAAAACATGGGCATTTGCAAATATAGCGATAGACATGGTAAATTGTTTTGATGTATTTATGGCAAATGTATCAAGAGATTTATTGCATTCCGACTGGGATAAATTTTGGCAATTTAGAGATAAGTTTAACAAAAAATCATAACAAATTACTCTATTGGACCACAAAGTACTTACTTGCACTTCGCATAAGTTTAATAGTAATATGAGTAAGGAATTATGAGGATTTGGTGGAGATAAATTATCCGTAATGTTTAGTAAAAAAACGAAGCTTGGATGTTAATTGTTCGCATATGAAAATAAAAGAAAAAAACTTACGAAAATCACCGCTTAATCAGTTTGAGTTGCTTGGGGCAAATGAAGTTGGACTATCAAAAGCCTTCGCATTTCTCATGGGAAAAGAGCCGAATGTTTTATATAAGTTTTTACGCTATATTAATATATCAACAAAAAACACGGCAAATAATTTTTGCGCAACTTCAATTGAAGTAGAACGAAAAAGAGACGAAGGAAGAACTGATATAGAAATAAAGCAAAAAGGTAAATACCATATAATTATAGAATCAAAAATTGGAAGCAATAAAATAAGAAGACAAAGAACTCAATATCTAAATTCATTTGAGAACGAAAGAAAAAAAGTTCTTTGTTTTATTACTGGGATTAACGATTTTAATAAAGAGTTACATGATGATATTGAAATATATAATTTAAGTTGGCTTGAAATTGAAGATTTACTAGACTCAAAAGAGTTTTATAGAAATAAATTAGTTCAAGATTTTATAAATTTTATTAAAAAGGGGTACAAAATGAGAGAGCAAAAGGAAATCCTCGTACAGGATTTAGGAAACGAAAAAGAAATTCAAAGATACAAGAAGAATCAAGTCTATCGTAGGGATCTTGTTTTTGGAAGTCCACTATATTTTGCCCCATATTTTACACGTAAAGCAGCCATGGAAGAGGGAGAGGGTATAGCGTATTTATCTAAGGTTCTGGGGATTCTATCCTTAAAATCGAAAGATATTGATAATTATACAGATGAGCTAACAAAATTTAGTGATAGTAAAAGCTTGCGTGATAAGTGGATTAATGGTGTAAAACGAGATAAAGAGATAAATACTGTTTTTACATATTTTTTCCTTGATGCTCCATTGAAGCTTAGAAACCCATTAAAAAAAGACGAAGGAAGAGAAAAGGGAAGGGGAAAAAATTGGATTGCTGCTATGATTCCAAAAAATCGTTGCGTATCTTTTAAAGAATTTGCTAAAAGAATAATAGAAGTAGAAAATAAATAAAACGTTTTAACTAACGTAACTGCGGTGCGTCTGTATCTTCATTAAGCGGTTGATTTTTATATTACTTGATAAAAAATAGAATAAAAAAATGACGAAAATTGGAAGAAATGATCCATGTCCATGCGGAGCTTAAGCAATAAAACGGGAGGCCGTGAGGTGGTTTGGTGGTGGAATTTAGCTCCTATCCCAAAAAGGTGCCCCAACGAAACACAGCCTATAAATAGTGGCTTATGGGTAACACTCAAACAGCCCTACCCCTTAGGATTTATAGATGTAAAGTAACAAGTAAATAGGAGGCAGAAGATGAAACGAATTATATTAATCCTGTTGATTTTATCCTGTATGGTTTCTCATGTTTTTGCAGAAAGTTCTCAATATTCAAAACCCACAGAGTCTGAATTTGCTGTATATAAATATTTTCAAGAAAATTTATGGAATTTACCTCCCGGTAAAGCTGCTGAGGAGTCTTTAGCAAAGGAAACTGCTGTAAAATTTGGTATTACTGCTCAGGATGTAAAAAATATTGATGTTAAGTTTCTGTGGTATGAAATAGAAATCGCAACCAGAAAACCTGGATTCAATATTGGCGACATTGTTAATATGAGCTGGTTAGAAGTTGAAAAGTGGGTAGATGGCACTGGTAATAATGATGCAGAAAGCTCGAAGAAAATAGATATAAACAAATTGCCTAGTTGGTTTACTATTGATAAAGAGTTTGATCAAGAAAAAGCCGAACGACTTATAGAAGCTTATAAGATTACTAAA
>Ga0075122_10001456_pt1 | contig 16849 bp, 36 predicted proteins | sample AntAceMetag02UKB_FD_69790 | JGI IMG/M metagenome (GOLD analysis project Ga0075122, IMG submission 69790) | Saline lake microbial communities from Ace Lake, Antarctica - Antarctic Ace Lake Metagenome 02UKB | ecosystem: Environmental > Aquatic > Non-marine Saline and Alkaline > Saline | place... | reverse complement strand
TTTTCTTTAAGATAGCATTAGCCGAAAAGGTCTTTGCTAATCCCCCTGCCCCTTCGATTATAGAGAAATTACTAAATCCATCACAAACCATTTCTATATATTGTTCCATCTCAAAGTATGCAGGAGATTTAATAATCATCTCTGGATTAAACTGCTTCTTCCATTCGCTTATGGTCTTTTGTTCCTGCTCTCTCATAGCTTTGAGTTTCTTGGCTTCTCCCTCTGCTTCTAACTTGGCTTTCTTTTCCTTGTCTTGCTTCGCTGTATTGACATTGACTACCTTTACTTTGGCTTTTTCTGTCTTAACATCTGTGCCTTTTTCTTTCAGCTTCAAATCCCTTTCAGATTTAATCAAAGAAATAATAATCGCCCTGTTTTCGTCTAAGGTCTTTTCCTTGTCTATTGTTATCTTGCCCTTAATCTCTATCTCGTAATCTGTTTCTATCTTATCCTTTGCCTTTACAACTAATTCTTGTAAAAGTTTTTCATCTTTTTCTTTTAACATTTTTTCACCACCTTTTTTAATATTTGAGATTTCTGTTTTGTTCTCCAAACTGTGTAGTTTAAATCCTTTTTACTTACAGCTAGTCTTGGGTAATCTTCCTTATATATTTCACAAGGAATAACCTTAATATTTCTTGCTTCTGGAAGTAGTGTAATCATTTCCTACTTCTTCTTCTTTATCTCCTTTTCTTATTGGAAGTTCAAAAGTTATTTCATAGAATTTCTCTCCTTCTTTGTATTTAGCCATTTTACAATTCACTAAGAGATTTATCTATCCCCTGCTCTTTTTCTGTTTTTGGTATCTCCTTTTCTCCCTCGCTAATAGAACTAATATCCTTGATAGGAATATGTATCAGTTCTTTCTTTAGTATCTTCTCTGTTTTCTTATCCTTGCCTTTGCCTGTGGTCTTTTCATCTTCCCACACCATTTTTAAGTCTATGTAATCCTTATGGACTTTTATCATTCCTGCTTTATCTATCCCATTAATTATTATAGGTGTTCTATTTTTATCTAATTCCATTAATAAATCTTTTATTTCTTCCATTTTATGCACCCCTGCTTTTTTTTGTTATTGTAGCTGACTTAGTTTCCTTAAACTTTTTAGCCCACGCTTTATTTTCTTTTTGTTCTTCATCTGTTGGTGTTTCTGTTTGTTTAGGTATGTCGGTCTTTGTCAGTATCTCGCTTTCCTCATTCCCCTGCTCTATTGTTACCAACTTATCCTGCCTTAGATGTTTCTCTGCTTCTGCCTGAACATTCTGTTTAGGCACTTCTTCTGTATCGTGTCCGTTCTTGCTTTCTATGTAGAAAGGTATTTTCATTTTGTCACCACCTTTATTATTTTCTCCCAAACTTCCTGTAATCTCTGCCCCTCTTTTAATTTACTCTTTGCTTCTTCATAATTGAAGATAGGAGTTATATTGTGTTTAACTTCTTCTCCTAATTCTTCTTTTTCTTCTCTAAAAATCTTAGCTAATTTATTCAAAGATACATTTCCTTTAAACAATTTAAATCACCCCTGTTTGTGTTCTATTGTTATGCCCTCTCACTAAGTTTAAGAGCATTTGTATTCCAATCATAACGCTTATCTTATACCCTTTTTGGATATAACCCTTATCGTTATCTTCTTTCTCTTGACAGCTATAATTCTTTAAGTCTTTGCTGTCTATGAATTTGAGATTTTCTTTTAGAGATAACTTAGGCATAGCAAAGTATCTTCTGCCCTCTGCTCTTAGGTCAATAAACTCTACATTCTCTTTTTTATGACAATATCTAATAACCATTTCCCTTGTCTTAGAATTATCTACGCAGAGAATGATAACATTAAAGCCCTTTAGTTCGGCTTCTATTTGTATTCTTTTGTCTATTGGTTTAATTCCATATTGTTTTAATCTTTTTCTAAAAGCTAAACATTTGGCTTTATTTTTCCCAATATCTCTCGCACTATAATTTTGATGGGTGATATTTTTTACTTCAACAATATCACTATCTGCTATTGTTACTTCTGCTGATATTTGCCCTTGTTTAATACATTCCACTATTTCTGGAAGTAAATAACTCCCTATCCCACCACAACCTATTTGTAATATTTTCATATTGCTTCACCCGTTTCTTTTTTTTCTTCTTCCATTATATCACGCCATAACTTATCCATTCGGTCGCCCCGTTCCCATATCCCTTTGGCTACTTTTTGGTCTTTATGTAACATTAATAATCTTCTTGCCTTTTGGTCATTAAGTCCTGCTTCTCCCTCTGCCCCATCATTACTGCTATCAATCAAACAGAGATATTTCTTCTTGCCTTTCTCTAATGTCCATACGCCCCCATTTTTAGCAATAAAGTATTTCCTCTTGCTTGTTCCTGTAACTACATATTCGCCTTTTATCTTTGTAGCTTTTGTCAGCTTTACTGCGTGGGCTAAAAACTCTTTGCTTTTGTCTAACTTTGCCTTTTCTTCTGCAATCGCTTTCTTATTGAACTTAACAAATTCAGTTTTACCCTCACTTATTATTTCAGCTATCTGCTTAGGTGTTAAGCCATTGATAGAATTATTAAGTATTTTTATTGTTCTTTGTAGATGTTTTGTTCTATTATAATAGGTGTCTAATTCCTTGCCTAATTCCAGAATACTACCCCTACAAGCGTATTCTTTGCCCCTAATCTTAGTAAATACCCTGCCTTTCACAACGAATAAGGGCAATGCCAACAAGATATTACTACTATCTGTTGATAAGCAGTTATCATCTGTGCTGTCAATCTTTAATTCATACTTTACGCCACCATTTTTAAGGGCTTCTTGTATGTCTAAATTAAATCTACTGCAACAATGTAGCCAATCATCAAAGTCTTTCTGCTTTTCATACTCTATTGCCTTACAAACAACATCTAATAAATCTTCTCTCCTAACTCTAAACCCATTGACATATATCTGCTTACCCCTCTTATAAGCCTTTATTGATACCTTGCCTATATGAATAAACTCTGCGTGATCTAAATTTAAATTATTGACTTTCCCGTTAGATATACATAAATCATAGGCATAAGCTACATATCCCTTAAAAATCTCTCCAAAATCGGGGCGTTCTTGTAAGACAATACTATTATTAAAGAGAAATTCACCTATCTTCTTACCTTTCAATACAAGCCCCTCATACTCAATACTTTTCTTTGTAAAGGTTATGCCGTGCCTTGTTACACTCCCATTCTTAAATTGTTTCTTAATCTTGTTGTGTAACTGCCCCTCTAACTTATCTTCTTGGGCTTCTCTCTTTGCACTCATTATCTTTATTCTTACTTCCTGCTTCTGCTCGTTGTAAATATCGGCAGTTAATAAGAAACTTTTATCATTGGAGTTCTCAGAAATAACTTCCAATTCTTCTGCTGTTACTTTGCCTTTTAAATCATCATCAATCCATACTTGTTGGTCATACTCTAGGTATATTTCCCTGCCCTCGCAAACATAATTAAAGAATTTATTTCTTGGCTTGAAAGTATTTATATGAAATGTAGTCCTTTTAATATGTTCAGCATAACCACCACCACCAAAACAACCCCCTCTTTGTTTTTGAAAGTCCTCATTCTGTTGTATGATAGCTATTCTCCTGTTGTTCCTTTGAAATACCTTGATTATCTTTAAGAGATTTTTATTTATTTCTTGAAGTTTAATCTCTTTTATATCTTCCCCAAACAACCAACAAATAGCTTTTAATTGCTCTTGGATTAAATCTACTTTCTTAGGGGCGTTTCTTTCTCTTGTATTGGTATCAGTATAAACATCTTCCCACTTACCCCCTAATTCTTTAGGATAAGTATCTGCATATCTATCGCAAACCCTGTCTTTAAGTTCTTCTAAGTTCTTAGGTCTATACTTTATTTCAGTATCTAACGCCCTGTATTGTGCTATTCCGTGCAAGGTATAAATCTCTTGAGGAATATTAAAGTTAATTAAGGTCTTAAATAGAATACGGGATTTAGCAACTGCTTTATGCCCATTGTTAAACTTAGTTATCATTATTTGGTGTCTTTCATCGTGGCTTATTCCTACTATTAGATTACCTTTAACTGCCCCAATATAAAACCCTGTCCTTTCTTCGTGAGTTTGTTCTTCTTCTATTACGCCTAACTCTTGTTCAGTAAGCCCTAACTTATGAATTACATTAAACACCTGCAAACTTGTCATATCCATTTAAATCACCTTATTTTTTTAGTTCTGCTAATCTTTGCCCTAATGCTCTCCTCAACCTAATCATACAGATAGGCATTAAATCTGTTCTTTGAGAACATACATAATCATTTATCCTTTGTATGAAATCAATTTCTTTTTCTATCATTTTTAAATAAATCCTCTACTTTTCAATAAAGCTATTATCGAAATTATAAAAGCTATTATAGATAGTATGAGGGCGAAGTTATTATTCATTTTTAATCACCCCGACATCTATTTAAATATTTCGCTTTTGACTTCCACGAGGGTTCCCTCAACGCCCCATTTTCCGTTCTGTTTTGCAGGTGTCTTATAACTTCGTATGAGTAGCCCATTTGCATAATTGTAGCCCTTATAATCTCTGCCTGTTTGCTATCGGCACATAATACCCTATCTTTATTATTTGTCAAAACTATTCCAGATGGGCAATCCTCATAGCCCTCAAATTTAATCTCCTCATACTTCCAATTCTTACATTTAAGAATAGAGTTACTCCTGCCGTTTATGTAGATATTATCTAACTGCTTGACTACTATGCCCTCATTCCCTATTTTACAAATCTCCTTAAAGTGTTTTGTTAAATCATATCTTATTTGTAGTAATTCTGTTACATTATTATTGATTACTATCTGTTTGAGTATATTATATCTCTTTTCATAGGTGTAATCTGGATTGTTTACCATATCTATACCACCATAACTGATTAAATCAAATGCATAGAATTTTACTGGAAATCTAAACCTTAATATTTGTATTTTTCTACTATTTATTGTGTGTTGTCTTGCAGTTATCTTATTATGGTCAAAAATTTTGGTTTCTGGATTAAGATAAGCAATTTCCCCATCAATAATTATCTTACCTTTGTTTAATGCTTCTTTTTTAATACCTAATCCTGCGATTATCTCTGGAAAATTTAATGAATAATTGTTTTCGTGCCTGTTTATTATAGTTACTTTCCTTTTTCCTAAAATATTTCCTATTATTATCCTAACTCTATCTCCATCAATTTTTTCTTGAGAGATATATTTTTCAGTTTTTTCAAATCTTTCCAACTCAGTTTCCATTATCTCGCTTAATAACATCATTTTTTTACCTCTTTTTTTATGTGACATTTCTTACACAAAAACTTAACTTCTAAAGGTTTATCATAATCTTCGTGGTGTTTTTCTACTGCTAATCTTTTACCACAATCTTGGCATAATTGCCCTTTAGGAATTTTTATGTGTTTTTGCGTATAACTTCTTGCATTATCTTTTTTATGATTATGCCGTTTATATCTTTTTTTTGCTTCTTGCTCTTTCTTGTAATGTTCATTTTTTTCTATTCTATTCTTCTTTCTCCATTTTTGCCTTGTTTTATTTATTTTATCCCTATTTTCCTTACTCCATATCTTTTGTTTTTCTTTTAGTTTTTTGTGACTTCTCGTGTAATTTTCTTTCCATCTTTCTGGATTTTTCTCTCGCCATTCCTTTTGTTTTAATTTCATATATTCATTTACTTCTTTTTTATTATTCCAATCTACCATTTTTAACGCCCCATAAGATTAGTGGCATAAGATAATCTACATAGTAGAAATCTTCTAATCTTATGAAGTTTCGTTAATGTAAACATCTTATGCCCTAATTCCTTTTAAGTGGGGCTTATATTTAAATCTTTCCACCATCTTATTCCACCTTGTTCTTTAATAAGTGGTCTATTATGTCGCTGTCTAATTTCTTGTATGCAGTATCAATCGCTTTCTTTAAGTTCTTTATGTCTATCACTTCTGACTTCTTTAATTCTCCCTGCATAAAGTCATAACAATTCTTAATTAACTGCTCTTGTGCCTTATCTTCTTCCCCCTGTGTTTTCTCTGCAATTATCTCTTTGTTCTTGCCCTCTATATTTCCTTGTTCGCTTAAAAATCCCAAATTAATCACCCCTTTTAAACATCTTCTTAGGTATATTGTAAGTAACAGAATACACAACTCCACCCGTAGCCCTCTTAGGTATTTGAGCAGTTATATCGTTATCCTTTAGATTTATCCCATTCCTTGCTAATATTCTAATAAAAATATCTAACTCCTCGTGAGTTAATTCTTTAAGTGTTGTTTTGTTTAATTTTTTTCCCATTTGTATCAACCTCATTTATTTTTTTAATATAAAAGAGGGCGTAATCATACCCCTACGGCTACGCCCCCAATTAACACCCCTAACGGCTTGTTAAACGGCAAACGGATTTTCCACCAATATAGTTTCTTCCGTCTTAATTTCTTCTATGTTGTCGCCCCTGCTCTCAATGATACTGCGTATCTTTGTTTCTGTTTTGTTTTCCAGAGCATTAAGATTAAAGTCGGGCTTATAGTTAGCCATCACAAACGCCCTCGCTTGTTCTGTTTCTTTCTCTGTTAGTTTAGGCAGTTCTTGTGGGCTTTCTATGTTCCTTATTTCATCTTGATAATGAACAAACCTTACCAATAGCTTATCCTCATAGTTAGAGATAACAACAGGATATTGAGTATTTTTGTATAGAATATGACATACAATCGCCTTATCCTGCAACCCTGCTTTTAACATTGAGAACCATTTTAAGTTAGCTTTGTTAAGTATGCTCTTGTCTTTCTGCAAATCAACCATAGCAACTAAGCCATCTTTTTGAAAGGATAGTTCCTTAAAGTTATTGGTATCAACTACTGCCTGTGCTGTCCATTCCCTGCTACTGCCCCTCTTTAGTAATTGGCTTTGCTCGTCTTTGGTAAATATAGCCGTAGTCCCATCATCTTTTTCATACGCTTTAAGTATCTGCGACTTATCTACATCTTTCTCGCTTCCATCTTCCATCAATACAAACGGCTTTCTCTGAACCTTGTAAACCTTGCCGTCTATCTTAGTTACTTCACTTGCCTTAACGGAAGTAGTATTATCTACTGCCTTATAACAAGATAAAGGTAACTGCAACTTACCCATACACAATTTAAAATTATTTACTGCTTTCATATTTTCACCACCATATTTTCTTTTACTCTCCTTAACTTCACTCTGTTAAGATATTCACTTATCTTTTTAGGATTAAACTTCTTGAAGAAGTTGTATCCTATCTGCTCTATTTTTGTTAGTTTCATTCTTTACAACACCACTTCCTTTTCTTGCTCTCGTTCTATGTTCTTCTGTTCGCCACTATCTTCTAAGTTATCTAATTCCTGTATATCTAATAACTTAGAGGGAGTTTCTAACTGCTCTACTACTCCCTGCATTTTAGGTTGAGAATTTAACATAAGAACTACTGCCCTAATATCTTCCATACTCTTTAGTCCATCTTCTATGTTAGAAATATCCATCTCTACGCTTTTCTTTCTTATGTTTAGAATATCCTGTCCGTTCTTTATGTTGTCTAACTCTTTTTCTAAAACTTTCTTTTGTTTTACTAATTGTTGTTCCATTTTGTTACCTCGCCTTTGTTTTTATCTTGTTATAACAGCGTTATGACAAATACTATTATAGATAGTATTTAAAGTTTTCGCTGTTTATTTCTTATCCTTGCATAAAGCCCATATAAGAGCAATAATATATCCCACACCTGTCCACCCTGCTAAAAGGTTTAATGCAAATATCGCCCCTGCATTAGTTTTCTTATTCTTCCCTGCTATTATTGAGGGCAAAAAATAAATTACTATTATTAACGCCAATACCAATAATGCAATTACAAAATTCATTTCAATCAACCTCTTATGCCCCTGCAAATCATCTTTTTAATGTTCTTTTCTGCTTCTTTTCTTGCTTTAATAACCTTTAATTTATCTTTTGATGAAATTAGATAAATTTGTTTTCCATTTACACCAATATTTGCAACCCATCTTTTATCCCTATTATTAAAACAAATCCCTACTACTCCCGATTGATTATTTTTTCCTACCACCTTAAATTGTCCATTTATCATTCTGGAGTTTGAATCTTTTTGCCTATGACATCTAACACATAACCATTCATAATCCTTAATGTCCCTTTTTAATTTTCCACTAATATTAGATAATTCTAATCTCTTTGATTTTTTCCCACATTTCTTACATTGATTATCTTTTGATTTGTTTCTGCTAACCCAATCGTGTAAAGCCCGATATGTAACTTTGTCTTTCCACATAGGGTTTTTTATCCCCTTTTTTACTTCACCCCTTGACCTATTTAACCCCTTATTTTTTAAATATCTCCATATTGTAGTAGAATCCCTATTTAGGATATTACCTATTTCTTTAGTGTTTTTCCAATTTGAGTATAATTTGATTATACTCCCCTTTTCTTTTATTGTTAATCTGTAACCCATTTTATATTACCTTACACAATTTCTTTAAGTATTTAAACCTTTTCATTCTTTAACCCCCGACAAAATAATATATGATGACAGATGGGCTTTCTCCCTGCCTTGTTCTTCGTTCCGAATTGATACTTCTCACAACTGCAATAAGGTTTATTGCTTATATCTGTGGTGTATCGCTTCTTGCTCTTGTTGTTGATTACAATAAATAAGCCCTTTGTTTTAGTGGGCTTTATTGTGTAATCCTTTTTAGAGGGTTTCAATCTGCTTTTTCAACTCCTTTATGTTTTTAAGGAAATCACTTTCTTTCACTTTTATTTCCAATACTCCCTCTATATCGCCAACATAATTTTCATCAGCAAACTCATTGATAACCTCTTTAAAATCCTCTAACGCTTTAGCTTCTTCTAAATAGTCTGCTATAAATTGTTTAGGGACATCTTCAATAGTTAATTTCTGTAACCATTCTGTAAAGTTATCCTTGCTTAAATCCATTTCCCCCGCAAACTTATCTGAAAACTCATTATAGCTTTTTTCAGAAGATACAAACGCTTCTATAATGCTCTGCTCTGTTTCTTTGTTTAGTTCTTCTGCTCTGCAAATTTCTTTTTCCATTTTTCAATCAACCTCGCTTTCTCTTTTGCCTTATCTTCTATTGACATCTTATACCTTTTCTTATCGCTTATGCTCTGCAATAGATTTGTCCAACTCATATATTAACACCCCTTTTCTTTACGTGCCTTTTGTTATGACACCCATTACATAAAAAATCCACTTCCAAAGGTTTATCATAATCTTCGTGGTGTCTTTCTGTTGCTAATTTCTTACCACAATCTTGACACATTTTCCCTTTAGGGATAGGTATTTTATGTTTTGCTTGATTTTGTGCTTTTACTTTAGATAAATTCTTTTTTCTCCAATTATCATTCCATTTATGGTGTTTTCCCTTATACTCTTTTGTTTGCCTTTTTTTCTTTATCCTTGTTTTGTTTTTCTTTCTCCATTCCTTTTGTCGTAAGTATATTTTGGTTTTATTTTTCTCACGATATTTTTTAGCCATCTTACTAAATTTCTTTTTATTGTTTTTATAGTAATCTTGTTGTTTTTTTAGTATTTCTTCCTTTTTGTTTTTATACCTTTCTCGAAAGTATTTTTGTAATTTCTTTTTATTCTTTTTTCGGTATCTCTCCATATATTCCTTTCGTGTCATCATTTTAACGCCCCATAAGATTAGTGCGATAAGATAATCTACATAGTAGAAATCTTCTAATCTTATGAGGTTTCGTTAATGTAAACATCTTATCGCCTATCCCTATTTAAATAGGGCTTATATTTAAATCTTTGGTTCCCCATTTTTAATAATCTGCTCTGCTCTTTCAATCATATCAAAAGTTATTATCTTGCCTTTAAGGATATTTCTTATCTTCCTTACTTCGCCCTTTCTTTGAGTTTCTGCTATGTTCTTGCCCCCGTGCATATCTGTAATAATGTCATTAGTAGCAACAAACAGAAGTTTATTTTTAAGGTCTTTAATATCCTCAATTAGTTTCTGCTTAGAAGAATATTTCTTAGCATTGACATCATCTTCTACAAAGTGCTTAACATCATTTTCAACATCTATTTCTTCTTCCATTTATTCCACCCCCTTTAAGAATTGCTCTGCTCTTAGCACTCACCCGATAAACTAAGCTGTCTAAAATTAAATCCTTGCCTATTTCTATGTTAAAGTGTTTCATTTATTCCACCCCCACCCATTTAAATTTATATTTATCTCTAACAACTGCAACGGCATAACCTTTTTTCTTTAATTTGTTTTTAATCTCACTACATAATTTATGCTCGTTTAAATCGCTTAATAAATCGTAAATAGTAGAATACTTTTTTATTTTTGTTCCATCTAACATTTTAAAGCCCCCTATTACTTTTTATTATGTTTATTTGGTGTTCGAGATTTTTTATAATCTCTTTGGTTTGTTCCAAATCTGAAACATCAGCAAGGTTTATTATGCTGTTTATTATTTCTCTTAAATGGTTATTCATCTTGACACCTTTTTAAATCGTTCTCCATTATCTTTTTATTTTGTTCCGTTATCGGTCTTATATGTAGCAATCTCGAGGAATCAACCCAAACAAGAAACTTATTTTTTAATGCTGTCTTTAGTTCGTTTAAATCTTCCATTCCGTAACGAATCCCAAAACATAAACCCATTGAATCCATTTTATAACACCTCGCTTAAATCGGGGGCTATAATTCCAAATCCCCCCCAATCTTTAGAGATATTAATATTATTATCTCTGACATAATTGTCTTCAATCTTTAAACCATATCCTCTACAATCCCCATTAAAGAACAAGGGAATATTTAAAGATTCAAACCTCAAAATTAAATCAACTTCGTTTAAGATAGCTTCTTCTTTCTCTGTTTCTTTTTCCCCATTACATTGTTGAGTAGCTAATTTATTTGCTCTCGCTTCTAACCTTCTTAAAGCCCTGCAAAGATTTAGCTTTTTATCATCTTCTTTAATATCTAATTTAAAGATTTTTATTAAATTATCAGCGTGTTTCAATACCCTTATTTTATTTGCTTCTTTCATCTTAATAAGCCCCCAAAGTTATTTTATGCCCTTGCATTAACTGATTTATTAAATTATCCTCTCTATGCTGTGGGCTATTTTCAAACCTCTTTTTTGCCTGTTCTATCCTTTTTAGTTCTTCCATTTTCTTTTATTCTCCTATGCTAATTTTAAAGGATAGCATAAAGCCCATTTATGATTATAAACGCCCCACTCCCTGCATTACTTTTATATTATGTTTTCTAGTTTCCTGTTGAAAATTAAACCTATCTAAAAAAGCCACCTTAGAAGCATAACTATTATAAGATAAAAAGCCGTTGGTGTGAAAGTAACCCTTTTTATTTATCCTCTGGAAAAGCCCAAAACCTAATAAATAGCAAACCTCACCAAATTTAAATATATAAGGTCTTAATAGAGCAATCAAAAAAAGCCCTAATTCTAAGCCCTTATGGAGTTGTTTAGTAATCATAAAGCCCCCTTAAATCCCTTTAACGAGGGGCAATCTTTAAGTTTATGGTCTTGCATATTAGCCAAACATTTATGAGTTTTTTCACCCTCTAAGGTCTTAATAAGGTCTTTTCCATCTTCACTTAATACGCCTAATCTATCTAAGCCCTTTAAACATTCTATTTCAGAGGGGTTTTTATCATAGGTCAATTTAAATTTATTAAAACCTAACTGTTCGGTTTTGATTAGATTAAAGCCCCTGTTCTCCAATCCTGTTTTAATCCTTTCGCCCTGTTCTATGCTGTTAAGGTTATCGGTGTTTATTGTTATATGTTCCATTTTAGCACCACCCCAAAACCCATTTATTTCCGTTCCTTAGTATTTGAAAAACCCTTTTACTACAAACATAAATTAAGCTATGTTGAAAGGTTTTTAAATCCTGTTCCGTTTCAAATTCTTTATATTCCATCTAAGCCACCCCCTTATAATAAGGTCTATTAGGATTATTTAATTGACCATTACTAGCCCAATCAATAACTTTAAGCCCATCAATAAAAGCCCTTGCTTCTTTCCTTGCTTTTGCCTTTATATTGGTGTTGGTATTAATCTTATGAAAGTAGTATTCCTCTTGCCTAGTGCCTACATATCGGTATTTTGTTATTGTTATGTTGTATTGATTAAATCCCTGCCTACATATAAAAAAGTCCAATTCAAAGCCCTTATATTCTTCTATGGTAGAGGTCATTTTAAAGCCTAATATTCTTAGTTGTGTCAAAACCAAACCTTTATGATTTATAGGTTTTTCAGCCCCCTTTAAATCTTTAAAGGTATTAACGCTTTTATTATATCCTTTGTTATCAACCATCTTTAAACAACTCCTATGCTTATGTTAGGGGATAGCATAAAACCCCTTAATATTGGCTTAAAACAAGCCCTAACGCTACTTAATACACTACTCAAAGCAAGGTTTAAAGCCTTAGCCGTAACACTAAAAAGCTTAACTTCGTTCCGTGCCTTTAAATTAATATATTTCATAATACTATATATAAGAATAATCTTATATAAACCCTTGCATTTTAGCCCCCTAAATTTAGCCATCACAAGCCCTAAGAAGCGATAATCTACATCATATAAAGGGAAAGTATACAGAGGTAGACATTCGGATCCTAGTATACATATATCCACACTAACTCACCTGCTGAAACCCCCAAATTTTGCCCCCTCAGAGGTTACGCCCTTGAACAAAATAGTATCCCAGTATAGTAATATCCACACTAAGTTAGGGAAACAAATAACGAACAACGAACAATAACTTAATCATTTTAAATGATAAAAAGTTTGGATACATTTTAACGCCCTATTCTCTTACCCTTAAACCTTAATTTGCTTAAATAAAGGGAGATTGCTTATATAGGCTTCAAAACCTACCCTATTATGATTTTCAAGAGCCCAATACTATTTTAGAGCCAGAGCCCATTTAGGATCTTAAAAAAAAGCGAGCCCGAAAAAAATTATAGAAATTTCGCGTGCGCTTAAGTTCACGAACTGCTTATCGCAGCTATACGCTGCATAGATACGCTAAACCCATAAGGCTATTCGCCTATCCCTGCGTTAGCCGCAATAGTGCGGAAACCTATAATCCTTTTTTCTTTGTTTAGAAAAGATAAACTAAAAAATAATAGAAAAATTTAATAATGAGTTATGTTTTATTAGGTTTAAAGCGGGCTGAGAGCCCAAGGAGGAGTAAAACAAATGAAAGGAAAAGTAAAGTTTTTTAACGCAATGAAAGGATTTGGATTTATATCTGGAGAAGACAACAACGAATATTTTGTGCATCGGTCAGCATTAGGCGAAGGGCTTGAGATAGACAAAGATGATACTGTGAACTTTGATACAGAGCAAACAGATCGTGGCCTGAAAGCTGTTAATGTTTCTAGGGTCCAAGAAGAAGCGGAAGCAACAGCAGAATCAACTGAATAAGAAATCTATTAAATGGGTTTCTTTCTTTTTTTGCCAGATTATTGTTGTATGTATTCTGCAGAACTAAAATAAGTTTTGCCAGGACATACCTCATCCATAAATTCATTTATCCAATATTTAAATAATGGCTTGTGAGTAGCATAAAATAGATCTCTTTTCTTAGAATCTATCTTTTCCTGCTCTGCCGCTTTATTTAATATTTTTTGTATTTTATCCATTTTTTGCGGCGCGTTGCTCTTGTTGAGCAACCTCATAAAATACTTTCTTTAAAGGTATTACATAAGTTTTTTCTTGATTCATAACCAACACCTCTTTCCAGGGAACTATCTTAAACAATATCTGATTGCCCATTCTAATTACAAAGATGTATTTTGCAGGTTTGCACAGCTGCAATGATCTAAGATACAAAGCTATGTGATTTTCTGGCTTTATGAAAAATCTACCTAATTGGGGTCCTGAACAGCGTTTATGGATATAATCCCTATATTTTCTTAAATGATTAGAATTAGTTGTTTTCCTGAATAATTTTGTGCTTTTCACTTCATAAATATAATTGGTTGTTTCAAAGTCTACTTCATCTAATTCGTTGTGTTTTCCCCTAAAGAATTTTCTGAATCTTTCTTCTATCTTCTTTCCGTGATAACGGGGTTCTGTGCTTTCTTTTTCTTCTTCCATTATAACCACTTCCATCTATAGACATAGAACTTTTTGGGGGAGCTAAGGTCATATTGTTTGTCAAACCATTTAAACATTTCTTTAGCACTTTTGAATCCATCTCTTTTTGCTAAATCTTCAACTTCCTTGTCAGATAAAAATGGACTACTGAAAAATTCAGAACTATCATATAAATTATTAGTAACCTGTAATTTCCATCCACCCATAAGATTAGGTTCTTTACTCATTTCAATCTCAAAGACTTCTGTTATTTCTGCTTCTCCTAAAATTTTGTTATAATAATCTTCATGTGTCCCACAATCTACTGGGAAAGATTTTTCTTTACTTTCTTCATTCCAGACTATCTGAACTTTATCTCCTACTTTGTATTTTGGTGGTTTGAACCAAGAATCTTGTTTACATTGAACTGTTCCATCTGTTCCTAATTCTTGATGTCTAGTTATTGGATTTCCTTCTCTCCTTTTCTTTTCAAAAGTGTAACATACAGGACATCTCATTAAGTGTTCTTCTTTAGTTAAAAATGCCCTTCTAATAGTCTGTGTTTTAGACTTATCTAATAAACTAGGTAAGACTTCTTTACAAGTATTGTTTATTGTTTTCATTTTAACAGGGCCTCATATAGTATTTTTTCTGCTTTCTCCCTAGGAATGTTCCTTAATATTTGAGCTAGAGGGATTTCTATGGGATAACCTAATATATTTCCTTTTACCTTAGAACCATTAGGGTTTTTTATAAAGTTATCCAGCTCAGCTTTAATCTTCTTTTTATCTTGTGGATCAAGAGAAGATTTTTCCATTAGAACTACTTTTACTTTATCTCCCTTACCGAATTTATCCTGATCAATGACAGGAATCATCGCAAATAGATTTCGGCCCGATTTAGAAATGTTGCATTCACATTGTTGTTCCATAGTATCACCTTTGTTTGTTATGATATTGTTATGATATAGGTTGTTTATATAGTTTATTAAACTATAATATATAGTATTTAGTATATAAATCGGTGCGATTTCCCCTTTTTAAGCCTTATTATTTCGTAAAGTTTAAATAGATGGTTAGATTTTTAATTAATGCACTTCAAAATGGAAAAAACAGAAGCAGATAAAATGTTGGATGATTCTTTTGGGAAGCATAATCAATTCCCCAAAATTAATGAAAAGATAGGGCGCCCTAGTAAAATAGAGTTAGGTGGGGAGCAAGTAATGAAGCACCTTATGAAGTTAGCTGAAACTACAGATTTAAGTTATTCTTCCATGGCTAAGAAGATCAATGAAGAATATGAATTAAATATTTCAAAATCTAATGTGTTGGCTTTTTTTAAAACTAATGTTGCAGCAATTATGAGTTTGGCAGAAGAAAATAAATCATTAAGTAAAGTTAGAGCCTCTTTGTATTTGGAACATAATCAAGTATTAGTAAAAGATATTAAAACATTAGAAAAGCAGATAAGCGATTTAATAGAAGATAAATATTTAGAATCTGATAAGAAATCTAAAGCTCTTGGAGATCTCATAGATAAGAAAGGGCGTTTACTATTAAGGCATGCAAGATTATCTGGAAAATTAGATTCTAACAAAATAGGGAATATAGAAAAAATGCAAGTAAATATATTTCAACAAGCAGACAAAGAGAAATCTGAATTAATAAAGCGGCTTAAGAAAGCTGAGTTCACAGATGAAAAGAAGAAAGTTATAGATGTAACCCCTTAATGTGATATAAATGCGTACAAAAGAAGAAATCAGAAGGGATTATTTAAATCTCATTAACAAAGAAAAAAATTTAGGATATACTTCTGAGGAGATTGAGAGAAAGATAAAAGACCCAGAAGAAGCAGGGGTTGTGGATAAACTTATTCTTGATGAACTTTATTCTAATGAAGAGATAAAAGGGCAAACTGTCTCGTCGATAAGGGCATTCCGTATTTGGTGCGATATAGTTTTAGAATATGATATTAAAACTGGGCGTAGGATATGGAATGGTTTTGTTAAAACTCAGTTCAGGATTGTAGAAAGAAATAGATTCGTATGTTATATGGCGGCTAGAGGGCACGGCAAGACTTTCTTTTGGGCATTGTATATTTTATTCAAGATGTTCCTTATCTCTCTTTATGATGTTTGTTATTGTTCTAATGTTCCTGCTCAAAGAAAGAGATTTTTAAAGACTGTAAGACAGATTGTAGATCATAATAGTTTATTATTAGAAAAGAAAGATTCAAAAAGAATAGCAAATAGGGAAGTTCCATGGGGTATGGAAGAGATGGAATACAATGAAGGATTGCTTGAAGGAACTACAGTTGGAACAACACCAAGAGGGGGACATTATAATCTTGCTGTAGGTGATGATCCATTAAGAGATGATAAGAAATACACTTATGAGTTTATTGTAAATTACTTCCAGGGAACATTAAGGCCTACAATCTATACTAAGAAAGGAAGATATGCTATTTTAGGAACGCCCCAAGATTCAGAAGATTTATTCCACGTTTTAATGAATAGTAAGTTAGATAAGAATAATAGGCCTTTAGGTCATATGGTATTAGAGAGAGAAAGCGCTGCAGGATTCTATAGTCAAGTATTCCCTTCAATCTTAGATGAAAAAAAGAAAACAGTATTATGTCCAGAGATATGGTCCTATGAGGAATTAATGATAGAAAAGGGTAGGATAGGAGATATTAGGTTC
>Ga0075122_10001451_pt1 | contig 16864 bp, 16 predicted proteins | sample AntAceMetag02UKB_FD_69790 | JGI IMG/M metagenome (GOLD analysis project Ga0075122, IMG submission 69790) | Saline lake microbial communities from Ace Lake, Antarctica - Antarctic Ace Lake Metagenome 02UKB | ecosystem: Environmental > Aquatic > Non-marine Saline and Alkaline > Saline | place... | reverse complement strand
AGCTGGTGGTTGATTCAATTGGTGGAAATAATTTTTGGAATCGAAATTCTCGTTCATTGATTCTATTTTCCAAATCTTCGTTGTCGTTCTTGATATTCCAGTATCGCTTTGTCAAGTTTTTTTGGACTAAAGGCAGGCCAAAGAGTGTCGGTAAAGTAAAGCTCGGCGTAAGACATCTGCCAAAGTAGGAAATTAGAAAGCCTGGTCTCTCCCCCGGTGCGGATGATTAAATCCGGGTCTTTTTCCCCATTGGTGTAAAGAAACTTACTGAAAGTTTTTTCGTTTATCTTTTTCGCCGGTATTTTTTGGTCGACGATTTTTTTGACCGCCCGCAAAATCTCATCCCGGCCACCGTAATTCAAGGCAATATTTAGTTTTAATCTTTCCTTTTCTTTAACAATGGAAAGCATCTCGGAAACCGCTCGAGCAACTCGGCGAGGGAAAGCTTGAAAATCACCCAAGACTGCCATCTTGACTCCCTTGCGTCGATATTCTTGTTTCTTATCTCGAACCATCTTGACCAAGAGTTCAAAAATACCTTTGACTTCCTGTTTGGCTCTTCTTTTCCAGTTTTCGGTAGAAAGAGCGTAGACGGTTAAGGTCTCCACTTTCAATTTCAGGCAATGTTCGACAATCTCTACCAAAGCTTTAACTCCGGCTTCATGCCCCAAGGTCGGCGTCAAACCTTTTTTAACCGCCCAACGACGATTGCCATCCATAATAATCCCGATGTGTTTAGGAATTTGTTTTTTATCTAATTTGATTTGTCTAATTTTTTTCACTTGTTCCGTTTAATCATATAGTCGGCCAGTTGTTCTAAAAGCACTCGTTTTTGCTTATTTCTGGTAATTTTATTAATTGATTTTTTTGCTTCTTTGGTTAATTTGGTTGCTTTTTCCAAACTGAATTGGTCGGCTTTGGTCTCTCGGAAGATGATTCTCACTTGATCAATCTCTCTTTGGGAAAGATGACTCTTGCCGTAAGTTTGCCTTAGAAAATCTCGCTGTTTTTGATCAGCTTTCTGTTTAGCTTTTAGAATCAATAAGGTTGCCTTGCCCTCTTTAATGTCTGAACCGACCTCTTTGCCTAAAGTTTTTTCATCACCAAAAACTCCCAAATAGTCATCCTGGATTTGAAAAGCAATCCCCAGCTTCAAACCATAGTCGGTTAAATTGCTCAAGAGCTCTTTTGGCGCCCCAGCAAGAATCGCTCCCAGTCTTAAAGGGCCGGAAATGGAATAGTCGGCTGTCTTAAGTCGATGAATCTTGAGAACATAATCCTCGCCGAACTGATCTTGTTTCTCGCCAAAGATATCCAAAGCTTGGCCAAAAACAACTTTCTGATAAATCAAATTGGCCTCTCTTTGGCAATCAAAAAGTCTGTCTTTACTAAAACCACTTTCTACCAGGGCCTCCTGAGCCAAGAATACTCCCAAGTCTCCCAGATCAATTGTCATTGAGAGAGCGAAATGCTTTTGATCTCCAGAGAAGTTCTTCTTCTGAGAAAGTTTTTGGTAAAAAATTTCCGGGGTCGGTTTACCTCTTCTAAGCAAAGCCTTATCCATCACGTCATCGTGAATTAATAAAAAGGAGTGCATTATTTCTAAAAAAAGCGAGGCTTTCAAAATCTTTTTTCTTTCTTTACCTCCGGCAAGCTGATATCCCAAGACCATTAGAGCCCCTCGGGCTTTTTTGCCTCCTCTTAAGTGTTCTTGGTAAAGATCAAGCATTTGAGTCGCAATGGAAGAAATTTTCTTCGCCTCTTTTTTCTTGTCCGAAAAAAAGTCATCCAAAAACCTGTCTGCCTGCGAACCGTATTCAATTAAAAAAGTTTTAATATCCATCAGATAAACTTGCCCCCAATTCTAACACTAATTCGGCTAAGTTTGACAGAAAAATAGCGAATATCGTATCATTGAGTCAGTTTAAAAATGGAAAAATTGGCTTTTGATCTGGGAGATGCGCTTTGGAGTAACCGACCAGCAAGCGAAAGTGATTTCAGTAGTTTGGGCGGTTTCATCAGCGCTATTTTACCTAATGTTTATGTTCTTGCTGGAATTATCCTTTTTATTGCTATAATAGCAGCAGGTCTATTGACAATCGTCAGTGCCGGTAGTGGTGATGAAGAAAAGACTGCTCAAACGAAAAAGGCCCTGACTGCAGCCGTCGTAGGTGTCGGCTTGATTATTGGCGCTTGGTGGTTTATAAAAATTATTGAGTTTGTCACGGGATTAACAATCTTTTAAACTTTAAACAACATGGATGCAATCGGCGATATTCTTCCTCCTCCTACTTTTAATATTAGCTTTGGTGGTTATGATCCTGAAGTGGGCGGATTAATTGTTTTTTTTAACAACATTTTAAGATTGATTGCCGTTATTGGTGGACTCTGGGCTTTTTTTAATCTGGTTCTCGCCGGCTATGGTTTCCTAGGAGCCGGTGATGATCCCAAAAAGATAGAGGCTGCCTGGGGTAAAATCTGGCAATCATTAATGGGGTTACTTTTTATTGTTGGCTCGTTCGTCTTGGCCGGCATTTTCGGTTATGTTTTATTTGGAAATGCCCAAGCAATTCTTATGCCGGCCATCTATGGACCAGGCTCTTAGAAAATGACAATCTTAAGTGTGACTACTGTTCTTCTTGCTAAGCGCGAACCATTGGGAAACATCGGTGGCGACATAGGAACCGGCTTGGGACCTTTTTCTGACATGTACAGCCTCCTCGGTGGCGGGGTAGGTCCAGCTTCAGGGGCTCTAGCTAGAATCATTTCCACCATCATTGGAGTAATAACTATTGTTGCTGGTTTGTGGTTTATCATCAATTTCATGATTGCTGCTGCTGGAATGATTTTTTCCGCTGGCAATGAAGAAGCGATCAAGAACAACACAAAAAAAATGACTCATGGTTTATTGGGACTGGTGATTGTCATTGGAGCATACGCTTTAATTTCCTTGATTGGTTTAATTCTTGGAATTAACTTCTTGGCTTTAGAATTTTTAATAGAAAATGTTAAACCTCAATAATGAAAATTGTTAGTCAAACGTACGCCGCCATCTGCAATCCTTTAATCGAAGAGACTTGCGAACCTTCCGGTGCAGCTACGGTTACTGGACCAGATCTGATTGGGCTTTTCTTGGCCAAGCTCATAACTGTAATTTTAAGTATCGGCGGGATCGCTCTTCTTTTCATGATCCTCTGGGCCGCCCTGGAATGGATTATTGCCGGAGGTGATACCGAAAAGATAAAGGCCGCCCAAAAAAGACTTTTTTCGGCCATCATTGGTTTTGGCCTGGTTGCTTCAGCTGCAATTATATTTGATCTAGTTGGTAGTTTTTTGGGGCTAGAGTTCTTGAGAACTCTCAATGTTCCTTGGCCAGTTTTATCATGACACCAGCACCAGTACCAGCAAGCGGCGTGAGTAGTAACATTGGTTTTTATCTTGATTTTCTCAAGTCACCATTTCGCATGGCAAGTGGCGCTTACAATGCGCAAACAACAATCACTGCTCTCATTACCTTACTTTTAGTCATTGCCGTTTTGGTTGCTTTCTTTTTCTTGATTTATGGTGGAATCAGGTGGATCACTTCTGGGGGAGACAAAGAAGCTGCAGCCGCAGCTCAAAAAACAATCACCGCTGCCATTATTGGCCTCGCCTTAGCTTTCTCTGCTTGGGCTATTTTAAACTCCACAAAAAGATTCTTTGGGATCGAGCCTCCTACTGATATTTCCACTCCATATACTGGCGGTGAAGGTCCTTATTTTTAATCTTTGTTTATTGACAAATCAATTACTCTTAAATTAAGCTAAAAACAGTTTTACAGAAAGGAGGTGAATAGAAAACATGGAAAAAATTTTAACTTTGATTTCTGGTTCTGTCTACGCTGACGATCCTATTAGTTTGACACCGGGATCATTTTCCGGCGTCGAAGACTTAACCATCCCGGCCATTATCTCAGCGTTGGTTACCTTGGTTCTTGTCATTGCTGCTTTAGTAGCTTTTTTCTTTCTAATTTACGGAGGGATCAAATGGATCACTTCTGGTGGAGACAAAGAACAGACTGCCGCGGCTCAAAGCACTTTGACGGCTGCCATTATTGGATTGGCAATTGTTTTCTCGACTTGGGCAATAATAGGATTACTTGATACGTTCCTTGGCCTAGACATTTTTAGCGGTCTTAAAATTCCTACTGTGACTAGCTCAGCAGGGAATACGGGGATAAACTGATAAACAACGAGGCTTGCCATCAATTTGGTGGGCTTTGTTGTTAGGTTTAAGAAAAATGAAAAAGCTTAAAACGGGGTTGATTTCCTTAGTTTTTGTATTTTTATCGCCTTCTGTTGCTCGTGCGGCAGATTGTTGGGATGATACGCGTGTCGAAGATGGGGTGGTTAAATTAAAAGGGATCGAATGTATTGCCGAAACGATCCTTGTTTACGCCTTTAGGATTGGTGGTTTGGCGGTTTTTTTGATGCTCATCCTTGGTGGACTCAAATATCTCACCGCTGGCGGCGAACCAGAAAAAGCCGCTGGAGCACAGAAAACCCTCACCTATGCTATCTTTGGCTTAGTGTTAATCATTATTTCTTGGATTGTTATTTTATTGATTGAACAGTTCACTGGGGTGAATTTAACCACTTTTGAACTTGACTTCATCTAAATCATGGGGCAATCCACATCTCGAGTCATTCTATTTCTGGGCTTATTGATTTGTTTTCTTTTCGCTTTAAACTTTATCTCCCCTATTGCAACTGAGGCTCAAAACGATCAACCCGTCAATATTTTTGATTATTTTTTCAGCGATGGCAGCACAAATCATATGTCCAACGGCGAAGCCTTCACTTATGTTGAAACCGGACCAAGCCAGTTTCGCCAATGCAAAAATGAAAGTTGCAGCGCTTATGAAGATTTCATTATTGCTCAAGAACTGGATGGCACTAGGACTTTTCGTCACGCCGACGATAGTACTTGGGCCAACGAACAAGGAGATATTACTGGTCCCAACGGGGAAAAACTTCTTCTTTTTTTTGCTGAAGGCCATATTGACCCGGCCAATCCTGGTGATTTCGTCCAACCAATGCCGTGGGTTCCCGAATACATGACTGTTGGACAAAAATTCCAAACTGCAGGAACCGTTATGGGCAAAAACGCTGAAACCGGTGAATGGGTTACCAATCAATACACGGGCCACGTTAACTTTGAAATGACCCTGGTTTACCAAGGGGCGATAAAATTTCCCAACGGCGCTTACAGCAATGACGCCATTATTATGGAAATTACCAGTGGACCCGGACAGGACGAGCGATTCTATTACGATATTGAAAAGGGTTGGATTGGATTTGACCGAGGCGTAGACGGAACGGGGGCTTATATTACTGAATCAACTACCGATGATCCTCTTTTGGAAGAGTATCTCGAAATATTGACAGAGCTTTTACAACCGCCGATCCCGATCGTTCCTTCTGTTGCTCCAAAGAAAGATTGTGAAAATAAAAATCCCGAAGACGGATCTTTCCGACCGGCTGCTTGTAAAGACTGCGGTCGAGAAATTTTATATCCCACTTATTCTTGTGCAGAAACCTACATCGTAGAGCAAGATACCTTTTTTTATATTCACGAAGGCGACGGGCCTCACGGCTGGGACGAAGACGCCAGTGAAGTCAAATATTGTCCCGACGATCGAGAAGATCAACAAAACGTTGCCTTTTTTGAAAGAGGTTGGGGAGGGAAAACCACTATCGACATTGACAACACTGTTGTTCCTTTCGTCGGTTTTAGAGACAAACCGCCTTCGAATCAAGAGGCCAAATATCAAACCCGCTATTTCACCGGTTCGTGGATCAGTGAAGGTCCGAGCAAGGATTTCTTGGATGAAGCCAATCGAGAAACCTTTTTTTACTATCGCGATTTAGAGTCCGGAGTGATGAATAAAATTCTCTCTCCCAGAGAATTAGACCGACTCCGTTGTGGCAAAATCGCAGACGCGATAAGTGGTGCCGACGAAGACTATCAAATTCCTCACGAACAAAATCCCTATCTTCGACAAGATGACGGTGTTGCATTTGAATTCTTCAACTTAACCGAGTTTGGCAACGACGCTCCTCCTTGTCAGCTTTTAAGATTAGAACCACCAGATAAAGATGCCGGTCTCGAAGAACGGGCCACTTACGAGCAACAATATACAGAAATTCACCAAGAATACCTTGTGTGGCTAAACACCGCTCAAGCCAGATTTTGGCCATATATTCCCTTAACCACTCTCAAGGATGCCCCAGGGAGAATGATTCTCCAAATCCAAAGAAATCCGGGGGCGCTTACTCAAACCAGTTACCAACTTTCTTTCCCACATATTGCCACTCTTTACCAAGCCAGTAAAATCCTCTATGACAATTTAACTCCGGAATGGGGATCAGGCTCGGCTGCTCCTCAATTAGGAGAAAACACGACTCCAAGAAATCAAGCCATTATTGCCGGACCATCAGATGAATACCTGGAAGGGCTACTTGAAGAATCAAATAGTTTTTGTGGCTACAAAAAAGAAGGAGAAAATAGTCGCATTTTACTTGCTCAAGCACCTCCAGAAACTAATGACGATATCCAGTACGCCTATCAAGTCGGAGTGGAAAACATTAGGTACAACCCTGACACGAACACCATTGATTACGGTATCCGAATCACAGGCTTAACTGGACCGGCCCAAGCAGGACTTCACGTCTGGTTTGGAGCTAATGGTGCCGAAGTCAACGATTCAACGGGAATGCCAGGATACTATGATAGCACCGATCCTCATCATTCCAATCGCCTACCTCCTGCTCAAGTTGACGAAAACGGCAATTTTACTATTACCATTACTGTTTTCAATCCCCACATTCACACGGATGACGGCGTTATTCGAGAAATTAGTTATCAATGCCAGGGGCAAGTTGACTTAGCAACAGGAGAGATAATTAGTACTTCTTGTTCCAGCATAGGAGCACCAATAAGCGAACCTAAAAATTATTGCAAAAATCCGGATCAATTTACTCCAGGCACTTGTAAAAAAGATGCCCTTGAGGACACCAATCAAGACTTAGATCTGATTTGTTCCAGTCCTTATCCAATCGAACCAGGTGTGATTGTCAGCCAATATCACGCCACCTTCACTCAAAGCCAGTTAAACAAACTTTTGACCGATTTGAACAAATGCATCGATGATTGCAAGGCTAAATATCCAGACCCAGACGATTCAAGCGAAAGAGGTGTGTGTTACGAAGGATGCCGCTGGCGACGATATGGCGAATACAATGCTTTAATCATGTATCGAACGATTGGAATGGATCTCTATATTCCTTATCTGGAAAAAATCGGTCACGATCTTATTGGCGATGGAGATGCCATTAGTGGATTGTTTGATATTTTCCGACCACCATTGATGCCTCGATTTGAAGAAAAGCCGGCTAAAAGCGAGCTCGGTTACTCTTACCAGGAACCTTTCTCTAACAGCGAAGCTCCTGGAGAAAAAGATTTGCTAAAAAATCCCGCAAGTCATGGAGCCGACCCTGGTGGTGGTGATTTTTACTATCCCTGGCTGGGCGGGGTCGAAGAAGCAAAGCAATGCGTTTCAACTGTTTTACTCCAACCGGATGTCACTCTCGATCAAGTAAGAGCTAGTCGGTTTTGCCCGACAATCGAAAAAACTATCGATGAAAATTACGAAGGCGGCCAAGGGCCCTATTTCTAAATCAGTTGACACCGTTATTTGAAGTAATTAGAATTAAAATCAATCGTGTTTAAAAAAATCTTTCTTGCTCTACCGGTCGTACTCGTCTTGTTTTTTATTTTTGTCACTAATTGTCAAGCCCTACCCTCCATTAAGGGCAACATTGAAGACGCGATCACTCGCTCTGAGTCTACTGGCACAGTTGATCGAACGAACTATGTCACTAATACTCCCAAGGTTCAAGCTCCAGGAATTACTTCTGAACAAGTCTATTCTATCTGGCAATTAGTCATTGGTGATCCCAGGTTTGCCGGAACCAACGACGTCGCCAAAGCCAGCGATCTGGGAGCAATGGGCTCCATTTCAAACTTAATGGCGACGACTTACACTCCTCCTGCTTCGTCGATCACCTATTTTGCTGACATTGCTAAAAATGCTGGTTTTTACTCTCCTGCGTATGCTCAAGACAGTTTTGCCAGCTTGGGTACCGGTGGCATTCTGCAAATTTGGAAAACTTTCCGCAATTTGGCTTATTTAGCCTTGTCGCTTGTCTTTGTCGTCATTGGGATTGCGATCATGTTCCGTCTTAAAATTAACCCTCAAACAGCGATTGGCGTTCAAAATGCCATTCCCCGATTGATTATTGTTTTGTTGTTGATTACTTTTTCCTACGCCATCGCCGGTTTTGTAATTGATTTAATGTATGTTGTCAACGGTCTTATTGTTGAATTAATCATTCCTACGATCAACATGAACGATCCCAGCAAGCCTGGTTTCTTTGTCTTTACCAATTTCTTTTTTAACATCGGCACAGGAGCAGCCAGGGAAATATCTGATCTCATTAACCCTGCCGGACGGATAGCGAGCATTGTGCCCGAAGGACCGGCCGAAGCATTCGCCAGAGTCTTCCTCACTTTTACTTTTTCTGTTATGTCCGGAGGATTAGCGACCGGGCCTGCCATCCTTCTCGGAACAATTCTTTCTTTGATTGCTCTTTTTATTTTTATCCGCGTTTTCATCATGCTTATCAAAGCTTATGTCGGCGTCTTGTTAAAAGTTGTTTTTGGACCAATGCAAATACTATTGGGGGCCTTTCCTGGTAGTAGTAATGGTTTTGGTTCTTGGCTAAGGGGCCTTATCTCTGATTTGGCGGTTTTTCCTACTGTTCTCGCCATGATTGCTCTGGCTATAAAATTTCAAGAATTACTTAGCAGTGGAGGGACGCTATGGAATGCTCCTTTTATCGGCAGTCTGGCTGGCGGAGGCGAAACAGAAAAAGAAGCCTTAGGAGGAATCGTTGCTTTTGGTTTCTTGCTTCTCACTCCTAAAGCAGCCGAAATGGTTAAAGACGCTCTCCAAGTTAAGCCGTTTGCCTACGGTAGCGCTTTCGGAGAAGGTCTTAGTCCAGCGACAGGACCAGCCGGCAAAATAGCTGGAGCAGGAGCAAGATACCCTGGTCAAGCTTACTTCGATCATGTTGGCCGTCAAGCAACAGCACCGTCTGCCAATATGGCCACTAAGGGCATGAATTCTCTCGGAAATGTTTTTCGGACAATGGGGTTCATTAAATAAAATAAAGAATGAGGATTATTTTTAGCTTCGAATAGTTCTTTCTCTTTGTCTTATTTGGTTTCTTCGACCTTCTTTGCTGGTAAAGAAACTGAAGGCTGACCCAAGTGAAACTGGATTTTTAGCGGCTAGTCTCTCCATAATATATTTTCTTGGTTTTACTCTTTTTTCTCTTCTTCCTGTTCTCACTTTTTTGTCATCTAACAAGCCGAGTAGTCTTCTGCTCCGCAAAAAAACATCCACAGCATAATCATATTCATCATTTCCTAAACCTAAAAATAAATCTCTGGCTAAAGACTCCACTCCAATTGTCCCTGCAATCGCCGACACAACAATGTCTGGATCTTTAAAGATGGGCCGCAAAACAGTTCCTTTCAGTTTGATCAAAGCACCAACTAGGTTCTGTCGTATTTGAGGAATATCGTCGACCTTCCGATATTCCGCTTTGCCGGCCATCATTTGAAAGACTTTCTTGGCAGAATCAAGAGTGTCAAGATGGAGAATCCAAATCTCGCCTCCTCTGCCTTCCGGTAAAAAGTCAATGTCCCCTGGATTGACGTAGTCAAACAAATTGTGTCCCAAAGATCTCTTCCCTGTTCCCACCAATTCTTCAGCCAGACTGGGACCATCTCCAAGTTTGGTCAGATCAAAAAAAGAAGCCCCCATTCGAGCGGGGAAAATAAGTCTCTGTCCTGAAAAAACTTGCTTGGCAAATTCTGTGTCAATTATGTTATCGGCAACGTATTCTCCCAGACTACCGCCCCAACCTTCTTCCGTTCCAACTTGATCTGGCTTTTTAAACGCTTTAGAAAGAGATCTTTGCAATGGCCCCATTAGTGATCTGATTTGCTCCGCTGAAGCTCGACCATCTCTGATATTTCTCCCGATTAATCCACTATCAGCCAAAGCTGTTCTAACTTCATTGTTCTCTTGTTCTCGTCCTTGCCCAGCCGCTCGTTGACGAGCCGCATTAATTATTCCTTGAATGTCTATATTTGGATCACCAACATCAGCTGATTCAATCGCTCCGCCAATGTAAAGCAAATTCCAGGCCGCGGAAACAGCCGCTTTGGCAAAAACTTTCGGCTCTAAACTTGGTGCCCATCCGGCTTGCTTGGCTGCTTTTAATTGATCAGGGTGCTCCTCAAAAAAAGCTGTCAATTTGCTGGTTAAATTATTTTTGTAAGCTTGAGCTGAAGACAGTAAGGCTGGCTGTCTGCCCACTCCTTGAGAAACACCTCTTTTGAAAGAGAGTAGTTTCATTTTATCGGGAGATGAAGCTGGCGTTCCAATCGGTCTTTCTTCTCTTATCTCAAAAAGTTCTTCGAACATGGTCGCCATCACGATTCTGAAACCAGGCATCTCATTCCAAAGCAAATTCATTTCCTCTCGAGAAAAGCCTTCGCTCATGAAAAGTTCCATCGTTTTGTCCAGATCAACCATTCCGTTGACAAACTTAACATTGGCTAAATTCAAAAACTTAACCCTCGTAAGAACCGTGTCTTGTTGTCTTTCGGAGAGCTCGCTGAACCAGTCAGGTGAACTAAGAGCAAATTCATCTTTATCGAGACGAAACTGTAAACCTTCAACGTTAACAAAAGCTGCTGCTGATCGCTCCACTCTTTCTTTTAGTGCTCTCTCTTGGATTTCTAAATCCCGACGGGCATATTGATTCCCTTTGGCAACTTCAGTCTGGAGATCAGCAATAGATTGAATTAAAGCGCCTGATGCTTCTTGGTTGTTCTCTTCAGCCACTCCCGCCATTGTCCCTACTTGCGCTTGAGCCGTTTTTGTTTTTTCTTCTTCGTCCAAAACTTGAATCCTTTCAGAAAAAATCAAGGCTAAAGCGATTGCTTGAGCCGTCAAGTTTTTTTGTTTTAGAAAAACATCCGTCGTTTTACCGAAAAGTTTCCTCAAGATCTCTAGATTGTCAACATTGGGGGCCATTGCCGCTAATTTGGCAATTTCCACCAATTCAACATCGGTGATCGCCGGCGGGCTTTCGCTTTCAATTGGACTATGAAGCTCATTCAAATCATGAGCAAATTTCTGCTCCGGAGTCAGTGGACTAGCTTCTGATCCAGATCCTCCATTTTCATTTTGTTCCATGGGTTTAATTTTACCACAAAAGCCCTTATAAGCGTATCTCTTTGACTATCATTTCTTTTAGTTGAACCCGAAGGTGTTTATCTTTAAAATAAGGTAATGCCCTTACAACAACACCCTGTCCCTCAACATATTGCCTCTTATGAATTCAAGCTGATCGGCGATATGACTATCAAGCAGTTTGCTTATCTGGCCAGCGGGATTATCATTGCTTTGATTTTTTACGCTTCTGGTTTGCCTTTTTATTTCAAATGGCCAGCAGTGATTGTCTTTGGTGTTCTGGGAGTTGCCCTGGCTTTCTTTCCTTTTCAAGAAAGACCTTTGAGTATCTGGTTGGTTGCTTTTTTCAAAGCCGCTTTCCGGCCAACACTTTTCACTTGGCAAAAACAACAACATCGACCCGCTTTTCTAACTTATCAAGCTAAAAAAAGCACCCAAATGGAACAATTGAGATCCAAACAAGCCGCCCCTAAAGGACAAGTGGGATTAACCAATTATTTGCAATCTCTTCCTCACGCTCCGATCAGTCCGTTGGAAGAAATGGAGAACCAACGGCTTCAGGCAATCAATCAGCTCTTCGGGCAAACCGAAGCTCAACCTGTCTTGCCTCCAACGCCAGCAGTAAAACCACCAACTGTTCCTCAACCGCTCCCTGTTCCTAAGCCAACCGATTCCGTTATTCCTCAACCGCTCCCGGCTTCCAAGTCCTCATTGCCTCTTGAAAAAGCTTTTAAACCGGAAAAAAAGTCAACCGCCGTTGAAGCGAAAGTCAATTCCAAATTACCCATTCCTCTCCCCCCAACTCAACCCAACATTCTTACGGGAATGGTGGCCGACAAACGAGGGAATTTAACCGAAGGGGCCATTCTGGAAATCAGAAATGAACAAGGAATGCCGATCAGAGCTTTAAAAACCAACCAATTGGGCCAATTTTTGATTGTCACTCCATTGCAAAACGGGGTTTATGAAATCGAGACCGAAAAAGATGGCTTAAGCTTTGCTATAATCAAAATTGAAGCCAAGGGAGAGATTATTCCCCCGATTGAGATAAGGGCCAAAAACAATGACTGAACCACTAAAAGTCGCCATTCGTGCCTCCACCCAAGAACATTTGGACATTGAAGATATCCAAGATAACATTATTATTCTTAAGGATGGCGGCGCCAGTTTAGTAATCGCCACCACCGCTATTAATTTTGACCTTCTCTCCGAACAAGAGCAAGAAGCGACTATCTTCGCCTACGCCAGTTTGCTTAACTCGCTTAATTTCTCGATCCAAATCGTCATTCGCTCTCAAAGAAAGGACATTTCTTCTTATTTGAGATTATTGAAGGCGGCGGAAGCAAAACAAAAAAAAGAAGAAATGAAAGAGCAAATCAAGCTCTATTCTCGATTCATTCAAGAAACAGTCCAAAAAAACCAGGTTTTGGACAAAAAATTCTACCTGGTCGTTTCCATGACCGCTTTGGAATTGGGGATCAGTAAAACTTTGTCCAGCAAACTTAAGGGGAGTAAAAAACTTCCTTTCGACAAAGATTATATTTTAAAGAAAGCCAAGATAAACTTGATCCCCAAAAGAGACCACCTTATTCGTCTTTTTGCCCGTTTGGGATTGAAAGGTTATCAATTGAACACCAGAGAGTTAATCCAATTGTTTTTTAATATTTACAACCCTGAATCTGTTGGTCAACAGATTGTCGAGCCCGATCAATATCAAATCCCAATGACTGAAATTTCCCTCAGGCAAACCTTGACCGAAGACTCTACTCCTCAGGTTAAAAAGAAGGATCCAAAAATCCAAGTCGCCCAAAAAGGAGAAGCTTCTTCGAAGCCAACCGCTCCTGATAAGGATTCCTCGCTCAATCAAGCTCCTCCTCAAGCACCAAGATTGAACCCCAAAGAACAACTGGAAGAGAAGAAAAGACAAGAAGTGATCGGGATTGAAGCCCCCAAAGATGAAGCCAATCTGAACAATTCATCGGAAACAATCTACAATCAAATTGACCAAATTGTTAATCAGAAAACTCAAGGAGGTCAAAAATGATTAAATTAAAAAGTCCTTTTCGGAAAAAGGAAGCTCGAAAACAAAATAGTCAAACCACTCCAGCGGCCGCGGCCAATAAGCAGGCTCAAAAATTTGAAGAAAGTGTTGCCAAATTAGGCCAAGGCATGTTGTCGGTCAAAGACATTATTGCTCCAGCGGCAATTGAAGTTGATTTTGATTACTTGAAAATCGGCAATCGTTATTTTCGAACTTTGTTCGTTGCTGGTTATCCTCGTTTTGTTTCTGCCAATTGGCTCGGACCGCTAATTAATCTCGATCACTCTCTTGATGTTTCTATGTTTATTTACCCTGTTGAAGGTAAGGGGGTCTTGGACGATCTGCGAAGAAAGATTGCCGAAATGGAAGCTGAAATCCAGATTGACGTCGAACGAGGTCGAGTTCTCAATCCAGCCACAGTCGCCAAGTTGGAAGACGCCAAAAAACTCCAATCTCAACTAGTTAAAGGTTCAGAAAGATTTTTTCAATTTTCCCTTTACGTCACCATTCCGGCGGATAATTTAGAGGAATTAAACCATACCACCAAGCAGGTTTCTTCTCTTTTGGGCTCATTAATGATTATTGCCAAGAATGCCACTTTGCAAATGGAAGAAGCTTTTAAAGCCACCATTCCGACCAGTATTGATCGATTGATGATTACCCGGAACATGGATACCACTTCCTTGGCAACTACTTTTCCTTTTACCTCCTCTGAATTAACCGCTAACGAGGGAATCCTTTATGGAATCAACGAGCATAACGATTCCTTGGTTATTTTCGATCGCTTTAATTTAGAAAACGCCAATTCGGTTGTTTTTGCCAAAGCAGGAGCGGGTAAATCTTACGCCGTCAAATTGGAAATCCTCCGCTCTTTAATGTTCGACACCGAAGTCTTGGTTATCGATCCAGAAAACGAATACGAGACGTTGTGCAAAGCCGCTGGAGGTGAATACATCACTTTCGGATTTAACTCCGAAACCAAAATTAATCCTTTTGACTTATCAACTGTTTACGAGGAAGGACAAAACGAACTCAATCAAAAAATTCTCTCTCTTCATTCTCTTTTTAAGGTCATCATGGGAGACATGAACCCTAGCGAAGTCGCTCTTTTAGATCGAGCTTTGGCTTTGACTTATAAAATGAAAGGGATTACTTCCGATCCGGCCAGTCAAAAGAAAGAACCGCCGTTGATGGAAGATCTTTACAAAGCTCTCCAAGGAATGGAAGATCCTTTGTCTAAAGGATTGGCTGATCGAATCGAAAAATTTGTCAAAGGTTCTTTTGCGGGCATCTTCGATCAACATTCCAATGTCGATATCAAAGATTCCTTCACTGTTTTTTCCATTCGCGACTTAGAGCAAACACTTCGACCAATTGCCATGTTTATCATTCTAGATTTCATTTGGACCAAAATCAGAAAGGATCTGAAGAAAAGAATTCTCGTCGTCGACGAGGCCTGGTATATGATGCGCCATCCCGATTCGGCTCTTTTTTTGACTTCAATCGCCAAGCGAGCTCGAAAGTATTATTTGGGAGTAACCACCATCACTCAAGACGTCGAAGACTTCTTGAGCGTCAAATTGCAAAACATCGAAATGGGAAGAGAAATTATCAACAACTCTTCGCTTCAAATGTTGATGAAACAATCACCCTCAGCGATTGATCAATTAACGAAAGTTTTTTATCTTTCTGAAGGAGAAAAACATCTTCTTCTTTCAGCTGACGTGGGCGAAGGCTTATTTTTTGCTGGCCCCAATCACGTTGCCTTAAGAGTAATCGCTTCTCCTGAAGAACATAAATTGGTAACCACTAAACCAAAAGAGATTTTGGAAAGGCAGGCAAAAGCACCGCCACCAAAACAACAAAATGAACCCAGAAACTGATCAGCAACCACAACAATCAAAACTACAACAAATAAGTGGTTCTATAAAACAAACCATTTCTCGCACTGTCGGTAGTTTTATTAAAAAAGGTGTTAAAGAAGGCGCCAAAAAAGCCGCCACTTGGGCAACAACCACTCTGTTGAGCGCCCTTGCTGTTGCTGACCCAGAACCAATCACCAAAGTAGTTTTAGCCGCCGTTGATGTCGCGGTAACTTTTGCAACAGCCGTGGGTAAATTTGTTTGGGACAATGTTTTTAAAAAAGTCTTGATTGAGCTTAAAAGAAAACCTCTTCACACTTTCGTGGCCGGAATGAGCTTGATCACTTTACCGGGAATGATCGCTATGCCCGCCGGAATAATGGTCGCCTCTCAAGCTGGTGGAGCTTTTTTAACCGCCAACGGAGCCATTAATGGTCTTTTTGGATCTGGAGGCTCTTTTGGAAAAGGGGTTTTGAATTTGGCTTTAAAACCAGTTGAATTTGTATCTGATATTATTGCTGGGCTGGGCGCCGCCGAGATCTCTGCTCTTCCTGCAATGGTAGGAGTCAGTAGTAGTGTTCTTGCCGGTGGCTTCGTCGGAATAATGACCGTCGGTACTTTGGCGGCCGCTTTTTATGTCCCCACTGTTTCCCGTCTCTCAACATTGGCTCCGAGAAGCGAATACTTTAAGATAGAAAAATTTGGTAGTTACGAAGAACCATACGACACTGTCGTAGAAAGTTTGCGGACAAGAAATCAGTTCGACAACGGAGAAATAAGAGCTGGTGGTAGGTTTGCTTATTCCGTCACAATCTCTCCCTCGCAGACAAATGCCACTATCGACTGGGACAGCATTCGGGTTGAAGATGCTCTTTATTACTATCGAGAATCGGGAGTTGATGGTCCTTATGGACACGAAGGGAGCCTGGCAGAACAAGATTACAGTTACGCAATCCAAGGCAACTCACTCACCTTCACCTATTATTTAGAGGTCAAAGACCAAGCGAATTTCGAAGATGTTATGATCTCCAATCATGTCACCGTTACCGCTAGTGTTGTCGTAGAAGAAGATGGTGAACGGAGAGTGGAAGGCAATCAAGTCGCCTCCGATTCTTTGAACGTTATTATTGGCGATGTTCCCAACGAGTGTCCTCGGGGATGGCCAATCAATACCAATCCAATTAGGGTCACCCAGGGACCGTTGGGAAGCTATAGCCATTCAACCTCCGAAGCAATTGACCTTGGTGCCCCATTGGGGACACCGGTTTACTCGACCACCAAGGGTTACGTCAAAACATTTTACAGCAATAGTGGTTATGGCAACCACGTCGTCGTCACTTCTCAATGCCAAGGAGTAAGCCTGGATGTTACTTATGCCCACTTACACGACATTTCTGTTACCGACGGTCAACTTGTTGAATGGGGGCAAAAAGTTGGAGAAGTTGGTTCAACCGGGAACAGTATCGGCTATCACCTCCATTACCAATTTGATCCTTCTAGTGGACCAATTCAAATGGAACCGAGCTATATCCCTGCTCTTGTCCCCAGAGGAGATATTTGCAATCAAGATAATGTTTGTGAGTTTTGAAA
>Ga0075122_10001450_pt1 | contig 16867 bp, 11 predicted proteins | sample AntAceMetag02UKB_FD_69790 | JGI IMG/M metagenome (GOLD analysis project Ga0075122, IMG submission 69790) | Saline lake microbial communities from Ace Lake, Antarctica - Antarctic Ace Lake Metagenome 02UKB | ecosystem: Environmental > Aquatic > Non-marine Saline and Alkaline > Saline | place... | reverse complement strand
TCGATTTCTCCGGTCTACCCGGTACCCGATTTAGAATTTAATGCCACTGAATTTTTTATAATTGTACAAAACGAACTAAGAGTGACATGACAAGCGGGGCAAAGTTATTTAGAGAAGAATAGCATTAACAACCACCAGATATTTTATTCAGATAAGGTTTTGATGAGGAGCAGGAGATTGTTGCATTTCACACTCACTCGTTGAATAATCTTCAGCCAGCTCTGAAAACAGCGGCTTTTCTTTCTTCAAGTTCTCCCAAGATCTGTAAATAAAACCGTTTATCAAGCGAGTAAAAGGTTATCAATATTATCATCAGTACCGAAAAGATGGCAGGCAGGGCGCCCATCATGAATCGGATTGAAAACAGTGTATCTGCATGTTGAACCGTGTTCGGGACATAATCGTGATACGCCAGAATCCAGCCGATTAAGGCTCCGCTGATACTTGCCCCCAGTTTATTCCCGAAACTACCGGCCGAGTATAAAAATCCAGCCACCCGGACTCCTGATTTCCATTCGCTAAACTCAATAACGTCCGCCATCATGGCAAATTGCAATGGAATAGTGAGTCCTAAACCGAGACTACCAATGATGGATGAAATAAAGACGATAGGGAGGTTGAGTGGATCAGTAAAAAAGAACACAGCACTGCTCACCGCCGCAATGCTGCAACCGATATAGATGGTTCTTTTCTTGTCGATCTTTCTGGACATCAGGTTGCCGACTGGCATTGCCAAAAGAACCGGCAGCATAACTGCAGCCATATACAAGGGAACCAGATCCTGTTGGCCGACATTGTAGCTAAAATAATACATCACCACGCCGGTTTTCATCGTCACCATCATTTGACTGAAAAATCCAAATGTCATGGCGATCAGCCAGGGAAAATTCCCCTTCACAGCTGAAAGTGTTGCCTTAAGATCCGGGCTTTTTTCATGCACGGGTGTAACCCTCTCCCGAGTAGTTTTAAAGCAAATGAAGAACAGAATAACCGATGCAAAGGCAAACAAGGTCATCGTTAGCTGGTATCCACTTTGCTGGTTTCCTTTTCCCAGTATTTTAACCAATGGGAGAGTGACGATATTGACGATCAATCCACTTAAAACCGCAAATATCATGCGATACGTGGAAAGACTGACTCTTTCATCAGGATCCTGGCTGATGGCGGAGGTGAGGACGCCATAGGGGATGTTGATGGCTGTATAGATCATTCCCAGCAAAATATAGGTGACGTATGCGTAGATTAGTTTCTGTGTTGGTGCCAGGTCTGGGGTGGTAAACGTCAGGACAGCGATGATCCCATAAGGAAGGGCCATCCAAAGCAACCAGGGACGGTATTTGCCCCAACGGGTGTTTGTCCGGTCCGCGATGGTTCCCATGATAGGATCATTAACGGCATCCCAGACCCTGGTCAGCAGGAACAGGGTTCCAGCGGCTGCAGCCGAAATGCCGAAAATATCTGTATAAAAAAACATCAGGTATGTGATTACCGTCATCCAGACAAAATTGGATGCAAAGTCTCCAAAACCATAACCAATCTTTTCACCGATGCTGATTCTTTGGACGGATGTACTTGTCATACTCTCCTCACTATTCGATTAAACGGTTCAATTTACGGTCATGGTGCATTGGATTTTAGCCACCAATGCGTTCATAGGAAGCTGATAGTATTCAGGTATCTGCTGAGCCAGGATTACTTCCAGGGTATGGTCGCCTTTGGGCATCTTTTCGTTCTTTGCTATAAACACCGTAATCGGATCCATAATATTCCACCAGATATCCTGAATGGTCCTGGCATTTACCATCATGATCCGTTGACCGCCTTTCATGATGAGAAATATTCTTTCCCGGTCTACTATCCTGTCGTTTAAGCGGATACTCATATCATGGATCATCCCGATCGGCATGGCTTTGTACCAGGGTTGATGCAGTTTAAAGGAAAAGCCGTTCAGGTTTTTGAATCCCAGGTTTACAGAGGTGTTCTCAATGGTTAACTCATGAATCATGGTCATTCCCATCATTTCCAGGGTTTTCCTCGTTTTTTCATCGTTCACATCCGGACGATCGCTCTCGGTCTGCAACCATTTTGTGTATGTTTCGTTATCAGCTATCATCTATTATCTCCTTGTGAAAACCGGTATCAGGCAAAACTCTTGATGTAGGGAACCAGGATTTCAATGGCTTTCTGGCCACCAAAAAGCTCCATCGGCTGATCTGCATTTGACGAATCACCGCTGTCATCCGCCGTATCCAGCATAGGTTCGAATTCTGCCACAATCGTTCCGGAATAGTGGATGTCCTTCAGGATCTGCATGAGTTCAGCAAAGGGGATGCCGATCACCTTTCCATTTTGAGCCAGTTGCTGCGCCTTAGCATGGATATGAATAGTATAGGGCAGACATTTCCTGAAGAGTTCCAGTGAAACGTTTCCCTCTTCCCACCAGGCTGAAAAATCCGGCACCAGCCCCAAGAATTCAGATCGGTTTTGTGCTACCAATTCGATAACCCATTCCGGATCCATAGGGGAATGGATTTCAATACCGAGTTTGACTCCGTATTTTTCCGCAAATGGGAGACACTCCTGGATGACATTGTTCTTGTTGGGATCAACATTCTCGACTGGACTGATTCGAGTTATGGGTGATCCCAGAATATGCGCATAGAGAATGGATTCCTTGATTTGCTGAATCTTATCAGCTTCGTTACAACGATAATCGATGGAGAACTCATTCTCGGTGTACTGGCTAAAACAACAAATGGTCATGCCTAAGGATTCAATAAGGTCTCGTGTTTCATAGATTGTGGTCAGTTTAGGATGAGGCCAGTCCAGGAAATATTCTGCATCGACCAGTTCGATACACTGAGCTCCGCAGGCGGCAGCATGTTCAATCGCCTGGGTTGGTGTTAGCAGATGGAATTTAAAGTCCATCAGGTAACTGTGGATTATGACACCTGTATTCATCTTCTGATTCATTTAACTCCTCCCAGGATGTTTTTGTTTTTGAGTAACTAATCCTCTTTAAAGCTCGCGTCAAACGCAATATCTGATGGACTAAAATCGAGGCGTTTAATGAATTCACATGCTTCCTTTGCGCCTTCTTCCCGATTCATAGCACTATCTTCCCACTCAACAGAAAGAGGTCCTTGATATCCGATATGGTTCAATGCTCTAATGATGCCTTCAAACTCAATTTTGCCACGTCCCGGGGAACGAAAATCCCAGAACCGTCGTCGATCGCCAAATGGCACATGTCCTCCAAAAACACCTACATCGGTCGGTTTGTCAGACCAGTGTACATCTTTCATATGAACGTGAAAAATCCGATCCTTAAACCGGTAGATAAAATTCAGATAATCCACCCCCTGATATCCTAAGTGACTGGGATCGTAATTAAATCCGAAAGCCGGATGGTAATCTACTGCTTCCAGGGCCCTTTCTGCCGATGCAATATCAAATGCAATCTCGGTGGGATGCACCTCCAAGGCAAATTTGATTCCATGGTTGTGAAACTCATCCAGTATAGGAGTCCAGCGGTTTTTGAAGTCGCTAAATCCCTCGTGGATCAATTCTGGAGAAACGGGTGGAAATGAATAGAGAAGATGCCAGATTGAGCTCCCGGTGAAACCGGTCACTATTTTGATCCCTAGTCGAGCAGCCGTCTCAGCAGTCTTTATCATCTCTGCAGCCGCTCTTTGTCGCACCCCTTCGGGACTTCCGTCCCCCCAAACATGTTCTGGTAGAATCTCTTTATGCCGATTATCGATACGATCGCAAACTGCCTGCCCTACCAGGTGGTTCGATATGGCATGAAGCTGCAAATCATATTTTTTCAGCAAGTTCAGACGGTTTCTGCAGTAATTGTCATTTGACTGGTTTATATCAATATGACCACCCCAGCAGGCGATTTCAAGACCGTCAAATCCAAAGGAAGCGGCTTTCTGGCAAAGAAGCTCCAGATCCATATCGGCCCACTGGCCGGTAAAAAGAGTTACTGTTCGTGCCATTGTTAGACTCCTTGTCTTAGTCGAATACTACCCATTGACTGTTGTTTCGGCTGCTTTCCACCACTTTATCAATAAACTTCATCCCTCTAACGCCATCATCAACGGATGGGAAATCCAAGAAGGAAGGAATCGCAGAGCAGCCTTCCAACCGACTCTGAATTGCTCTGCCGAAATCCCGATAGAGATTGGCAAAAGCCTCAATAAATCCCTCGGGGTGTCCAGGCGGTAAACGAGTACTTCCTAGGGCTGAATCGCATAAGGCTGTATTGCCGGCTCCCGTTGTGTATATTTCCAGGGGGCGGCCTGTTTTTCGAAACTTCAAAATGTTGGGATTCTCCTGCTGCCATTCGATGCCTCCCTTATCACCGTATAGACTTATGTTCAGTCCATTTTCCCTCCCCACACAGATCTGACTGGCGTGGAGAATCCCCTTGGCCCCGTTTTCAAGGCGGATCAGCACATTACCATCATCATCGAGCTGTCGGTTCTTCACAAACGTGGTAAGATCCGCGCACAATTCGATAATCCTCTGCCCTGTAATATACTCGCAAAGGTTCTCGGCATGTGTCCCAATATCTCCCATGCATCCGCTTTTACCAGCCATGTTCGGGTCAGTACGCCAAGAAGCCTGCTTTTGCCCGTCTTTTTCAATGGGCATGGTAAGCCATCCTTGAGAATATTCGATAATGACTTTTCGCAGATTGCCGAGCTGACCTGTCTGAACCACATGACGGGCTTGTTTGACCATGGGGTACCCGGTATAGTTGTGAGTCAGCCCGAAAAGAAGGCCTGTCTCTTTTACGGTAGCTTGGAGGGTTAGGGCTTCCTCCAGGTTGAAGGTCATCGGCTTATCGCACATGACATGAAAGCCTTTTTCCAGTGCCAGGATCGCTGGTTCGAAGTGCAGGTTGTTGGGCGTGACAATCGATACAAAATCCATGCTTTTATCAACAGGAAGGTGCTTCTCCTGTCCTATCATTTCCTCAAAGCTTTCATATACTCTATCTGGCGGCAAGTATAGCGATTTCCCAAAATTTCTGGATCGTTCAGAATTACTGCTGAAGGCACCACAGACCAATTCAATTTCTCCATCTATAGCAGCTGCCATGCGATGAACATTACCGATAAAAGCCCCAGCGCCTCCACCAACCATTCCCATTCTGATTTTTCTAGTCATCTGTTTTCCCCAGTAATGTGGTTAAGGAATACGGAAATACTTACCGATCAGAGATTCCCTTTTTCGAATTCCCCAGCGATGTATTCACACGCTCTCACTGTCACTGCCATAATGGTTAATGTCGGACCGACTGAACCTGTGGTGGCAAAGCAGCTGCCATCGGTTACGAACAGGTTGTCGATATCCCAGCATTGGTTGTGTGCATTTAAAACGGAGGATTCCGGATCATTACCCATGCGGATTCCACCACATTCATGGATGGCTGAACCAGGTCCCATGGTTTTCTTGAAAAATGTCTTGAACAGAGCCCCTCCGACACCTTTCACATCACTGGAAGCATTCTCATCCACTCCGCGGCAATTCCCTGCGAATTGGATATGATACTTGTTTTCCAAGGCGATTTCCTTCAGAGTGTTCAGGGAATCCGCCATCATTCTTTCCTCATTTTCCCGAAATCTACAGTCGATATGAGCAATGGGTATCCCCCAGGAATCGGTTTTAGAGGAATGAACGGTTACCCTGTTTTCTGAATTGGGCAGGGTTTCGCCATAGGCCATAAAACCGAACATGGCAGGTTTGTCGGGCGGAGTATACAATGCACCCACTGACCCCTGAATACCGTAACCCCTGATAAATTCACTTTTTGGTTTGGGAATATTTCGAAAACGGGGAATATAGACGCCCGCATTGGGTGCATAATTGTCCTGCATCAGGTTGGAATCTTGCTCCCAACCGTAGATGCCGGGAATCAAACCTTTAATGACCGATGTGTTTTGTTCCATAAAATACCGTCCCAGGTTTCCGGAAGCGTTTCCAAGACCGTTGGGATGGCTTGGACAGGCGGAATTGAGAAGGAGGCGGATTGATTCGATGGTTGAAGCACATACCATGACAATCCTGGCGGAAATGGAATGCTGTTTTTTGGTGATTCTATCGAAGAATTCAGCTCCATTGGCTCTACCGGTACGGGAATCCACAGTGATCCGTTTCACTACAGCGTCCGTCCTCAAGGTCAGTCGGCCCGTTTCCAGGGCCGCCAGTATTGGCAAGGGAACTCTTTCTAAGTTCGGTTTTACCAGCCTTAAGGGCACGACGTGCCGGTCTTTCCATTTATGCTCCACGGCCTGTTTGAATAAGTGTTCAACACGGGTAAGTTTGGTCTCCCATATGTAATGATTGTCCGGAAACTGGGATATGTTCTCTTCCGAACCATAAATTCCCAAAAAATCTTCCACCTGTTCGTAATACGATGCCAAATCATCATAACAAATGGGCCAGTCCTGATCGTATCCGTCAAGACCAGCAGCCTTGAAATCATAGTCTGACATCCGCAGCGCCATACGTCCCCAAGTGTGAAGCCTGCCTCCCAGTTGTCGGCCACGCAGCCAGAGAAAAAAATTGTCGCGAGGTGTGGAATAGGGATTTTTCCTGTCATTGACATAAAAATCCTTTACCAGATCCTTAAACATGGCATATCTGGCTTGAACATGCTGTCCTCTGAGGGCAGCTCCGAGTCGGGTACCGAGATTGAATTCTTTGACTTCACTATCCGGTGTTACCGCTTTAAAATCGTTTTTGGAGACGGATCGACCGGCTTCCAGAAGGATAACATTCAATCCCTTTTCTGTAAGTTCCTTGACCGCGAAACTTCCCGCAGCACCAGATCCTATCACCATTGCATCATATGAGGTACTTTCCATGTTATACTTTTTTCTTGCCATATTAATTGATGGTAACGAGTCCAATATTTAACTGTCTGTTTAAGACTAACAAAACAAAAATTGAAATGAATGGGTCCAAAAGTACCATTTTTTGTTTTTTATTGAGAATTTGGATAGATGAAGATGAAGCCGGTTTCGGAAAAATAAGTAAATGACCCTTATCCGACATACGGGTACATTATTCTTCCGGATTTCGGTGTAACAGGTTTTTACTGTTTAAGGGCGAACATTGAAAGGAAGATAATGCAGAATAATTAAGTTGGGACTGTTCTCAGAAAAGCCCGAGGGATTGGGCTCGTGAGACAGCTTCTACGCGTTTATGGACATGAAGTTTTTCAAAGATATTTGAAACATGGCGTTTTACAGTGCTTCTGGAGAGGTACAGCGTATTAGCAATTTCCTGATTGGAAAGCCGGTCAGCCATGAGCCTTAATACTTCCAGTTCTCGTTTGGAAAGGGTTTCAACCGGGATTTCGGAAAGAGCTGACATGATACGGTCCCATTTGTCGGGACTTGTGTCCTCTTTGAATATCGATAGAAGTCTGCCAGCAAATTGAACATATCTGCCTGAATTGAGTAGGGTGTGCAGTAAATGAATCATGGGCTCTCCCTGTTCAATGAATACTCGAACATAGCTTTCAGGCTCCGCCAGCTTCAAGGATTCAATCAGAAATGTAATCCCTTTTTCTGTCTTCCCCTGAGTTTGAAAAATCATTGCCTGCAGAATCAGAAGTTCAATTGTTTCATCCCAAAGGCCTTTGCTTTTGGCAGTCTGGATATTTTTTTCATGGAATGTAGCAATCCTTCCCAGGCTCATCTCCTTTTCATTCAGCCTTCCATACTGAAATTTGGCGAGATATAGTCGAGCCATAGCCTGTTGCTCCGCTCTCCGCCATTCACTGGCTTGAAAATGGGAGTACTGTCTTTTATTCGCATCAAGCGTCAGTCCGTGCATCTGAACAAGTTTTTCCGCTGTAGTCAAATAATCCGGGTTCTTATTAACATGAGACAATAGGAGGCGGACATGCAGGCATGCAGCGTATAGTTCTATTTCTGACCAATATTGGCTTAATGCGGATATCTTATCGATTATTTCGACCATTTCCTCCATGTTCGCACCTGAGGCCTGTTTCAATCTAAGCTGCAGTGCATATCCTTCAGCCAGGAGCCCCCATTCCTCCGCCAGAATGATCAGATCAATTCCCTTTTCCAGGTTGAGCATAGCCTCAACTAGTTCATTTCTTTCGAACAACACTTTTGCTTGATATAAATTGAACAATCCTTTGTATGGGGGATCACGTTTAAGTGTCTTATTACCTGCATATTCCAGGGTAACCAATCCCCTTTTGCAGGTTAACATAGCTTCATGCAATCTTCCCCTCAGAATGGCAACGCGGGCTTTATGGCTGAGCAAAAACGCATCGATGAATAAAGGACCGCTCAGGCGACCGATGGTTTTCTCAAACTGTTTAATCTCCCGGTCAGCGGAGTGAAGATCTCCCATATTCAGATAGGTTAACACCGAGTTTAGGACGTAACCTCCCTGAAGTAGCATATCGGATTTTCCCAGTTCCTGCTTTTCCCTGCTCAGCATGGCTAAAATGGTCTCTGTGGGTTCCCCCTTGGCCTGGGCCTGACCGATACGGATTATCTTGATCATATTGACGAGCCAACTTTCTGACTCCGGCCAATGCTGCTTATATTCCGTTGAACATATTGATCTATGAGCCAGTAACCGCTCAGCTGTGTCAAGTAGCTGAAAAATCAGGTTGAAATTCTTTTCGGTCTTTTCCGGGAGCAATACCCAAATCCTACAAAGACATAAAAACGGATTGCTTTGATATACATCCTCGGAAAGAACCATCAACCATTTGTGGAGTATGGCACGCTCGCCAAGGAGGATGTAGTCGACACCGAAGCACATGATCTGGTGGACGATCATTTTCATGTCATTGCTGGCTGATGCATGATAAATCGCTTCATCGGCAAGCATCTGGGATTCAAACCATCGACAGGCTTTGAGATGCAACTTTTCGCATCGCCGGGGATAAAACTTATGTAGCTGGGTTCGCAGGAAGTCGGAGAACAGCGCGTGATACCGATACCAGTTTGACTCATCATCCAATGGTGTTAGGAAGAGGTTTAGTTTGTTCAACCTTTCCAGGGTTTCTGCTCCATCGTTTCTCCCCGTGACTGCATCACATAAGGAACCGGTCAGATGTCTCAAGATGGATGTTTCCAAGAGAAACAGCTGAATGGTCCTCGGCAACTTCGAAAGAATCTCTTCCATCAGATAATCACTGATGTGTTTCTGGTTTCCACTGAATTGAGAGATGAACGTTGATGTGTCATCCCATTTTTTCAAGGAAAGGGCAGCGAGTTGCAGACCTGCAATCCAGCCTTCCAGGCGATTCTCCAAAAAAGAAAGCTGGTCGGCAGGGAGTGCCAGCTTCATTACTTCGTTGAGGAAGATCTCAGCCTCCTCCGATGAAAAACGAAGATCTGCCGTGTACAATTCTGTTAGCTGATTTTGGGACCTGAGCCTAGCCAGGGACAAGGCAGGTTCACCTCGACTCAGAATTACGACCCGCAATCCCGATGGAAGATTGGCAAAGAAGAAGTCCAGCAAATCATGAACTTCCCCATTCACAATCAGGTGATAATCATCCAAAACCAGGACATATTCCTGTTCAGAGTCAGCCAAGGCGTTTATCAGTTGGAGCAGTATCGCTTTGTGCTGAGGAGTCTCATCAGATGCGGGTGTATTGAGCACAGTTTCACCTTTATCCGGGTTGTGAGCCAGTAAGGCGGAAGTGACATAAGAGAAGAAACGAACTGGATCATTGTCATCATCGTCAAGCGATATCCAGGCCAGGCGCTTGTCGAGATGGGTTAACCACCAACTGACCAATGTGGTTTTACCATAACCGGCTGGAGCCGAAACAATGATGAGTTTACCTGAAAGTCCATCATTCAATTGATCGGTTAAATGTTGGCGAGGAACAACCTTGTGTCGAATACTGGGAATACACAGTTTTGTTGAAATGATCGAACCAGCCATTGGCGCTCTCTTATAGCAAAATAAAACATGCTGATTATTGGAAAGGTAGAAAAAAAGAGCATAGAAAATTGATTATTTAAGTCAATCAATGAATCCTGCTATATCATACAGCAGGTGAATGATATAGCTGTGGGGATTCTACAAATTCCAATCATCACAAAGAGTTGAAACCAAAAATGTCAGTATTTGTATTTACTTCTTTCTAACACACATACCCGAAGAGCATAACGAAGGATGCGTATTCTTAAATAAGGGTATAGAAAATGTGGAAGAATAATAGTGTCTATCCTCAATACCTTATCGCATCCATAATTTCAATCGATTAAGTAATGTGATGTGGTCAAGTAAAAATAGACACAATGTCATTCCCGTATCTTGTTCATAGTTTCGGGGAAAGATACTTAATTGATCGGATTGCCCTGCCCCAGCTGCTTGTTACAAAACATATACCGGCATCATCCGAAAGTCAAAATATCAGATCTACAGCACCGAACTAGTTATTCTGGAGGAGTAGGCAGAGGATTCAGAGGGAATTAAGCCATTTCTCTTATTGGTATGTTACACCAACTAACAATGTAGCGAGATGGTCTTTGCTTTAGTCTAGAAATGACAACGTAAAAGCATACCACTTTGATCACTTAAAAATGTACCACCCCGATCAGGTTATTTAAATTCGACAAAAAGTGCCGAAAGGCTTTCTAAAATTGAGAACGAGTTAAGAATATGTTGCAAACCTATTTTTGAACTGAATTTAGGGGGATTCCAATGGTTTATGAAAATGGCGGGTAAATTGTTATGTGATTGATCTTATGGAGTATTTAATGGTGGAGGTGGAGGTGGAGGTGGCGGGAATCGCTCACACGAGAGACTAATACACTGAATTATTAACGTTTTAATGACCATGAAATAAAATTTTTCACCAAAATGGCACTTGGAGTGTATTTCTTTCTACACTGTTGTTTTTATTTCTTATTATCTCATGTTCTTTAATCAAAGGCAAGAAATATCCAGAAGATATTTTTGGTGGGATTTGAGAGCGGAATTGTTGAACTGAAAACTTCTGATTGGATCTAATTTGGTATTTTGGGATCAGAAACACCTCCTGTCTTGGATTTTTGATCATCAAACCACAAAGACTGATCTTTTAATAATCAACTGATATTATGATATGATGAGATTTTGAGGAGGTACAGTCTACGGTCTTATATTGAAAGATATAAGTTACAGGATAAATATATAAAACCATTTGACTTCTTTGACGAATGGGCATTAACGTAAACTTTAATCAAATAGCTTACACATTGAACAAAAAAACAAAAATTAGGATTATAAATTGATACACAAAATCGTTCTCTGTGAGCAATATATGAACTCTGAACGCATGATTTAACGGTTTTTCATTTTGAAATCGAACAGAATCGACTGCTTCTAATTGTCTGATATTATGATATGATGCGATCTTGAGGATGGACCGGTGTAACTGCTAAGGACGTAAACACCGCAGGATAACGCCTGGAAAGTCGCGCCGGGATTAGAGTTTTCACTGATTTTACTTTTTAACATTACAACGAATTAATCGAAAAAAAATGGAGGCAGTTTGATATGGGCAAAATCGAAACTAAGATTCAACCGGATTATAAAGAATCATTTTACTCCACTTATGCCAGGAGATATTCTGAAGTGTCGCATCAGTTCCTGCAGTCAGTTTACAAAGAATCATCACACCCGGATCTAAAAGGAGATGTCTCTTTGCATGGTCGCCTTAAGGAACTTACAAAAGGGGAACGGGGGCTTGATGCAGGATGTGGAGCCGGTGCCAGAGATGTTTATGCTTTCTGGAAAGAAGATTTCGATATGTGGGGTTTTGATGCTGTGAAGGAAAATATTGAACTTGTTACTGAATTGCATCCGGAAATCCGAGATAGGGTTTTTGTTCATGATTTGAGCCACCCCCTTTCCTTTGAAGATAATTACTTTGATTTTGCCATGTGTAATGCTGTTATACAACACCTCGACCCTGGTGATGTATATGGGACTGTAATCCCTGAATTTGCTCGAGTTATTCGTCCCAACGGTGTTCTACAGTTAATGTTTAAGAGCGGAACCGGCATAGACACCATCTATGATAAGGATTATGGCGTTGATCGACACTTTCGCTTATATGAGGATAAAAATATTCTGGAAGCTGCCGAATCCGCAGGAATGTCTTTGATTGAGGAAGATGGGAAAGCAATGGGAGGCGTGATGAGTTTTGTTGATCCAAAGAATTCAAGACATTCGGTAATGTTCTTACGTAATGCATGACTTTATTTTCCTCTTTCATGTTTATTGCCGAAATAGCACCAAAACCCTATGAAAGCAGGGTGACACAAGCGATTCGAAATATTACCATGGAGGATTAGGGCTTTCTGCCAGGATGTCGATATTTGATATTCGATCGGGATATTTAGTTCTGTGCATCATTCCGCTCAATTGTGTTCTTAGCCGGTATCAAACCTATCCATTTACTTCTTGAATCATCCCGCATGAATTCATTTGTTGAAAGATGAGTCGGTTCAGTCAAATATGAGCATTTATCCAAGCTTAATTTTTTCGGCGATGGAAACTTAAGAAAGGCTTTGAAAGAATTTCTCGTACACTACTATCAATGAACGAAATCATCGGGGAAAATATAATTCGCTTCTGTTTTCGACTTCAGCACACGGCTTCAGAAAAAGGAACGGTAATATGGCATACTGGGATCGCCTGAATGGAATGCTCAAATACTATTACAGGGTAGCTGCATGAAAGAATCGGAAAGAATTTTGGACAAAAATGCAGAGTAAGGCATAGATAATATCTAAATTAAATGGGCTTTACTTTTATGACCAATCAGCTTAAAAATTATCGAATTTAACCACACAGATAAGGAGGTCCTTTTTCCATGACGAACCAGCAACTGGCAGATTTTATAGCTAAACACTACGACATTGGCACTCTGGTGAGGCACACACACATGCCTTTAGGGACTGTCAACACCAGCTATATAGTTGAGACATCCAGGGACGGAGTCGTCGGTTGCTACCTTTTGCGAATTTATAAACAAGGCACCCAAGCCAGCGAAATCGAATTCGAACACACCTTGCTAAACCATCTGATAGTCCAAGGATTTGACCTGGTGGCACCACCCCTGCCCACCCGAAAAGGCACATCCTTGGTTCAACTCTGGGAAGAAGCCGAAGCGGGAAGCCTGATGGTCTTCTATGCTGTTTTCAAGTTCCTTGAGGGTGCGGACAAATACCCATGGGACAACCCGGTCTGTTCGCCCCAGGAACTGCAAAGCTCAGCCCATGTGCTGGCCCGATATCATGAGGAAGTCAGTGGCTTTGTTCCCCGGGGTCAGCGGCAAGAGCCGCGCATCCTGGATTTTTTACCACAAATAGCAGAAAAAACCGAAAGTTATATCGACCTCGGTCGACAGTCCTCTTTCGACCGCTTGTTGCGCCAGCACGGTCGTCCAATTGCGGACAGCATCGAAAACACAATCAAGGCATTGGAACCAGTTGCAATCGGCAATATGCCCGAGTTGGCGATCCACTGTGACTATCATCCCGGCAACATCAAATATCAGCAAGGCCTGGTGATCGGCCTATTCGATTTCGATTGGTCTAAGATCGATTATCGCCTATTCGATGTAGCCCTGGCCCTATATTATTTCTGTACGCTCTGGCGGGGGGCTCGTGACGGAGAGTTGCATGCCGGAAAACTAGCCGCCTTTTTGAACACCTACCAGGATACTGCAGCTGAAAATGTCCATACAGGACCTTTGACCTTCGATGAGCTTGCTTGTTTGGTACCCATGATCGCGGCCGCTAATATCTATGTGCTCAACTGGACCTTGGTAGATTTTTACAGCAAAACTTGCGACCCCGATGTCTATGGGGCTTATTTGGAACACCATATCCACCAGATGCAGTGGACTCGTAAGACCTGTAACCGTCAGGTTTTGGATCGTATCACCCAAATCGCGGGACATTGGGCATAATGCGTGGATTGTTGGGTCTAAAAACGCCTAATTCCGGCCAATTTACACCTTTTAGAATCAAAATATTATTTCTACCCTAATCCCTTTCTAACAAAGGTTCTAAGCTTTTGAAAATCGGATAAAAACCACCGATTTCCTACTAAATTGACTTAAGTGATTGGTTTTGATAGATTTCCATTTACATTCTGATCATTTCATATTTGGGATTAAATTGGAGGAAAAATGGAAACTGTTGTCCCTGCCAGGCTATAATGGGACCATCAATGAATTTGAAAATACTTGCTTTTTCAAGTCATCATGCCATTGCATACAAAAGTGATTCTATGATACACATCGGTCATTTTGAAACCAATTTTTTAGATTGCAGAGTTCAACTTGACCGTAATGAAAAAACAAACCGAAATCATTGCTCATGCCGTATCCATGATTGTGAAAGCTGCATTGTTGGCAGCTGCTTGGGCAGGGAAATCTCGAAGGCGCGGATTAGAATTAATAGCAAAAGAGATAACATTGACTGGGGTCGCGTTCGGATTTCAAATCAATTGAAACGCCTGAATATATTTTTTTCAGCGTCAACCGTTCGAAATATCTTACAACGTCCCAAGCCCAAAAACGCATCACCAGTACCCATAACGTGTCCAAAGAATCACATGACCCAGAATCAAAATGGTTGTCGTATTCCAACCTGGTATCCCAATCATTTGTGGAGTGCTGATTTAACAGAAATATATTATTGGGGCTTGTGGAAGATCTATGTTTTGGTTACAATTGATCATTTTTCCCGCAAGGGTGTAGCAGTATCACCACTTGAAGGACCAAACGCTGGAATGGTGAGCAACGCACTTGAAGCGGTATTGGTTTTCTATTTGGTATTTCAAGGGAGAAGCCCATTTTCGCTGATATTTAGCTCCGTTTTTCTTTATTGATTCGCAAACAGTTAAATTTCCATCAGCTTTAAGGTGTTCCTGTTGGAAATAGCGTGGTTTTTTTGTGGTCCCATTATCGTGTAACAAGGACACAATGTGGCCAACAATCCGTTAATTGAAAAGAATCCCTAAAAATCTTCTGCTATAAAAAAGACCAAATAATATCCAAGGATCTGATGATGGAAAGAATTGATGACCCGTTATTATTGGCAATGGCACAGGTGTTTGAGCCGGTCCACAACGGAATGGTGATTATGGACTGTGATGGGTGTATCCGGATGATGAATCTGACCGCGCGAAAAATACTGGGACAGCACGTGGAAAGCGTTTTAGATCGCCACTTCAAGGATATATTACCTGGGCAGTGGCAAGAGATGAAGACAATCTTAAAGGATGGCCAGCCACAATTATCAAAACAGACAACGATCGGTAACCGTTCTGTTATCGTTAATCGGACTCCCATCATCTTAAATGAACAAATGATAGGTATCTTGAGCATTTTCCAGGATATCGCCGATTATGAAAAAGTTTCTGTAGAGCTGGAAGATTACCGGATGTTGGTAGAAGAGTTGAATGTTATCATTAACTCTTCTTATGATGGCTTATGGATTTGCGATGCTGAAGGCAAAGTGGTAAGGGTCAATCGGGCTTCCGAAAAAATGAGTGGCGTAAACGAGAAAGATGTTATCGGACGCAACATGAAAGACCTGGTAGCGGAGGGTGTTTTTGACCAATCGGTGACACTGGAAGTGATTAAAAAGCAGATATCCACTACATTAATACAGAAGCTGAGTAACGGGAATCAAATCCTTGTGACCGGGAACCCCGTTCGAAATTCGGACGGCACGATCCGGCTGGTTGTGGTCAACGCCAGGGATATCAGCGAACTCAATCGGTTGCACACGGAACTGGAACAGAGCCGTGCCTTAAACAACCAGTTTCGAAATGAAATCAATCGAATCTTGAAAGATCAGGAACTCGGGTCAGAGGTCATTATTCGCAGTGCTCAGATGCAGAAGGTTTTCAAGGCGGCGATGAGAGTGGCCCGGGTCGATTCGAACGTGTTGATCACCGGTGAATCTGGCGTCGGCAAGGGGCTAATGGCAGGTCTGATCCATAATGCCTCCAATAGGAGCGATAATTCTCTGATTTATGTAAATTGTGGTGCCATACCCGATTCATTAATCGAAGCCGAGCTGTTCGGATACGAAAAAGGGGCCTATACCGGCGCTCGCGACACAGGTAAACCAGGATATTTTGAAATGGCCGATGATGGAAGCTTGTTACTGGATGAAATCGGAGAGCTGCCCCTGAACGTGCAGGTAAAACTACTTCGGTTTCTGGAGGGGAACGAGGTCACCCGCATCGGTGCAACCGTCTCCAAAAAAATCAATACCCGGGTCATAGCGGTCACCAATCGGGATCTTGAAGCCATGGTCAGCAACGGAACATTTCGCAGTGATCTCTACTTCCGTCTGAAGGTGGTACCGCTTAAGATTCCCCCTTTGCGAGATCGCATGGAGGATATTCCACCCCTGATCCACCATTTCCTGAAGCAGTATAATGATAAATGTGACTTCAATAAGGTTTTTTCCCAAAATGTCATTGATACCCTCTGTAAATATCATTTTCCCGGTAATGTCCGTGAATTGTCCAACCTTATCGAGCGCCTGGTCGTTCTGACTCCCGGGGATCTGGTCCGCACAGAACACCTTCCATCCTCAATCCGCAATGTCGAAATTTACAAATTTGACCTTTTGCCGGATAAGGAGTGGAGTCTTGCTACTATTGTCAACAATATGGAATGCCGTGTGATCAAGCAGGCTTTGGAAACATGCGGCAGTCAACGCAAGACGGCCAAACGTCTGGGAATTCATCATGCCACCCTTTCTCGTAAAATCCGGAAATATAACCTTTAAAGCGTTGCAGTATTGCACCGTGCCTCATATTTGCA
>Ga0075122_10001449_pt1 | contig 16870 bp, 17 predicted proteins | sample AntAceMetag02UKB_FD_69790 | JGI IMG/M metagenome (GOLD analysis project Ga0075122, IMG submission 69790) | Saline lake microbial communities from Ace Lake, Antarctica - Antarctic Ace Lake Metagenome 02UKB | ecosystem: Environmental > Aquatic > Non-marine Saline and Alkaline > Saline | place... | reverse complement strand
ATCTGGTATTGGTTATGAGACTGCGAAAAAGCTTTATTTAGAGGGACATTATCTTATCTTAGGTAATCGTAATATAGAGAAAGCGAATAAGGTGAAACAACAATTGTTAGACTTAAAACCTGGAGGAAACATCGATTTGTTACAAATCGATTTGTCGTCCTTTTCGTCCATAAAAGAGTTTGCAGACAATGTGACCAAAACTTATGAAAGAATTGATATCTTAATTAACAACGCAGGTGTGTTTTCAAGGCAACTAAAGTATACATTAGAAGGCTTTGAAATGAGCAAGGGTGTTAATTATCTAGGTACCTACTATTTAACTGAATTACTGATTGATAAATTAAAACAAAATGACTCAGCCAAAATAATCAATGTATCCAGTATCGGTTGTTACTGGGGAAGAATAAAGATTAAACCAAATTTCTTTCATAAAAGAGTTACTAGTTTTCTTGATTATTTTTTATCAAAGAAAGCAAATTTAATTCATACATTGGAATTATCAGAGTTGCTAGCGAAAGAAAATATAATTGTGAAAGCTGCTGATCCTGGTATTGTCTTTTCCAAGATATGGAAATGGAGAAGTAAGTTTGGGAAATCATTAGAAAAAATTCAAAAGAAAATAATGAAAACATCAGAAGAAGGTGCAAGAGTTGTTGCAATGCTCGCCATCTCAGATGCGCATGATAACGATTCCCACATTTTATATCAAGATAATAAACCAAGGAAACTTCCTAGACAAGTGAAGAATTCCAAATTTCGTAAAGAATTTATTGCATTCACAAATCAAATTATAAATAAATACAAATAATTGAAATATTTTTGGAAGAAAATTATTCCATTTTTTCAATTTTATAGTATAATATATATTGCTATGCCGCCGTGGTGAAATCGGTAGACACGATGGACTCAAAATCCATTGCCCTTAAAAGCGTGCCGGTTCAAGTCCGGCCGGCGGTACCATATGTAATTGAAGTAGATGACTATATGTTATTCTGCTTTTTTATTTGCCTGGAAAAAAATTGAAGTTTTATTATTTTTAAAAAAAATGTAAATAATACTTGACATTATGTTAATTATACATTACAATATGTATGTGGAAGTTAACACAATAACAAAAAGGAGGGTAAAACAATGTCATACAACGAAAAGAAAAGTATAACGAATATTGTAAGTTCAATCATTATTACGGGGGTCTATGCAATCATTATCTATCAAAAATATTTAAATGGGTCGATTGATGCAACTAATGTGTTCAAGTTTTGGGCAATCATCATTCTAATTTTTATACCTATTTCTATAATAGCGAGAATTATTATCATGATCATATTTTCTATCATTAACGCAGTTGTTCAAACCGCAAAAGGGGAAGACCTAGATGAAGCTGATTTAGTAGATGAAAGAGACAAACTAATCGAATTAAAAGTAACCAAAGCGTCATTAATAGTTTTCTCATTAGGATTTGTCTTAGCACTTGTAACTCAAGCGTTTAATATGAGTAATCATATGTTCTTTATCACATTGATGCTTGCTGGTGTAATCACAGAAATTGTTTCAGAAACAATGACCATAATGTATTATAGAAAAGGTGTTTGATCATGAAGAAACTTATTATAAATAATAATGTAAGGAGACTTAGATTTGAGAATGATGAAATGACACAAAAGGAATTATCAGTCAAAGTTGGAGTTTCAAGACAAACAATTGTTGCAATCGAAAAAGGACAATACTCACCAACTCTAGACCTTTGCTTCAAATTAGCTCTAGCATTTGATAAGCAGATTAGTGAGATATTCTATATTGAAACAGAGGGCATTAAAGATGAGTAATCAAAAAACGTTAATCGTATTGTATTCCTATCATCACAACAACACTGAAAAAGTAGCGGTAGAAATGGCTGATGTATTGGATGCTCCCATCAAAGCGCCCAAAGAATTACAAATGGAAGATTTACAACCATTTGATCTGATTGGGTTTGGTGCGGGTATTGATAGCAATATGCATTATAAAGAACTTATACAATTTGCTGAAAAATTGCCACTCGTAACGTTTAAAAAATGCTTCATTTTTTCAACCAGTGCAATACAAGGTGAAAACAAGGTTCAAAAAGATCATAAGAAGTTAAGAAGTATATTGCAATCTAAAGGGTATGAAGTTATTGGGGAATTTAGTTGTTTAGGTTTTAACACAAATAGTTTTCTTAAATTTTTTGGAGGAATGAATAAACAAAGACCAAATTCAGATGATTTAACGAATGCAAGAAGGTTTGCAAGAAGTCTTATAAGTAGAATTCAACATGATTGCAATACAGGTCAAGAAATTAATTCGTAGATCTGTTACTCTATGCATGATGAACATATTGAAGGAGTACCAGTTAAGGCATTTGTAAAAGGTATATTCACGGAATAGAAAAAAACAAGGAAAACGATAATGTTTTCCTTGTTTTTTCTATCAACCGATTGAAAAAGTAATGGTTTCTATGAGAAATATATATGTTATAATTGAAGTAGATAATAGTAACAATGATTATTTTTGATCCGAATTGATTATAATCTTCAATAAAGGAATAAGGTGTTCACATGAGGCTAGGGTTAATTCCTTCTATATGTAAGAATGGAGATACTAAATTTAATTTTGATAAAATAAAACAACATATGAAATCAGGTTCTCAAAAGAATTTAGATTTTGTATTTTTTGGTGAGTCTTTTCTTCAAGGCTTTGATAGCTTAACATGGAATTTCTTAAACGATAAAAACATAGCTGTTTCTAAAAATGATTCTATAATATTAGAGATAAAGCAACATGCTATCAAAGAAAAAATAGGAGTTGGATTTGGATATTTCGAACTTGTAGATGATTCCATTTATAGTAGTTATATTATAATAGACAAAGAAGGGAAAGAAAGCCTTAATTACCGTAGAATATCCAAAGGATGGAAAAAGATTAAGAAAGCAGATTTTCATTACAAAGAAGGGAATGAAGTTGTCTTTTTTACTGATTCAGGCATAAAATACTTAGTTGGCTTATGTGGGGATTTTTGGGCCAAGAGTTCACTAAAGAAATTCAGGAAAAATATAAAGGCAGAGGATTGTATTATTTGGCCAGTTCATGTGGATTATAGTATTGATGAATGGAACAAAGAAATGAGATATTACAATAAAAAAGCAAGTAAACTATCAAACACAGTCTTAATGATTAACAATCAAATGTCACCTTCTACACATGGTGGAGCGTTTATTTACCAAAAAAATTCAACAAAGAGAATAGATTTTGATGTAGAAGAAATGATTATTTTCGAGAGAACTCCCCTAAATAATGTTCTTATTTTATAATGTATTTATTGAATCAAAAACCCAGATATTAGTTATAATATATTTGCAAAATAAAAAAAAGGAAAACAATTTTGTTGTTTTCCTTTCTATATGTAGTTACACATTCGTTAGCCACCACCAACAAAATGAGTGAAGATGATTCGTTCATCGTCTTCAATTTTTCTATCAAAAGAACGAAAGTGCAAAGGTTTTCCATAATAAAAGACGACTGAACTATGAAAATCCTTTTGATCAATATTAGGATATGTAGTAATAATTTCAGATATGATATCATTGATAGAACCAGCTTGAACTTCAAAATCTTGAAGATTATATTTGCTTCTAAGAAGATTATAAAATGTGACGGTTACCATACAATTACTCTCCTTTTCCTAAAGGACTTATCTTGTTGTTAAGAATATCAATAAACAGAATTTCATTGATGGAAGGATTGTTATTTGTGACCATTTTAACAAACTCCGCGGTCATATATGAAGCTGTAAAAGCAGGCGTAAAAGCTGAATTCAACATTTCAGCTTCTAATCCATGATCTCTTTCAAGATAGAGTTCATTCAATAGACTACATCCTGGCATTATCCAACCCACTTGTCCATACCATCCAGCACAAGCTCCATGTAACACCGGAATGTTGAATTGTTTTCCTAATGCAATAATATGTAATTTAGTTTGAGGATTATCAGTACAATCTATTAGGTAGTCTATAGATTCGAATTCATCGTTATTTAATTCTTCAATTTGTTTCTGAATGAGATGCATTTTAAGATCTTGATTGATATGTTGTAATTCTTCACAAACAACATCCACTTTGAATAAGCCAATTGTATTCAAAGAAGAAAACAATTGACGATTTAGATTCGATGGGCTGTACACATCAAAATCAACCAAGGTGATGTGTTCTACACCTAAACGAACAAGATTGTTTGTCAGGGAACCCCCCAACCCACCAAGACCAATAATCATAATGTTAGAATTATGAATATCAACTTGTTGCTTTGGTGTAAGGATTCCAGTGTTTTGTGAGTAAATAATAGATTTTGGATAAGAACTCATAATCTGATCTCCAATATAGATGTAACATCTAAAAATGCAAAGGTTTATTAGACCTATACTCATATTATACTTGATTTGGTTTTTATTAACAATATTGCGCCTATAAGTTCTAAATTAAGCAATAGTGTTACCCAAAGACTAGAATTTTGATTCTTCCTGATAAAACTTATGAAACTCATTCTTAAATTACAATAAATATATATAACAAGAAACAATATATTTGTTATAATATATAATGAAGTAAAAATCATTATTATACAATAAAAAATAACAATTAAGGATGAAGAGACATTGATGAAAGAACTAGCGAAGAAGTACCGCAATAAAGATATTTATAATTATAATTGTGCTGAAGCAATATTACATTCTGCAAATGAGTTTTATAATCTTGATTTACAACCCAATGCTTTCAAAATGATGAGTGGATTTGGTGGTGGTATACAAGAAAAACATTTGTGTGGTATTGTAAGTGGAAGTATCGCTGTTTTAGGAATTCTGTTTAAAGATAAGAATACCAAAGACAATCTAGTATTAGAACAGGCAGTAAGGGAATTTAAGACGAGATTCAGAAGTAAATACGGGATGATTGAGTGTGATTACTTACTAAAAAACCACGCGGATGATATCCGCGGTTGCGATAAACTTATTGTGGAATCTGCGGCAATTCTAGAGGATGTTATATATAAATACAGATAAGTTGTAGGATTTGTCTTTTCATTTGTCTAGACTGCCTTTTCATATTGCTCTTTTTGTGATATTATTTTAACAAATATATTTTTAATTGTATTTCAATAATGATGTACTCTTTTTTTAGAAGAAAGGTGATTCTGTGGCAACTAAAATCCAAACGTATGATATCAAAAGCGATATGCCAGATAGAATCGAAGCTGGAAACCGATTAGCTGAAATACTCCGCTTTTCAAAAGGAAAAGAAAAAGCAATAAAAATCATCCATGGTTATGGATCATCTGGTATCGGTGGTGTCATCAAAGAAGTGGTGCAAAGATCATTGCGTCAGAAACTAAAAAATGGAGAAATTAGAGCATATATACCTGGTGAATCATTTAATAGACTTATGGGGTTTGATGAAACGATACGAACCTATAGTCATTTAATCAAACATGATTCTGATTACAAAAAAGGAAATGATGGAATTACATACATAATATTTTGATAATTCTTATAAATAGCATGGGTTACCATTCGATATCAATTGCAATGAAAACACATTAGACAAAAAGGAAATGTTTATGAAAAAGATATTTATAGCATTATTATTAGCTCTGTTAATTGGATGTGAACCCAATGGGATTCAAACGACAGAACATACATCTTTATTGACCTCAGTGGATACGTCAATTGAGCAAACGACAACTCAGGTGACAACAACTCAGGTTACAACAACGGCCTCTATCATAAGCCCAAATGACTATATTGATGGAATACATATCTCGAGTTATTGGTATTCCGTTATGGATGAAGATGAAAAGTGGGGATTTGTTGATTTAGATGGAGATATCATTATCCCATTTATATGCGATGAACCAGCAACGTTTGAAAACGGGACTGCAATTGTAAACATACGTGGCTTAAAAGGAGTCATTAATTTTTTAGGAAACAATGTATTGGTACCTAGATTTGCTGAGATTGAAAGTTTAAACCACGGTTTATTCTATGCAACATCTCTTAATGAAGAAGATTTTGTTATTTATGATAATGAAGGAAATCAAGTATTTAGTGTAGCGGGTATTGATTCCTATATTAGTTTGAATTCAGATAGTGTTTTAGGATATAAAATTGGATCAAGTTATGGGTTGATTTCTGTAGAAGGAGATATCATTACCGATACAATATTTGATCGAATTCAACCATTCCATGAAGATATAGCAGCGGTTGAAGTGAACAATCTATGGGGATTTATCAACCCAGAAGGTGAATATACGATAAATCCAACATACTTGGATGTAACGAAATACGAAAGTGGGATTGTTTCAGTTCTTGATTCGACAGGTTTATGGACAGCTTTGAACTCAGATGAAACACCAGGGTTAGCATTCGAGCAAAAGAGTCAAGTTCCGTTTGAGTTTAATGAATTTGGACTATCACTATTTGAAGAAAATGATTTAGTTGGACAAATTGATATGGATGGAACCATTATATTGGAGCCTTTATATGAGTCAAAATATGGGAATTTTGATTTTGATGAAGTCTATATGGATTCTAGTTATGAATTAATTTTCAATCCAGAGGGTGGAATATTGTATCAAACAAACAAATCTTATATTTTGAGTTTTGTTGATGACGCTATTATTCTTCAAAACAAGATAACAGACTTGTATGCTGCAATTCATCTAAACGGGCAATTTATCGTATTTCCTATGGAAAACTCTATATACTTTAGGTCTGATTTCAATGGAGACTATATGATTGTAGAACCGTTGCCTGCTCTTGGAGATTATTATAATCTTTACGATTTGAACGATGGTTCATCAAATCAAGAACCAATTCATGGTGACTATCCATCATTCAATGTAAGAGGAACCGTATTTTTTAATAAAGCAGAAATGAGTAGAGTTATTACGTTTGATGGTTATCCAATGTTTGAAGAGGAATTCTCACTATGTATATTTCTTGAGGATGTAATCATCATAAGTGATGGTGAGCTTATGGGAATTGTAAATTACTATGGGAAAGAAATCATTCCTATGGAATACTTGCAAATATACAATTTTAAAGTTGTTGGGTATATCTTCCAAAATATACAATACAGTAATAGAATTGAAGAGTAACGAATTTGTTACTCTTTTTTATTGACTATGCGTTTAAAATTTGATAAAGTATTATGTGTGACATAGTAATTTGGAGGCTAAATATGAAAAAAACATCATTAGGAGAATTAATTGCAAATGCAGTTAGCCACGGAGTAGGATTCCTATTTGCGATTGCGGGACTCGTTTTATTATTGATAAAAGCAGAAGGGACGAATGAAGTGTTGTCCTCTTTGGTCTTTGGATTATCAATGATTTTATTATATGCATCCAGCACATTATTTCATTCTTTCCCAGAAAAAATGAAGCGGGTATTTACTGTATTTCAGCGATTGGATCATTCTAGTATTTTTGTTCTAATAGCTGGAACTTACACTCCGTTTCTTGTACTCTTAGTCAACAATACAAGGGGATACATCTTATTAGGATTCTTATGGGGGATTACAGTCATTGGAATTGTATTTAAATCAATTTGGATTAGCAAATTTAAATATGTTCATTTAGCAATTTATCTGTTAATGGGTTGGAGCATTATGTTTGTGTATAACGATTTTATTCAGAATGTTGGAGATAATTACTTTGTGCTTGCTGGGGGAATCAGTTACACATTGGGCGTAGTGTTCTATGTATCAAAATTCAAATACTCTCATTTTGTTTGGCATTTATTTGTGTTTTTTGGTACTCTATTTCATTTTTTTGCAGTGTGGACTATCTTATAATTTAGTACCCTCATTTCAATAAAGTTAATTTATGTCTCTTTTTAGAGATATTTTTTTTCGATATATAAAGTCATTAATTAAAATTTTTTCGTATATTTGACCTTCATTCACCCATATTTTTTGGTAGTAGTTTGTATAATTCCTAAAAACAAAGTATAATATGTAAGATTTCTCCTTGTAAAGCAAGGAACTTTGGTGATATTCTAGACAAAATTAGTAATGATGAAGAGAGATATTCTTATGAAGCAAGTATTTAAAAAACCAATTATATTTGTAATAGCACTGGTAACAGCTTTCGTAGCTGTATTATCAATAATCTTTGTTTCTTTAGGGAACATCATTTCTGAAGAACAAACTGCAGACTTGATTTTGAACCGTAGTGTTGCTGTGAAAAATGTAGAACAAGAATTCAATGAAATTGAAACCATAATCTTATCGGTAAATAGTTTTATTTCGACGCAACAGGATTTGGACGATTTGTTGGATTACTTAGAAGTAATTGATGAACAATACCCATTGATCTCATCAATTTATTTTGGTATGCCAGATAAGACTATGATTAACTCCAGCGGATTTGTACCTCCTCCTTCATTTGACTTAACACAGAGAATTTGGTACCAAAGTGCTATATTAATAAATAATGTGATTTTCACAGAAGCATTTATTACTGCAACCTCTGATCGAGTAATTATTACAGGAGCTTATGCTGTATATGATGAAAGTAATTTACTTGGTGTCATTGGCGTAGATATAGATATCCGAAGTATAACTGCATTTATTAATGAGATATCCGATGATGCGGGTGGGTTCGCTTTCTTATTTGATGAAAATAATAATGTTATTGCGCATCCAGAACAACACACAGATATTATTCTAGAATCTATTGAAGTTTTCTCCATTCCAATAACATCATTTATTGGTAATGCAGGAATCACAGATGAGATAAGTGTAACCGGTGTTAAAGGTATAATTGCTTATGATAAAATTGCAAATTCGAATTTTACATTGGGAATATTTAAATCTAGTTCTGAATTACACCAAGATGCGAAATTTTTCACGTTTCTAAGTTTAATTATTCTATCTATGATTTTTGGCGTTGGAATAATAATCGTGTTCATATATAAGTACTATATTAATAAACCGTTACAGAGTTTAATATTAGATATCAAAAAAATTGACCCAAGCGATAATTATAATTATCGATTTCCTAAAAATAAAAAAGCTGGTTTTAGAGATGCAAGACACGCATTGAATGAACTCTTAGATATGACAGCTGAGTATCAATACCAAGCGGGGCAAAATCTTCAAAAATTATCGTACAGCAATCAAAAATACAACTTACTACTTGAATCCGCTTCTGATATTGTCTTTGTGGTTGATTTAGACATGAGATATACAGAAATTTATGGTAAAGGTCTTACTGCGATTCATATGAATGAGCAAGAATTAATTGGAAAAAAATCTACCGATATATATGATATAACTCTTACAAAGGAAAGAGAAGAAATGTATAAGTTAGCATTTCAAGGAGAAAAAACTCTATATACCTGGAATTATGATGTTGGCGACACGTTTGTAGTATTCGAAACAGTAATATCGCCTTTATATGATACGGATAAAAATATTATCGGAGCGGTAGGAGTATCAAGAGATATAACGGAACAACAGTTACGTTATGATAGAGTGTTATATATTAGTACACATGATTCCTTGACAGATTTGTATAATAGAAGATACTATATGGAACAACTTGAAATATTGGATATGAAACAACTTTATCCATTTGCAGTTTTAAATTGTGATGTAAATGGATTGAAAATCATTAATGATGCATATGGACACGCAACTGGAGATTTAGCACTTATAAAAACTGCAGAAGTATTAACCAAAAATTGTCCAAAAAAAGCGGTTGTTTCAAGAGTAAGTGGTGATGAATTTACAGTCATATTACCAAATTCTGATCGTATAAAAACACAACAGACTGTGGATAAACTATTGACTAGTTTTTCTAAAATATATATTAGTAACATTCGACTTTCTGTTGCAATTGGATTTTTCATAAAAGAAGATGACTCTGTAGACACAGATGAAGTTCGAAAACTTGCTGAAAATGATATGTTCCGACATAAAATATCAGAACGAAAAAGCGTTAAAAACAAAGCAATTTCTGCGATATTAAAAACATTAACCGAAAAATATAATGCGGAAAAAATTCACTCAGACCGAGTATCAGAAATTTCGTACAGCATTGGAAAGGCACTGAAACTTAGTCATGGGGAGCTTAAGGATTTAAGCACCGCTGCACTGTTCCATGATATTGGAAAAATATCCATTCCAGATGCTATTATCAATAAACCGGGAAAATTAACGGATGAAGAATATGATATTATAAAAACACATACGGAAGTAGGGTATGAAATATTACATGCTGCTGACGAATATTCAGATTTAGCAATCTATGCATCTTCTCATCATGAACGCATTGATGGTAAGGGGTATCCTAAGGGGTTAAAGGGAGAAGACATACCGTTATTCTCTAGAATTATTGCGATTGCTGATTCTTATGAAGCGATGACTTCCGATAGGCCGTATCGCAAGAAGCTTAGTCAAGAATATGCGGTTAGTGAATTGAGAAAACATGCTGGAACGCAATTCGATTATGATCTAGCAAAATTATATGTGGAAAAAGTTTTAAAAGAAAAATGGGATGTGGAATAACATATAGGAAAATAAGACATATTGGAATTTACCATTCCAGTATGTCTTTTTAATACAACGCATTGTTAAAAATTACTATTTCTTATATAATAAAATAAGTATCTACATTTTAAGAAAGAGAGATCTAATCTATGTTTTTTTCTGATACAGTAGGAGAAGTCTTTGAAGCATTTAGTTTTTTACATATTTTATTATTTATTTTTACGATAATAGGAATCACACTCATCATTATTTTTAGAAAGAAAATAAGAGAATATAAATACGAAAGAAGAATTGCAAGAAGTATGGCTATTTTTGCATTGCTTTGGGAACTTTCTTTGTATGCTTGGATTATAGGAAATGGAGAAACAGAACTGGTTCATATTTTGCCAATCGGACTGTGTGGATTTACACTATACCTAGGAATGTTTGCTTTGTTTTTCAAAAAAATTGGAATTTTTGAAATTGGCTATTTATGGACTTGGGGAGCATTAGCTAGTATTCTATTTCCTGATATTGCATATAGTTTCGATCGATTTCGATTCTATCAATTCATGATTGGTCATATGTTCTTTTTCTTTATGTACATGTATATGCTATTTGTTATAAGTGGTATCCAACATGGAAATCCTGGCGAAAAAGCGTGATAACACTCATTACTATTGTTATTATACTAATTGTTATTAGTAATATTACAAATGAGAATTTAATGTATATGTTAGACGCAGATGGAACTCCATTCTCAATCTTTGAAGGACATGGATATGCAGTGTACCTTATTGGGGTTATATCCTTATCATTCGCAATTGTATTTATATGGTTTACACCATTCTTAATAGCACGTAAGTATCAAAAGAAACTTCAATAACAACAAATAGAAAGCAAAAGAAGATGATAATTTCATCTTCTTTTTGTATGGATATATATATTTTGTTTGCCAAGATATTTCATTTTTCTTAAAAAAAGTCTTTTTGTTTTCTTTGTTATATTCCTGTATTCGAATAATTTATGCTTGATTTTATGATAAAATAATAATATTAAAAATAGTTTTTTGAAACATAGTTACTTTTAACAGGTGATAATATGTGTGGACGTTATGGTATATCAGTAACCAAAAAAGAATTAAATAAATACTTGAATGAGTATTATAACATCGAAATTTTAGATGAAAACATCACCTTACCCCGTTATAATATCGGACCGGGACAAGATGTTATTTCAGTAATCAATGATGGAACTAAATATCGGGTTGGTGTTTTAAAATGGGGATTTGTACCTTCTTGGTCAAAATCCGAGAAAATCGGTTCAAAAATGATCAATGCTAGAGCGGAGACACTAGGGCAAAAACCAGCTTTTCGAAAACCATTTCAACAACGAAGATGTATCATCTTAGCGGATGGATTTTTTGAATGGTATCGAACCACATCAACAAAAACTCCATATTATTTTTATCTAAAAAACAATAAGATATTTGGGTTTGCTGGACTTTGGACAACGTATAGAAGAGAAGATGGAACAAATCTGTTCACCTGTACAATTATTACAACGAAAGCCAACACCCTAATCCAGGATATTCATGAAAGAATGCCCGTCATTTTGACAGAGGAGTCTGCTAAAATGTGGCTTGATCCAGAGCTTAGAGACTTCGAAGTTCTGCATAAACTTCTGACACAATTTGAGTCTTCAGAGATGCAACTGCATCAAGTATCTAGTAGAGTTAATAAGATAGAACATGATGATAAAGAAATTATCAAACCTTTTACTCCTTCAAAAATAGACAACAAACAATAAACTATCTCAAAGTTAAGATAGAATATAAGAATCGGAAAGCACTAATAGTGCTCTTTTCTTTTTCTTTTATGGTAATTTATTGTATAATATTATATTAGAGGAATATTATGACAGAGAATAACTTTTTTACAAAACTACCATATTTGATAATATTGAGTATTATTACACTTGTATTATGGACATTTGATTTAGCATACATTGGATTTCCTATCTTTTTAGGTATCATTTTTGTGTTGTTGGTAATGTTGAAAAACTCTATCTATGTCATTCCATTCTTACTAAATCTATTATTTATGATTAGCCAGACCGAGTGGGGTTTAACATCTATACCAATGTATCTTTATATTGCACCGGCTGTTGGGGTTTTAGGAATATTGATTCATGTAATCAGGTTTAAGGTTAATATATTTAAGGGAAAATTATTTATTGGTCTTGCAATACTAGTAATCGCAATGATTGTATCTAATTTTATTAATAATCCTGTATTTGATATGAATTTCTATTTTATTACCATCGGATCTCTATCCTTATTAGTGCTTTATGGTTTCTTTGCCAACACCATTGTTGGAGAGAACCTGATGTATCTGATTCGAATCTTTGTTATTATAGGAGTGATGATCTCTTTTCAAGTATTTATTTTCTATGTATTTAAGAGTGAAAATACTATTTTATACAATTTAGAACACAAAACGATTGATCTTGGTTGGGGAATATCCAATTTTATTGCTACATATTTGATTTTGTTTATTTCCACAATGACCTATTTTATAAAGAAGTACAAGCTTCATATTTTTTGGATTTTGCTATTCTTGTTTGAAATTGCAATGTTATTGTTCACACTATCAAGAGCAGGTATCATTAGTTTCTTGATTACTTCGATATTATTAATACTATTTATGTTCATCAAATATGAACATAAATTGAACTTGCTTATAAATTTGGTTATTGGTATTGTGATAGCCAGTGTTATAGGCTATTTTACTAGAGAATATTTTATTGAAATTTGGAATCGCTTGGAATTGCTTGGATTAGACGATACTGGAAGAATTGAAATCTGGTATGATGCAATAGATAAATTCAAAGCCAATCCAATATTTGGTGGTGGGTTCTTTGCAAGAGAAGCGGCGGGCGAACTTCGAATGTTTCATAATACTATTTTGCATACACTTGCTTGTTTTGGAGTTGTAGGGGGAGTAGGGTTATTGATTCAATTTGTTTCAGTGTTACGTGTGTTCTTACGCAGATTAAATCAAGAAAAAGCGATTCTGTTTATTGCGCTAATTGGAGTCAATATTCATGGAATGGTAGATAATATTTATTTCATGCCACAATATATGATTATTATGCTTATCATTGTAGCTGTTGTTGAAAACGCAAATAAAGTAGATGATTTGCGTCATGAATTACGCCTTAATTAAGGCGTTTTCTATAGAAAGAAGGAGATAACTTGAAATCAGAAAAGAGAATGTTTCTATCGTTTCTATTGAACTTCTTATTCACAATATTTGAATTCGTCGGCGGGATAATTACCAATTCTGTCGCTTTAATGAGTGATAGTATTCATGATTTGGGTGATTCCATATCTATGGGGATTGCAATCGTATTAGAGAGAAAGTCCAAAAAGAAACCAGATTATGATTACACCTACGGGTATCGTCGCTATTCCTTAATTGGGGCATTAATTTCTTCGATTATCTTGTTGGTTGGATCTTCCATCATTATCTTCGAAGCTATCAATAGGTTATTACATCCGGAATCAGTTAATTCAGAACTTGTTATCTATTTTGCTATTGTTGGTGTTATTGTGAATGGGGCTGCAGCCTTGAACTTGAAAAAAGGAAAATCTATGAATGAAAAAGTCATCTCATTACATCTTTTAGAAGATGTATTAGGATGGGTTGCTTTATTGATTGCTGCAATCGTAATGTACTATACGGAAATCGTTATTCTAGATGCATTGCTTTCACTTGTATTTACTCTATATATTATTTATCATGTATTCAAAAATCTTAAAAAAATATTCAGTGTGTTTTTAGAAGCGACACCGAAAGGTATGGATATTAAAACTATTAAGACGGAATTAGAACAAGTAGAACATGTTTTAGAAGTTCATCACATTCATCTATGGTCACTTGAAGGCAATATACCGTTGATTACATTTCACGCTACCTTACAAGATGATCTAAGTTCTACTAAAATTAGTCTCGTCCAAAATAAATTAAATGCAATATTAAAAAAACATGAGATCAAGCATTCAACAATTCAGGTGGAATTCAAAGATTTTAACTGTATTGATGAAAGTTGCGAAGACGATAAAGCTCTACATTCAGGGCATCACCACCATCATTAACATCCTTTATACAAAAAAATAATTATTGTTATTGTGTTTTACACAAAAAGGTGATACAATGTTATTGTGCTTAACACATTAACATTTAGTGTATTGCACATAAAGGAGGGTAATATGAATGCTCAGTTCAAAAAAGGGATTATAGAAATCTGTGTTTTAAAAATTATGGAGAAAGAAGATTTATGTGGGTTTGATGTTATTGAAAAACTATCTCAAGAAGTTCCAGTAAATGAAAATACCATATATCCATTACTAAGAAGATTGACACTACAAGGTTATTTTGAAACCTATAAAGTTCCATCTCCTGTAGGAGCTCCGAAAAAGTATTATAAAATTACGGAATTAGGGTTTGAAAAACTAGAAGAGTATTTGTCTGAATGGAAACAATTTATTAAGGGAGTATTTAAAATTTTGGAAGGGGATGGTTCTCAGTGAAAGAAAAATATCTAGAGGAACTCAAAAAGTTATTAGCAGAGTATGATATAAAACAAGATGAAATTGATGACATCTTAGCTGATTATGGGGAAATGATCGAAGATGCATTAGGTAAAAATATGTCGGATGAACAAATTATTAAAATGATTGGTTCTCCAAAACAAGTTGTAAATGATTTGTCGGAAGAATTTGAAAAAGATGAGGAATTTATTTATATTCACAGAGGCGGGCATGGGAAACATGCTAATAAAGATAATAAGATTGTAGCGTTAATGCCATTTATTTCTGTTATTATATTCTTTATCTTAGGATTTGGTTTTGAACTATGGCACCCAGGTTGGTTAGTATTCCTATCAATACCAATGGTCGCGATTATGGTCAATGCTTTCGAGAAGAATTCTCTGAATGGTATATTAGCTCTTAGTCCATTTGTTGCGGTTATTATATTTTTGATTTTAGGATTCGCATGGGATTTTTGGCACCCTGGTTGGTTGATATTTCTAATCATTCCTGTGCTAGGAATCTTATCTGGATATAAGACCATGAAGTTTCTTTCATTTCTAACTTCAATTAGTCATTTATAGCGGCTTTAACATTTGTTTTGGTTGGTACTTACACTGGATTATGGAATCCGATTTGGTTGATATTTTTAATCATTCCAATGATTGGAATACTGACCGAGAAGAAACTATGGAAAGTTCTTCTATTAGAGTTTAGTTTTCTTGTAGCGATAACTGTTTATTTACTTGCAGGATATCTTGAATCACAATGGGGGCTTGGATTATTTGCATTCTTAATTCCAGTTGGAGTATCTATTCTTACAAGTGATGACTCATTCTTAGTCATAACAAATAAAAACAAAGATGTTTGGTTGTTGTTCTTGTTTGTCTTGGCTGTATATATAGGCTTAGGAGTATTAACTGGTGAAACTTGGGGATATCTATGGATGATTTTCCTAGGCATTCCTGTGTATGCAATACTAAAACACGCACCGAAAGAAAACGCGATAGTAGCGATTATGCCATTTTTGGCGACAGTGATTTTCTTTAGCCTTGGATATTTCTTCAGCTTCTGGGCATTTTCTTGGTTGGCATTTCTGTTAATACCAATGGTTGCGATTATTAAGAACGCATAAATAAAAAAAATATAACGACTTTTTTAGAAAAGTCGTTATTTTTTTGGATTAATTTGAGTTGCCATTACTTGTTGATTGAGAAGAATTTCCTGGATTATTATTTGTAGTTGAATTATTATTTGTAGTTGGATTGTTATTTGTTGTTGGATTATTTCCTGTAGTTGGATTATTTCCTGTAGTTGGACTATTTCCTGAACCCTGTGTGCTTTCTTGGGTTGTAGTCGGCTGTGCTGTTGTAACTGGTCCATTGTAGTTTCCTGAAGTGAAATCATCATCTTTGGCTTTTTCATTGCCTTTAGTAGGACGATCTTCAATAATAACTTGTTGATTGTTTATTTTGTATTTATATTGATACATTTGAGTTGCTTGATTCATTTCTAAGTTAACGTTGAATTCGCCATTAAATTTTTGGTTTTGAGATTTTAGACGATATTGCACATTGAACTGTTGCATTTCGCCTTCTAGGGTTTCTCTTTGAATATCCAAATCAATTTCTTCGTTTAAACGATTCTTGATATTGATTTGAGCACTTAGGGTGCCTTTCTTAGATGATAATATTAATTCGCTCTCATTATCAAGTTCTCCGTTGACATAGA
>Ga0075122_10001446_pt1 | contig 16883 bp, 18 predicted proteins | sample AntAceMetag02UKB_FD_69790 | JGI IMG/M metagenome (GOLD analysis project Ga0075122, IMG submission 69790) | Saline lake microbial communities from Ace Lake, Antarctica - Antarctic Ace Lake Metagenome 02UKB | ecosystem: Environmental > Aquatic > Non-marine Saline and Alkaline > Saline | place... | reverse complement strand
ATGGTAGTGAATATGGTCGCTGTGATGAATATTTCTGTAGTGATATGTCCGAAGGTTTTAACCAAGCAATAGACCTCTTCCAAATACCTTACGCCAAGCAGATACTAAAGGTTAAGGAACTTGAGAAATCAATAAGCGATGTTCTAACGCAGAGAGATATGTGGAAAACCGATTATGCAGAACTCCAAGCAGAAAACAAGAAACTCAAAGAGCAACAGCTAAAATTAGATTGCGAAAACAATCTTACGGAAGATGAATTGATAGAAATAGTTAATATACCAGTTAGAGAAGTATTTGAGAGATATTTTGGTGTTCCAATGAACAGAATTGAAGGCGAACATATGGATACCATTTATTTTATAAATAAGTTGGTAACAATCGCAATCATCAAAGCAAGAGAGGATAAGAAATGAAGATAACAACCGCACAAATTCAAGAAACTCAAAGAGCAACTGTTAGAAGATGACTTGAATACGTAGAGATAGCTCTTAAAATAAATCGACTATTTACTTGACTGAACCCCCTAAACTATGGTATAATAAAGATAAGAGATAAAGAAAGGGATTCGTATGTCTATGAGCTTTTTTTTATATATTAAATTAATTTATTAACCAGCCATCCCCCAAGGGCACGTCTTTCATAACGTGTCCTTTTTTTATCTCTTAACAGATATTTAATAAACATAAACTAAAGGCATAAAATGAGTAAAAAAGATAATATAAGTCAGGACTTCGATGGCGAAGGTTTAACGCCAGGCGAGAAAAGAAAAGGAACTCGTAGATTTAAAGCCTATAAAGAAAGATATAATATAGATAATATTTCAGATTTAGAACTGCTTTCAGAATTAGTATTTAGAGAGATTTTACAAATCAGAACCAAAGTCCAGATAGGCGAGTTTTCTAATTCAGTAACTACTTCTGATAAACCAAAGATACCAACTGCTTTTTTGAGAACTCTTGATGAGAATTTACAAAATATTATTACTCTTAAAAAAGAATTAGGTTTATTAAAAGAAGATAAAGAAAAAAGTTTTTTTGATTATATAAAACAGCTAAAAGCAAAGTTCAAAATTTGGAGAGAAAAAAATCAAGGAAGTAGACAGATACCTTGTCCTTTCTGTAAAAAGATTTTTTACCTCATGATAAGAACTGATAAATATAAGGCAGTAAAGCCTGGTTGTTTTAAAGACAGAATACTAGGCAACAAAACGTTGTGGGAAGTATATAAAAATAAAGAAGTTTTAACAAAAGAAAAATTCGCTGAATCTCTTGGTTCATCTGAAGATTACGTAGATTGGCTCGAAGAAAAAATTTACTCTAAAGAGTAGAAATACCTTCCGATAAAGTTCCCGTTTAAAGTCCAATGCTTTAATTTTTCTAGGGGATAAAATTCCATGAATGATAAATTAATAGGTAAGTATAATAAAGAAATTATGACTCGCTCTGCCTTCATTAAGCAGAAATTAGATTCATATGAGGAACAGTTGACAAAACTCCTCCCCGCTGAAGGTTATGAGTTAGAATATGAAGACCTTTTTGATAACATAAGAGAGGCTTTATGCTAACTGAAAAACAAACTAAACATTTAAAGAGATTAACTAAATTAAACAAAGGGGTTCCAAAAACAAAATCTCACCGTATAAATCAAAGCAACTCTTTAAAAGGAAGATTTATAGGTAAAAACAATTTTAATTATAAGGATGGGCGAACTAATAAGACCTACCACTGCCCAATTTGTAATAAGATTCTATCTTCTTATCAAGCTAAAATGTGTGTATCATGTGCTCGTAAACTACAAATACGAACTCCTAAAGGAAGAAATTTTCCAAAATGTATAGATTGTGGTAAAAAATTAAGTCATTATAAATCCAAACGATGCAGAACTTGTTTTGGTGTGACACAGAAAAAATTATGGCAAAATGATGAATATAAACAAAAAAGATTATCTTCGATGTTTAAAGGGTTTAATTTAAATCCAAACAAACCAGAAAAAGCTTTACAACAAATGCTTATTGCATTATTTTATAAAGAATATAAATTTGTAGGAACAGGCGATAGATTTGTCGGTGGATTTTGTCCTGATTTTATAAATATAAATGGTCAGAAGAAAATTATAGAACTTTTCGGAGATTATTGGCATAACAGAGAAGATGCAAAGAAAAGAGACAAACTTAGATTAAAATCATATAAAAGATATGGTTATAAAACTCTGATAATATGGGAACATGAATTAAAAAATCCTGAAAATTTAATAATAAAATTAAAGGACTTTCACAATGCTTCATGAGAAGATAACGGAAGATGAAATAGAGTTTTTGGAAACCTGGTTTACTCCAAGAGCATTAGCCGAGAGCCTGTTTCACAAATTCGATAATTTAGGTTCTTTTAGTAAAGACGAATTCGGGGATATAAGGTTATACCAACAACCATCATTATCTCATGGTTCTTTGATAGACTACGAAGCAACAGCAAAACATCATAATCTTAATGAAAATGATAAATTCGAATTAAAGAAGAATGTGGAAGAAATTTTTAATTTCGGAGGAAGATTATATGGCAAGTCTATGGTATCTCTTAAAATAGACATTCCTTTATCTATTCTTTATGAAGATGATTTATGGTCAGGTTTTTATTCAATTGATGAAAAGCGTATGCGTGGAATACTTGATTCAGTTGAAAGAGCTTGTAAGCATCATCCGATATTAAAAGAATGGAAGGTTAATTGTAAATACAGACCTGATATTAACTTCTTTTCTCCTTTGAATAACTGGAGATTGCAAGGTGTTAATATGACTTTAAAGGGTAAAGCTCCTGGCGAGCAGTTTTATCAGCTACATGTATCTAAGCTATGGGGTGACGAGGTAAGTTTCGAGACTGAACAGGTATACAAGGCTCGAAAAGAGAGTGGTTCAGAAGTTGGAATGGTTCTTCGTTTGTGTGGAATGACAAATTTCACTAAACACAGCCCAGCAGGAAGAGCTTTTTATAATCAGCAAAATAAAGCACAAATAATAAACCTGCCTCAGTTTGTTAATCCTTTTTGGAATAATAAAAAGAAAAAGAAAAAAGTCGAAGAATACGGTGGAGAAGATGATTTAAATTATAGAATTTTTGTTAAGGGTGAAATCATAGAAGACGGTATATCTGAGTTCGATATGGAAAGAGTAGAAACCTCAATCAATAGAAAAAAAGAAGTCAAACATATAGAGCTTCCAAAGAAAAATTTCGCTAGATATAAGAATGTTTTGATAGTTGATAGACCAAAGAATGCTCACCGCTTAGTTATGGCAGGTGATATTGGGGATAAAGTAACTGACTTAGCAATATATTCGCAAGTGAATGATAAATATAATTATTTATATAATATAACTTTGTATAATTTGAAATTTGATGAACAAGAAACAGTTTTTAATTATTTGATAAACCGTTTAAAATTAGACAAAGTAGGTATAGATTGTGGTGACGGAATGGGGAGAGCAATTTACAGAGTTTTAGAAAAGAGACATGGTAAAGATTTATTAATAGAATATAGAGGAACCTTTAAAATACCAGTTGATTTTTTATATGATGAAAAACAAGAAATCATCACCGTAAAAGGAGTTCCTCAGTATGAAGAAGAATTTCAATCTGAATGGAGCGTTAGAAGATTAAAAACTTTATTATATGAAAATACGTTAAATCTTCCAACTGATTATAAATTAGAAAAGCAGTTAAGTTCTTTAATATCAGTAAACACTGGCTCAAGAAGAGTCTATAAATGCCCAGGAACTCAAGAGCATTTATTAGATGCGTTTAAAGTTTTTGCAATTATGGAATGGTTATCTAATTCATTTTTAAAAGCAACTCCTAAAACTGAATGGGGTTTAGGGTGTTGATTATTTTATTAAAAAAAGAATATAATATAGGGAGAAAATAATATGATTGATATAAGTAATCCACAGTGGTTAAATTTCGCAATGGGCTTACTATTAAAGAAAATAGTAGTTCCTACTGATTTTAGAGGACAATGTGCAGCAGTAGACGAAATACTAAGAGATGATGTAAGTGGTTTGGTAGATTCTCTTACAGATTTTTCAGTCGAAACCGCCTCTGTGAACTTTACTGTAGAATCAGATAACGAAGAATATTCTCGTATTATAAATAAATGGCTTAAAGACATTAATAAAGAGTATAAAGGAAGAATCCCCACAGGAATTGATGCTTTAGCTAAAGAATATTATAAAGAAAGATGGAAGGGTTCGTCTTTCCCTGTATTAAAGATGGGTAATCTAAAACGGTATGATAATGGCTTAATGTTACCCACTAGAATGTTTTTTGTAGATGGTTCAAGTATAAATGCAAAAGAAAAAAATACTGATAAAGTAAGACACCTTTTGAACTATGATTATTTTTTAGGTAACAATTCTAAAAATCAATATAAATTAGATGGGGACAATGTTATTTTTTCAAGACCTTATGGTCGCTGGTTTGACAAGTATCCTATTCCTTATTTGGTTAAAAGAGGAGTTTATCATAATTGGAAGATAATAGAATCAATTAAAAATAAACAAACAGAAATACTTGACCAGATAATACCTTATATGTTACTTGTAAAAAAAGGTTCAGCAGAATTGGTTAAAGAAAATATTAAAGCGGGATATACTGACCCTGAATTAACCAAAGTAAAAGAAAGAATACAGGAGTTAATGACAGAATTAAAAGGACTCAAATCTTCTTCTGAATCTGTAAAGTCTCCTCTAACAGTAACTAATTTCGACGAGCAATGGGAACATTTAATTCCTAATTTGGAAAATATATTTAAACCTGAACTAACTCAAACAGCAGAAAGAAATATACTATCTGCTCTTGGTTTTATAGATGTTGTAGAAGCTACTTCTTCTTCAAGAAAAGAATCTGTATTGAATCCTAAAGCGTTTATAGAAGAAACTAAGTCAGGCGTAAAGGGTTTTAAAGAAGTGATACAACAAATTATGTATTATGTTCAAGAAGAAAATAAGAGCCATAAAAAATACATGAATGCAGACACTCATATTGTAAATAGCCCTGTTAAGGGGTTCATGACTGATGAATTTAAACGACAGGTCAAAAGATTATTTGATGCTGGAAAAGTTTCTTCTCAGACAGCAGTTGAGCTTATTGCTGAAGTAGATTTTGAAACTGAAATAATTAGAAAAAAAGCAGAAGCTAAAAAAGGAGTAGAATATATAATGACTCCTCCGATTATACAACCTACTGAGGATAAAGAATCGGATATTCCTGAAGAAAAACCCACTAAAAAGAAGGACAAGACTGTTGATAAAAATGGCAAAGAAGTTACAGAGGATAAGACTAATAAGAACGAAAAAAAAGAATATAATATAGGAGCAGATGATGATTCAGAAACAGCTGCTTATAAAAACATTAAAGACCTTCCTCATAATGTTAAAAAGAACTTACCCAGCTCTCTACAAAAAGTATTTATGATAGCGTTCAATCAGACATATGGTAAATATCAAAATGACACACAAAGTTTCAGAGCAGCATGGGGAATTATAAAGAAAATTTCAAAAAAGAACGATAAAGGTAAATGGGTAAACAAGTCAAATAAAGTTAAAATTACAAAGGCAGTAATAGAAAAAATATTAGATAATAAAGAAATAAATAAGGAGGAATAACAGAATGAGCAAACTTACAAATGTTGTTATTCAGGAATTTTTGTCTTCTTTTGAGGAGAAGGCTGAAACCACAATTCTTGAAACAGGTAAAGAAAAAAATGAATTAGAACAAATAGCAAAAGCGAGAGGTATAAATATTAAAAAGTCAAGAGATTTAGCTATCTTCAAGACCAAATATGCTTTTACCGATGTTGCTAATTCAAATGGAGCTATTTTACCTAAGAAAGACCTATTAAAGGTTCTTCCTGGTATTATAGGAAAGCCTATAAATAAAAATCATGACAGAGACAGAGTTATGGGGTTTTATATTGATTATAGGTATTTAGAGAAATCATCTACTATTATAGCATACGGTATTTTCTTTAAATCATATTTCCCTACAGAATGGGAAGCAGCTCAGAGTTTATTTAAGAAGAAGAAACTATCTACTTCTTTCGAAATTTGGAGTCCAGAAGAAAAAAGAACCAAAAGAGAAGATGGTAGTTACGAACTCCATCAGATGGAAATAGGCGGAGGTGCTCTTATATTTGAAGATGATGAAAATATACCATCATTTAAAGATGCAAAAGTTCTTGCATTGGCTAAAGAAGAAGTAGAAAAAGCAGAATTGGTATATGCTTCCAAATATAAAGAATCAGAAATGATTACTTCTAAAATAGCTGTAGAAAAATCTGATGAACAAGTAGAACGCAAAGATGAAAAAACTTCTCGTTTTATAACAAAAAAAGAATTGTTAAATCAAACAGAAGAATCTCCTATTCAACCTATAATTGTAAAAACACATTGTTCTAATTGTAGTGAAGAATTCGAGATAAGCGGATATGATTCCAATATAAAGTGTCCTAAATGTTTTGCTATATTGAATCAAAAAGGCACTATGATTTATCCGCCTCAAATAAAGGATTTCAAACTACTTTGTCCCTCATGCAAGGTAGATAACTGGCTCATTCTTTCAAATAAAGAAAAAACATCGCAGATACGCTGTATGAATTGTGCAAAAGAGTATGATATTGGTTTTAAAAAGGAACAGTCTAATAAAGCTTTAGATAAGCTCACATTTCTATATACAGGCACTGCCTATTGTATACAGTGTGGAAACGGTATAGTATTCGAGGGTTCATCTAAACAAAAACAACGTGAATTCAATTGTCCGAAATGCGGACTTACATTCACTCATAATACATCAAAAAGGGATATAAATCGGACGATAGCCACTATACAGGAGAGGGAGGTTAAATCCGAACAAGAATTAATAAAATCTAAAGAAAAAGGAGGAAAGACAATGGAGCAAAAAGATGAAGCAAAAATTACAGAACCAACCGTAAAGAAAGTCGAAGAAAAAGTAGTAGAACCAAAGGTTGAAGAAGTAAAGAAAGAATTAGTAGTTGAACCCAAAGCTACTGAAACACCTGCTGATGAGTCCTCCAAGGAAGAGAAAGCTCCAGAAGCAGTAGTAGAAAAGGTAGAAGAAAAACCTGCTGAAGAAGTTAAGGCAGATGTAGTTGAAGAAGTTAAGGAAGCTGTAGTTGAAGAAGTAAAGACAGAAGAAACAATAGATGCAGATGTGGAATATGAAAAAACATTCGAAACAACTCAAGAAGACGTTAATGAATTAACAATTTCTAAAGTTGTCGCATTTGCCAAACTAAATGATAGAAGCGATTTAGAAACAGCAAAAGACAGAAAGTCACTCACTGATTCTGAATTTGCTATAGTTGTTAAGATTAAGAATAAGAAGACTGGTAAAGAAAGAACTATTCGTAGATATCCTATAAATGATAAAGCTCAGATAAGAAATACTCTTTCTAAATTGTCAAAGCCAGAAGCACAGGCTACGCTTACAAAACTTGGTGCAAATATGGATTCTATTAACCGTAAAATCCTAGTCCAAGCTAAAAAAATAATTAAAGCTTCTTTATTAGAGAAACGTAAAGCTAAGAAAAGCAATACAGAAAAGAAAATAGCAACTTATAAAGCAGGAATAAAGAAAGTTGTTACTCAGCTTATAGAAGCAAAGAAACAGGTAGAGTTATATAAGACAGATGCGAAAGCCATAATTTCAAGACGTAGTGAACTTGAAGAATTTGCATCCGAATTAAAAGATGTAGACCTTCTTAATGATGACAAATTTGAAAGAGCCAAGCTTGAAAAAGCACAAGCTCTACAAAAGGCATCAGAAACTAAAGAAGATGATATAGTTGGAGATTCTGCAAGAGACGATGATTATTACTCTAAGAAACGTAATGAAATAGATGCGTTAGCTTTTAAAGCACATAAAAGGAATTAATCTACCTTTATATAGATTAAAAAGATAAATTAGAAACAACCAAAGATATTATTGCCAAAGATAGTGGCTGAAAAAAATATTAAAAATTCCGAAAATGGAGATTTTAAAATGAATTATCAATTAGAAATAGCAAAATTGATTGGTCAGCCAATCGATACGCAGTTGCCACTTCCTTTCGAGTTGGCTAAAATATGTGATTATGATACAGCAGAAGCTGGTGAGCATGTCTGGAGATATTCAGCACTTGACACAGATGCAGATGTAATTTTGCAGGCAGATACTACTAACGGTGCTATCATCGTTAAGAAGAGAAGCCCGCTTGGCGATACAGAGCTGTCCTTTACAGGACTTAACTCTAAATTAGATTACGTTCTTGTTAATGATATTCTTAATAGTCCAGATACTAAGAAGCTTGCTCGCAGGAAAGAAGCGATTGCACGTGGTATGGATAAAAGAGAACTGAAAACTATTATAAGTCTTATCGAAGCTGATAACACTACCTTGAAGCCTGGCGTTGACGTCCTTGACGATGACCCATCAAGTGGTGAAGATTTATATGATGCTATTATGAGCATGGTTCACACTGTAGAAGATTATGGTGATAACTTTGTTCTTCTTTGCGGTTCTGCTGTAAAGATAGCGATAGATAACTATGACAAGGCTCAGGCTGGCACATTGAATTATAGAATGAGCATTCATCAGATGTTAGCAGATGCTGGTATAGAAATAGTTAAGATGTTTGGTCAGGTATCAACAGTTACAGCCGAAACAGAAGCTGCAATAATGAATACCAACCATGCTATCCTCGTAGCTAAGAATAGCAGAATATCAAATGGTTCTCCTATTAAGTTCATCCGTAGGAAAATCAATGCCGAAATCGCAGCTCAGATGGGTGCAGATGTAGATAAGGCAGAGAGAGCCCTAGTTATAGCACAGGCTCCTGTAAATATAGCTGGTGTTAATACACTTGGTTATGGCGTCTACGGTTTTGAATCAGTTTGTTACTTTATATCAAATCCAAAGGCTATCGTTAAAGCCGATTTCACATCGCTAGTTTAAGCTTATAGTTAATTAAGTAATTGCGAGGGGAAGGAGAACTTCCTTCCCCTCTTAATAAAGGGATAAACGTTTTATGAATACAAAAACTTGCACAAAATGTAAAGAGACAAAATCGTCAAGTGAATTTTATAAAGATGATAGACATTCAGATGGTTTATGTTCTTCTTGTAAAGATTGTGTAAATGAATATAGAAGAAATTCTGAACCTTCTGAGAAATCTAAAGAATATAAAATAAAATATAGACTTACTCATAAAAAAGAACGTAAAGAATATTTATTAAAGACCCAAGAACGAAATAAGAAAGTTGCAATTATATATAAATCAAAACATGGAGAACATATTAAAGAGTATCGTAGAAAGTATGAAACTAAAAGAAGAAAAACAGATATTAACGTTAAATTAATCACTAACATAAGAGCAAGAATAAATAGAGCATTAAAAGAAAATTATAAAAATACTACTACAAAAGAGTTATTAGGTTGTTCTATTAAAGAATTAAAATTACATTTAAAGAAAAAGTTTTTATCAGGTATGACTTGGAAAAATCATAGCATAAAAGGTTGGCACATTGACCATATTAAACCATGTGCAAGTTTTGATTTAAGTAAACCCGAAGAACAGAAGAAATGTTTTCATTACAGCAACTTACAACCCTTATGGGCTAAAGATAACTTAACAAAAGGAGTTTCCTAAATGTTAGATTTTAAATCGGGAACATTGTCTAAGAAAGAAAAAGAAAAAGTTAATTCTATTTTAAGTGAAATAGTAGATGTATATGGAGATTTCTATATCACAAAAGAAAATTTAAGGTTATATATTAAACAAAATCCCCACCTGCTATATGAAGGCGTTTCAAAAGGCAATAAAATTATATGGGGAGAAGAAGGTATTTTATTAGTTGACGGATTTGCCGATTCTTATCAAAGAAAATATGTGAAAGTTCTTTCAAGTAACGAATCAAATGCCTCCCAATTAATAAAAATTTTAAATTGGAATTTAAACGATACGGAATTATACGTTAAGGTAAAGAAAGAAAATCCTATTTGTAGAGCATTCCAAAAGAACGGATTTAAATTTGCAGGCAATAGAGGAAAAGAAATTCTTTTATGCAGAAAGCCTAAATTAGGAAATTTTAAAGCTAATAAAGAAGGAGACAAATAATGGCAACACTTATTGCAGAATTAAGACAAAAAACTAGAGCACTTTGCGAAGACTTCAGTAAAAAAGGAGTAGAAAATTTTACCTATTCTTCAGGAGATAAGGTTTTTACTTTACAAGAAGATTATCCTAGCGATATAACTTCTGTAACTAAAAACGGAGTAGGTCTTGGCTCAGGCGAATATTCTTTTGATTCAGATACTAATCAGCTCACTATAGTAGTAACTTTAAGTGCAGGAGATATTGTAATAGCGAAATATCCTTATTATAAATATTCTAATTCAGAAGTAGACGAATACATAAGAGCAGCTTTAGTATGGATAAGCATTTATTCTTCTTGTGGCAATGATTTCGAATTCGAAGACGATGATATATATCCTACCCCCTCATCTAAAGAAGAAGATTTAATATCTATTATAGCAGCGATTTTAATTAAACCAAATTATAGTGAATACAGACTTCCTAATCTTACTGTAAAATATCCTAGAACAATGGATAAAGAAACAAAGATACAGAAAATAGTTGCAAAATTTTATATTGGACTAGGAATTTCAGGGATAATAAATTTTGAATAAAAAGAAAGGCTTGATTAATATGAAAAAGCCAATTCCTTTATATAAGCAACTCAATCATTGTATAGATTGTGGTATAAAAATAGATTATAGAAGTAAACGATGTAGTGTGTGTGCTTCCAAAGAATGCTTCAAAGATTCTATAAATATATAAGAGAGGGAAAATAATGTATATTGATAATCAGAATTGTAACATATGCAAGAAATCTAAAGCAGTATATTATCGTTGCTTAAAAAACACTAGACATTACTTTATATGTGATTCAAAGAAATGTAATTTTCTAAGCTTATTAAAAGCTGGTATGATGAAATTAAGAAATATGAAAACTGAATAACAAAATCAAAGATATAGGAGATTTGAAAAATGGCAAAATGTATAGAATTGAATTTGACTAGAAAGTCAACCAAAACCTACCAGATTACTTTTACAGAAAATAACGTGGCTATAGATATTACTGGATGGACAGTATATTTAACTATTAAAAGTTCTATGGAAGATTTAGATGCCAATGCAAAATTAGCGAAAGCAGTGACTTCATTTACAAACGCCACTTCTGGAATAGCTTTAATAGAATTGACTTCAGATGATACAGATATAACAGCAGGTAATTATTGGTATAGTATCGATTATAAAGATGATTCTGATAACGAAGGTATTGTAGTTACTGGAAAAATAAAAATTACTGAACCAGTTCTCAAGGAGAGACAATGAGAAAACCCTATAATTTAAAAGTTAAGTATATATTAACCGAGTCTTTTCTAATCGAAGAATATGTAAAAAATAATCTCTCCGCAGTCGAAATAAGTAAGAAATTAAATTGTGAGTCCACTACTATATATAATTATATGAAAAGATACAATATAAAAAGAAGAACCCAAAGCGAAGCTAATATGGGAAAGCAAAAATATAATAAGAATGCAGTTAAACATGGAGAAACAATTAAAAAGCATTATTGTAAAATTTGTAATATTCAAAAAATCTCCTATCAGACTTGGAGATATGGTCAAGGAATGTGTTCTTCTTGTAGTAACAAAGGTAAAAGAAATGCAAGTTATATAGACGGAAGAACTCCTTTAACAAAATCAATTAGACATTTATCAGAGAATAATCGGTTTATAAAATTAACATTTAAAAGAGATAACTATACTTGTCAAGAATGTGAGCAAGTTGGCGGAAAATTAGAAGCTCATCATAAACTAGAATTTCATATAATACTCGCTGAATTTTTAAAAGAATATGGTAAATTCAGCCCAATAGAAGATAAGGAAACTTTAGCAAAACTTGCAACGAAGTATAAAGCTTTTTGGAATATAGATAATGGCATTACTTTATGTAAAGAATGTCATAAAAGTAAACATCCAAGTTATAATTTAAGGAAAAATTGATATGTCTAATCCAGAATATATAGATGCTATTTTAACAGAGATAGAACCTTTTGAAGTTGAAATGGTAGAAAAGGAATTAATTTCTGTTAATTTTACTTCTATAGATACAATATTTACACCTGATGAAATAAGTATAGGTCTGTTTGTTTATAATGAATCTCCTACTAAAATGACTTCTATTAAATTTCAAACGGACAACGAATATAGACCTGGAAAAATTTCTGTATTTTTAAACGGATTAAAATTTTCGAAATCAGATGTTACCGAAAACTCTTCAAATACTTTTACTATATCAATACCTACAATATCAACAGACACTTTAGAAGTGAATTATATAAAAATAATTTAAGGGGTATACAATGTCTTATCAATTAACAGCTAATATCTATTTAAAATCAATGACAGCAATGAAAAAAACTCTCGACCTTGTTGCCTTTAAAATGGACCGCAGAACTAATGACTTCAAATATGCAAAAGAAGAAATAATGAATTTTGTATATGGTAATCTTTTAGATTTATTTAAACAGATGGAAAAAGAAGGTATTATAGAAAAATGTCAATGTAAAACCACTTTGAGACAAGGTTATAAAAATTGTATATGTAAAGGAAGTGGGTATAAGAATATTATAAAAGGGGATAAATGATTTTACACGTGAAAACTTGAAATAGTTTATATTGCTTACCGAGGGCTAAATCGGTAGAACCGCTTGAAAAATAGCTGAACTTGAATTGTGACCCTTGAAAATAAATTAAAGGAGAACAAACATATGTCACTTAATACTCGAATACGTGGTTTACAAATCAAAGATGCTGACATTACTGTAACACAGTTAGCTAATGATGCTGTAGAAACTGCTATAATTAAGGATTTAAATGTTACCCTTGCTAAACATGCAAATATGGGTTTAGAAGCTCATATATTGGTTGCCGATGCTGCTCTTAGACCTGTATCTGTAGCTGTAAGTGGTGATATTACTATTGATGCTACTGGTGCGGTTGCGATTGGTGCTACTAAAGTTACTGATGCTATGATGAATGATGATGTAGCTACTGGTTTGGCAGGCGTTGGTCTTTCTAATGCTGCTGGTGTTTTGGCAGTGGATTTAGACGAAGTTGCTGAAGTTGCTATAACTGTAGCTAATGATTATGTCGTATTTATGGATGCTGATGATAATGGCGATACCAAAAAAGAACAGTGGGCTGATATAGCTACTGCTATTGCTGGAACTGGTATTACTGCTGTCGCTGGTGTTCTAAATGCCGATGCTCTTGTTGATAATGTATTAGAATCTGATATACAGAAAGAAGATGAGTCTGCAAATTGCACAGGTTCACAAACAGACTTTACTCTATCTAATACCCCCCTTGCTAATTCTATTCAAGTTTATCTGAATGGTCTGTTACAGCAAGAAGGTTCAGCTGCTGATTATACAGTTTCTGGAACAACTATTAGTTTTATAACTGCTCCAGCTTCTGATGATTTATTGATTATACATTATATTATAGATAACGCTTAAATAATCAGCCCAAAAAAATGCATATAAACTATTAAAATAAAGGATAAAACAATGACTAAATTAAAAGGCAAATCTACAAAAGTTAAAAAAGCAAAAAAAACTCTTAAAATAATGAAAGAAAACAGAAAAAAAGATTCTATTCATTTAAGAACCATTATAGAAGCTAAACTAAAATGGGCAGAAAACGAAGAAAAAAACTCTTTAGAAAATATAGAAAAATTTAAACGTCATATTTTAAAAATACAAGGTGCGATACTTTTTATGAAAGATATTTTAGAACCTAAAAAAGAACAAAAAAAGGAATAATTTATTATGGGAACAGATAGAAACTCAGCGATAGATGCTAACCAAATAAAAAATAATACCTTAACTGATGACGAGCTCTCAACTACTAATGTAGCAGTGGATACTTATGTTCTTTCTTATGACGAGGCTACTGGCAAGTTTACTTGGGTAGAAAATACAGGGGGTTCTGGAGTTACCGCTTCAGAATGGGACCAGAATGGTTTCGAAAATTTAACTGATAGCACATTAACTTGGACAGATACCTTACCAGATAGAACATTATCAATTCAACCAGCAGTCACCTCATTTGACTATTGGATTGCTGGAGTTAAATATACATCAACAGGAGATACTGTTCAAATAACAGATGTAGAAGGCGTTCATTTTATTTATTATGATGGTGATACCTTAACTGTTATGGCTAATCCCACAAATACTCAAGTTTCCACTTTAATAAAAGATAAAGCTCTTGTTAGTGTTGTTTATTGGAACGCAACCACTAGCGAAGGTATTTATGTTGGTGAAGAACGTCATGGTAAGTCAATGTCTCCCTATACTCATGACTATTTACATTTTTCAGAAGGATTAAGGTATATTAGTGGACTCGGATTAAATACAATAGATGCAGACCAAGCAGGTGATGATAATGCTCACTCACAATTCGGAGTAGATTTAGGAATAGTTACTGACGAAGATTTATTTAATTCCATATCCGTTATAAATTCAACAACAGGTCTACCCATATATTATATGACAGGTGCAACACCAACTTGGAATAAAAATACTAATGCAGGATATAGTGTAATGAAAACTGGTGGTAGTGCAGAAGAACGTCTTGCATATAATCAATATACAGAAGGTGCATGGAAATTAACAGAAGTTTCAAATATAGATTTCGTTCTATGTCATATATTTGCTACTACAGAAAAAGATAAACCAATGATAGCTATTGTTGGTCAAGCAGTTTATACAACAAAAAGAGCAGCTCGAACTGGTGCAGGAACAGAAATACGAGAACTTATATTAAATGATATTCTTTTCCCTGAAATTAGACCAATAGCTACTGTTATTTTTCAAACAAGGGATAGCTATACTAATGCGATGAAAGCAAGAATAGTTACAACAGCAGATGGTGATGATTATATTGATTGGAGAAGTGAAGTTATTTCCAGAGTAGCAATAAGCACTACAGACCATAATTCTTTAACGGGATTACAAGGCGGAACTGCAGATGAATATTACCACCTTAATTCAGCTGATTATACAGAATTAACAGAGTGGTTAGATAACGTAACTTTAGGAAGTGATGGTAAATTAACTTTAGTAAGCGGAGAGGCTATAAATGAATTTTCTTCTGATGGAACTTTAGCAGGTGATAGCGATTTAGCGGTTCCTACAGAAAAAGCAGTTAAAACCTATATAGATGCTTTAGTTATAAATGATTTATTAGATGTAGATTTTGATTCGGGAACACCAGCAGACAATGATGTATTAACTTATGATAATGCATCTGGAAAATGGAAAGCGGAAGCTTCATCAGGTGGCACAGACGAAAAAGCAAAGGTTTCTTCTAATGATACAACATCAGGTTATCTGAATGGTAAATTGATTCAAGGAGCTGGTATTACTTTAACTGAAATAGACGATGCAGGAGATGAAACTTTATCCATTATAAACGCTGATAAAGGTTCCGATGCTGTAGGAACTCATGAAGGTAATTATACACATGCCGATATAGCAACAAATTCAGGAGCAAGGCATACTCAAAATACTGACACAGACTTAGATGCTACTTTCGAAGCTACTTTCGTAAAAAAAGTTGATACAGTAAATGTTTTATCTGATATAACTTCCGCAGGAGCAGATATAGAAGATGCAGTAACTAAAAAACACGCTTCAGGCTCTGATGCAGAAACAGCAAATTCTATAGGAACGTTAATAAATTCACTAGATGCAAAAAACACCCCAATTGATGCTGATATGGTTGGATTGATGGATTCAGCTAGTAGTAATACATGGAAAAAATTATCTTGGGCTTATATAAAAGCAACACTTAAAACTTATTTCGATACACTTTATGGTATATGGACATTAACTTCTAATCTTTTACACCCCTCAAATGCTGATAGAAATGTTTGTATAGGAGGTTCTACGGATGCAGGAACAAGTGGTAAAGGTGTTTTAGTAATAAAGAATAATGTAGCACCTACAACTTCCCCTGCAGATGTAACTCAGTTATATTCTGAAGACATTGCGGAAGATTCTACAAAATTGCTTTTACATTGCGATGGAACAGATGGTTCTACTACTTTTACAGATTCGTCTGGAAATGGTCATACTTTTACTGTAGTAGGAACTGCGGAACTAGATACCGCTTACAAAGAGTTCGGCACAGCATCTGCTTTATTTCTTTCGGGAACTAATAAAATATACACTGCTGACTCTCCTGATTGGGATTTTGGCACTGGTGATTTTACAATAGATTTTTGGTTTAGAAGTATTACAGGAGGCAGCAATAGGTGGTTCCTGTCAAGAAACCAAACTGCTGATTATGCTTTTTATTGGCAGAATGGAAATCTTTATTTTTCAATCAATAATGTAGATGTATTAACAAGGTCTTGGACTCCTACTACAGCTACTTGGTATCATATGGCGGTTGTTAGGGATTCTGGTAGTGTATCTATTTATGTTGACGGAATAAAACAGGGAGCAAGTGCAGCAGCCGCAACCAACTTAACATATTCCTCTGCTCTTTATCTTGGCGGATGGGTAACTTCTGATCCAGATGGAACATATTGGATGGATGAAATAAGAATATCAAATACAGCCCGCTGGACCGCTAATTTTACTCCCCCCACTTCAGCATATCTACCAGGTGCTGTTTCGGAGTTAAAAGTAAGAGACGAGATAGGCAATGTAACAACACTTTCTCCTCATAATTTCAAAAACATTCCCAAAGATAAAA
>Ga0075122_10001444_pt1 | contig 16903 bp, 15 predicted proteins | sample AntAceMetag02UKB_FD_69790 | JGI IMG/M metagenome (GOLD analysis project Ga0075122, IMG submission 69790) | Saline lake microbial communities from Ace Lake, Antarctica - Antarctic Ace Lake Metagenome 02UKB | ecosystem: Environmental > Aquatic > Non-marine Saline and Alkaline > Saline | place... | reverse complement strand
GTGATGATAAGTTAATATCCTTGCATCACGTTCTCTTCTCAATTTTTGCAGATTTTCATATGTTTCTACAATATACATGTTAATGGGATCATTGACATCAAGTTGAGAATACACAATATCAATATTCTTTAATAAAATCTTCTTCTGTTCATGAGGAAGTTTTTTTATTACGACTTTTGTGAATGGTTCTAATAAATCCGAGTTGAAGATATTAAAAATAAGATTCACTATTTTTCGAATTTCAATGTGAAATTTAGAACGCATTTTAAACACTTGTTTGAAGTCTTTGCGTAAATCTCTAATAAAAAATATTGAACCAACAACAATAATAATCGTTACAGACAATATTAGAAGCAATACTTCAAAGAATGTTTCCGAGAAAAAAGCTAAAAACATTTAATTCACATCCTCGCCCAAATACCCTTTTAATAGATCAACCATGTCTAATTGTTCCCAAGGTAAATCCAAATCATCTCTACCGAAATGACCATATGTAGAAGTTTGTTTATATATTGGTCTTTTTAAATTCAAGCGATCTATAATCGCTTTTGGTCTAAGATCAAAATGTTTGTTTATTATTTCTAATAACCTAGACTCAGGAATTTTACAGGTTCCAAAACAATTAATACCAATACTTGTAGGTTTTGCTACTCCAATCGAGTAAGAAACTTGGATTTCAACTTCATCCACTAAACCAGCAGCTACTAAGTTTTTTGCTATATGTCTCGTCGCGTAAGCGGCTGAACGGTCAACTTTAGAAGGATCTTTTCCCGAAAATGCTCCCCCTCCATGATGAGCTCTACCACCATAAGTATCAACAATAATTTTACGGCCTGTTAATCCAGAATCTCCAGATGGTCCGCCTATTACAAATCGACCAGTTGGATTAATTTGAATCGTTGTATTTTTATCCATATATTCCACCGGAATAACTTCATTTATTACATGATTAATTAGGTTGTTGCGAATCTTTTCTTTTGATACTTTTGGAGAGTGTTGAGAAGATATCAAAATATTATCAAATCTCTTAAAACTACCATCATCATTAAACTCAGCAGTTACTTGAGTCTTGCCATCTGGTCTCAAATAACTCAAAATTCCATTTTTTCTTACAAAAGCTAATCTTCTAGCTAGCAGACTGGCATAATGATGAGTAATTGGCATATAACTTTCAGTAGAATTTGTTGCGTACCCAAACATCATTCCTTGATCGCCTGCACCTTGCTCTTTATCTTCTTTTTCATTCACGCCCATAGCGATATCAGGTGATTGTTCGTTAATACTAACCAAAACAGATAAGTTTTCAGCATCAAACCCATATTTTCCTCTGTCATAACCAATCTCAGCCACAGTATCTCGAACTATCTTTTGAATATCCACATATATTTTAGTTGTTACTTCTCCAGTAACCAATACAAGTCCTGTAGAAACAAGAGTTTCACACGCTACTCTGGCATCAGGATCTTCTGTTAATATCGCGTCTAAAATAGCATCTGATATTTGGTCACATATTTTATCTGGATGACCTTCTGTCACCGATTCAGATGTAAAAAATTTATACATTTTCTGCTCTCCCTTTAAATCAAACGATAATAAATTGCTTCGAAATCATCGCTATATTTTACAAATCTATCTACAATTTGAGGATCAAAATATGGAAAGAACTCTAATTTAATTAAATCAATCGCTCTTTGATGTTTTAATGCTCTTTTATAATTTCTTGCTTGTCTTAAAATTTCATATATTTCACAAAGTAAAATCACTTGAGATTCTCGGTTATTTTGAACACTGTTCATTTCTTTTATAAAATCTTTATTCACTGTCTTTTCAAAATGTGCCCTTACAATATCTTCGCCTTTTTTCTCTAATTGAAGACGTTTAATAATAACAGAACCAATGATTGTTTTTTCACGTATTCGAGAAAAATCTTTTTCTTCTAATTGATCTTTCTGATTGTAGTCTTCTAATGTCAATACATCTTTCTTATCAATATGGATGGTAGAAAAATCAAATAATTCTTGGCATAATTTCGTTGAATATCCTAGGAAATTACCCAGTTTACCAGACATCTCAGCAACTCTTCTTGCGGATGCTTCTTGGGTTTTTTCAAATTGATCATCTCCGCGTTGTTTATAAACACCGATTACATCAAAAACATCGGCTACTACTGCTTTAAAATCTTTTTCCATAGCTCTTCGTTTTATTAATTCTTCTTTACGTTTGAAATTCATATCTTCCGATATTTTCGCATTCGAGTATAGCGCAATCATAAATACAGCCATTACTAGTGTTCTTAAAAAGATATCTGTTAAGATTGGTCCTTTAATATAGTTCCATAATGTAATGAAATCATTTGCATATTCATATACAGGATAAAGAACAACTAAATGGATCACGGTCATTGCGACAATCGCAACTTTAAAAATAACAGATAACAACTTAGAATCTTGGTACAGGGCAATCACAACTAAAGCAAAATAGATTAATATATACCCTGCTTGAGTGATTGAGAAGAATCCTCCTGATAAAATATCTCCAGAAGCAAATCTCAATTTCAAATATACAGCCACAGCCATTAATAATATGTATACTCCAGAAACATATTCACCCATTTGTTGCTTTTGCAATGTAGTAGGCTTTTCTGAAATTACTTTTCTAATAGATTGTGAAACCAAGAACATAATAATAGAAAAAATTAGAGTAACAATTAAGTTGAGTTTTATATTGCTACCCTCAGACCCAATTAAAGTAAATAAAATAAATACAATATTGGTAACCCATGTGATATTTTTAATTACTCTATTTCTTCGAAGTAACACTTGAGTTTCATCTAAAATATCCACTCCAGCTTCGAAACTAAACTTGGCAATAAAATAATATTTGATTTTGGAAAACAGTTTAGAAATTCCGTTTTTGCCTTCCACTTCTTTTTGTCTCAAATTCGCAGCTACTTTATTTTCATCAAATTTATTTTTAAAAGAAGATATTTTGAAAAAGTCGATTACTTTATCTAAAAAAGTCTTCTTTTTAGGAGCTTTATCAACAGATACAGCACTAAAATACTCATCGATTTTTTTATTTACTTTGGCTTTCTCTTCTTTTCTTTTAGTTGTAGGATCATTATTACGAAAAAATTCGTCTAATGTTTTTTCCCGATTATCCATTAATTCACCCCCCTTTTTTAAATCTTAAAAATTAAACTCAAAATAATTTTGGTTCTTCTAAGATAGATGGATCTTTTTTCGCTTCAATTTCATTTTCTATTTGTGCTACTCTAGTAGAAGCTGCAGCTGCAATAGCTCCAACAATATCATCTAAAAACGTGTGACAAGCTGGCTTATCGCCTTTACCTTTTTCGTTTAGCACTGCTACAATTCCTGGTTTGTTTACATCGATATCACCAAAATTAGTTTTACCAATAGTTCCATACATCCCAGATAATTCCAATCCAAATAATTCATCAATTCCAAACATTCCTAAATCGGAAGCAAGAATTTCTTGAATTGGTCCTTGAAACGCTTCTTCTTCAGTCAATCTGTCAATTTCCGCTCCTAATTGAACAAGATGGAACACATCTCTCAATGAAAGGATTTTTTCTACAGAATCATAACATTCTTGATACGATATGTCTGGATTCCATTTTGATTGTTGTCTATAAGCTACCTCAGCGATGTCTTTTATTTCAACACCTCTTTTATTGAGAATGTCAATATTCATGTTAAGCATTTCATTTCTTGAAAACAAATTTTTATCTCTGTTCATAATTTCACTCCTTTTTTATATAAATATAAAAAGCATCCTAACATATTATTATAACATATTTATTAATATGTTTAACTATAATTTCGATTATTCAAACATCTTTCCTACCGTAAATAGCGTTTTACCAACACCATTCATAAAATCAGATATATCCATAACTTTTTTCCCCTGAAGTTGAATTTTCTGTAAATTTAACAACCCATGCCCAGTTTGAATGTACACTCCATGTTTATCAATTCGGATGATTTCTCCAGGTAATCCATCACTTGTATTTTCAAAATGCTCTACTTCATACAATTTTATTTTCTTGTTGTCAATAACACAATAAGTAAGAGGCCAAGGATTAAATCCCCTCACATGGTTATTTATTTCTTTAGCACTTTTATGAAATGATATTTTTTCTTCTTTTGATTTAATATTATATGCGAAAGTTACATCATTTATGTCTTGTTTTTGTGGAACAATATTGGTAATATTCCCTAATGTTTCTAGTAACAAATCACGTCCTATTACACCTAATTTTTTTTCTAAAGTTCCTACATTATCATCGGTTTCAATTTCAATAGATTTTTGAGACAAAACATCTCCTGAATCCATTTTTTGAGCCATAAACATAATAGACACCCCAGTTTCAGAGTCCCCATATTGTATTGCTCTATGCATTGGTGATCCACCACGATATTTTGGCAACAGTGATGCATGTACATTAATAGCTCTATAGAAAGCGTGATTTAATACAATTTCTGGAATCATTTGCCCATACGCAGCAACGACAATATAATCCAATTTTAATGAAGTTATTTCTTCATAATCTTCTTTTATATTCTTAGGTTGAAACAACTTAAGGCCCAATTCTAGTGCTTTTTGTTTCACTTTAGTTGCAGTTAAGATTTGTTTTCTCCCAACGGGTTTATCCGGTTGGGTTACAACCAAAGCAACTTCAAAAACCTCATTTAACCCTTCTAAGATTGGGACAGCAAAATCCATGCTTCCCATAAAACATACTTTCATAATTATCACCTACCCTACATTAGAATATCGATCAATAGAAATAAAATTGTCATTAACTTGATATGTGGTCATTACGTGTTCAAGTATCTCATCTAAATTTCCTATTTCTCTATATTTTACCATAATTTCACAATGGTATTTATTATTTACTCGTTTAATAACTGGAACTGCTGGTCCTAAAACAATTGCTTTATTATCAAGATTTCTTTTCATATATTTTACGACTTCAATTCCGTTATAAAAAACATCTCTCATACTACTACCAAAGACCTTTAATTCTACCAAATAGTAGAATGGAGAATATTTTGCAAGTCTTCGAATATTCATTTCGTAATTGTAAAAACCTAGATAATCATCTTTGCATGCATATTTAATTGCATAATGCTCTGGATTAAACGCTTGAATAATAACCCTGCCTTGCGTATCTCTTCTTCCGGCCCTACCAGATACTTGCATAATTAATTGGAATGTTTTTTCTGGTGCTCTAAAATCTGGAACATAGAGATTGTTATCCGCTTGTAGAATTCCCACCAAAGTTACTTTTGGAAAATCCAGTCCTTTTGCTATCATTTGAGTACCTAATAAGATATCTCCATTGTTTTCAAATCTATGCAATAATTTCTCGTGAGAATTTTTTTTACGGGTAGTATCATTGTCCATTCTGATAACTCTCGCATCCGGGAATATACCCGAAAGTTCATATTCTATTTTCTGCGTACCAGTTCCCATATATCGAAGATCTTCCGAACCGCATTTATTGCAAATCTTAGGAACCGGTTCATCATGACCACAATAATGACATTTCAATGAATGAGAGTGTTCGTGGTAAGTTAAAGAAATATCACAGTTTTTACACGTGTACACATACCCACAATTTCTACAGATAACAAAATTAGAATGCCCTCTTCTATTAATCAAAAGAATAACTTGCTCTTTCTTCTCTAGTCGAGATTGAATTTCTTCTTGGAGTTTCTTTGAAAAGCTAGATCCATTACCATTAATAAATTCTTGCTTCATATCGACTACTTCAATTTCAGGCATTGTTGCATTGAGTGCTCTATTACTAAGCGTTAACAGTTCATAGTATCCCCTAACTTGACGAGCATAGGTATCTATATTTGGAGTAGCAGAGCCAAGAACAACAACAGCTTGATAATGCTTCGCTCTTCTTTGCAGGACATCAATTGCATAGTATATTGGATTATTGTCTTGTTTATAGGTTGATTCATGAGATTCATCAACGATAACCAAACCTAAATCTTTAATTGGTGCAAAGCAAGCGCTACGAGCGCCAACTACAATTTTAGCTTCACCCTTTACAATTCTTCGCCATTCATCATATTTTTCTAAAATGGATAATCCGGAGTGAAGCACCGCAACACTCTTATCAAATTTGGCCCTAAATCTTGAAATCATCATTGAGGTTAAGGAAATTTCAGGCACCAAGAATATAACAGACTTGTCTGCTTCAATAGCGCGTTCGATAGCTTTTAAATATATCTCTGTTTTTCCTGAACCTGTTACCCCATGTAATAAGAATGTTTTATATTCGTTAAAACTATCAATAATTTTTTGATATGCAGACTCCTGTTCCTGATATAAGGATATCGACTTATTTTCTGTTTGATAAATTGTACTAATTTTACGATAATACTCCTGATATCGAGTATTGATGTAGCCATGTTTCTCCAATGTATGTATGACTGATATCGTAATGTTTAAATCAGATAATGTTTTCGCAATGTTTTCTGATTTCGTCTTTTTCGATTCAAGATAATCAATTACAGATCGCTGCTTCACTGTAATTTTTTCGATTGGTTTTTGAGTTCGTTCAATATATTTTTTAGTTAGAGAAGAATTTCTTGATTTGATATCATAGATTTGTTTTATATTTTGATTCTTAATTTCTTTTTGGATAACTGTATACAAATCTGCTGGTACACTGCTTAATAATACTTCATCGGAATAGTCAAACACCGAAATCAATTCAGGTGATATTTGATCTTTATTAATTGCTTTCAATTTAGGTTTATACATTACTTTCAAAGCGGTAGGAAGCATAACCTCTAGAATCTTAATCAATAATGTGCTGGTTTCTTTTCTCATTTCTATTGCTAAATTGATGAGTTCTTCTGTTAAATATGACTCGATATCTAAAATCGAATCAATGGATTTTAAGGTTTTTTGATATTCGCTATCTTTGGCAATTTCCAAGCAAAACCCCATCACATTTCTCTTGCCAAAAGGTACGATAACTCTAGCTCCTATTTCCAGTATATTTTCATATTTAGGAGGGATTAGATAATCATATGTTTTATCAACATTTTTCGCTTTAATATCAACTAGTATTTTCGCTATCATTGTTATCCCTCCTTTGGATTTAATTATAACATTTTTATCTATTCTTATAAAGTTTTTGTAAGTTTTTTCTTTATTACCTTCAAATAATTGCATATCAATAAAATTTAAGATATAATGTGTATAACATAAAAAAATAAATTTTTGAAAGGGTCAAAAATGGAGAATATAGATTTATCTGCTAAAGAGGTTTTTCTTTTTGCTTTGGGCGGGTTAGGTGAAGTTGGTAAGAACATGTATTGTTTTCAATACCAAGATGAAATTGTAATTGTCGATTCCGGACTAAAATTTCCAGATGAATACTTAATGGGTATTGATTATGTTTTACCAGATTATACCTATTTAATAGAAAACCAAGACAAAATTGCAGCTTTGATTATAAGCCATGGTCATGAGGATCATATTGGCGGAATACCATTCCTTATTAAACAGGTTCATATTCCTGTTATTTATGCGTCTGGTCTTACCCATGGGTTAATTACCAATAAATTAGATGAAAAGGGAAGCGTCCCTGTTAATCTACAAGAATATCATGAAGACGATGAGATTGTTTTTAAACATTTTAAAATTACTTTTTTTAGAACCAATCATTCCATTCCTGATTCTTTTGGAATAAGATTACAAACTCCTATCGGTAGTATTGTCCATACTGGTGATTTCAAATTTGATTTTTCACCAATTGGTAATGATTCAAATTATCACCGAATGGCAGAAATTGGTAGTAAGGGTGTTTTATGTTTATTATCTGATTCTACAAATTCAGAGTTGGACGGCTTCACCACTTCGGAAAAGGTTGTTTCAGAAACAATCAAAGACATGTTTGAGAACATTGATGGTAGAATTATCATTTCTACTTTTGCTTCCAATATTCATCGAGTTCAACAAATTGTTGAAGCTTCCGTTCAAACCGGTAGAAAAGTCGCAGTTGTTGGTAGGAGTATGGTTAGAAACATCGATGTAGGAGCTAAGCTAGGATATATTAAAGCTCCAAAGGGTACTTTTGTCTATACTAGAAATACTTCTCAAATGAATGCTGATAAGCTAACAATAATATGTACAGGATCACAAGGAGAACCTTTGGCAGCGTTGACTAGAATTGCTGGGGGTACACATAGACAAATTATCTTAAAAGTAGGAGATACCGTTATTTTATCTTCTTCTCCTATTCCCGGTAATCTTGAGTCTGTAAATAGAACAATCAATATGTTGTATAAACGTGGAGCTAAAGTGATCACACAATCTCCATTTGCTGACGTACACGCCTCTGGTCATGCTGGACAAAATGAATTAAAATTGATGTTGAAGTTAATGAAACCTAAATATTTTATGCCTGTACATGGGGAATATAGAATGTTAAAAATCCACGCTGATTTAGCAATGGATACTGGTGTTAAACAAGAAAACATATTTATTATGGAAAATGGAGATGTTTTGGGAATCAATGATAAAAATGCTTCCGTAAAAGCAAAAGTGAAAACATCAGATATTTACGTTGATAGTGAATCTATTGGCGAGGTTGGTTCATTGGTTATTAAAGATCGTCGTGATCTTTCTGATGATGGATTATTATCCGTGATTATTACAATTGACCAAGAACATAAAGAAGTTATTTGCTCTCCAAATATTGTTAGCAAAGGATTTATTTATGTTAAAGATCATCAACAAATGATAAAAGATATGCAAGAAATTGTAATTGAGTCTGCAAATAAATTCTTAGATCCAGATAAAAAGTTAAACATCGGTGGTATGAAATTAGAGATTACAAAACAATTAAAAAATTACATAGTCAAGCATACAAAAAGAAATCCAATGATTATGCCGGTTATTATGGTTCTATAAAAAAAGATGGAAATTTTCCATCTTATTTTTTTTCAAATTGGATAATCATTTTGTTATTACAAACTTGTTTAAAGAACTCGAATACTTTTCTTGTAACGATAGCGTCTTCAAAAGCATCATGTTTTTGGTTGCTTAAATCGATATCTGCATACATATTAAATGCATTAAATAACCCTACATCGTTCTTTAAACCAAAATATGTTTTGTGTAAATTTAATAAATCCACAAATTGCATATTTTTCGTGAAATTCGACAATTTATGTAGTCTATTTAATTTATTCAATTCCAACTGATCGTTTTTACCCCATACATACACTGCGGGATTGTATTTGTTTTGTAAATCTCGCATTTTTTTATAGAACTCTTGATACTCAATACCCTGATCAACCTCTTTTTGATTAATATGCAGAAACTTGATTGTTCTTAAGGAAATAACCGGAAATAATTTCGGTTTCACATAACTAGAAAAATTCTCGATTATGGTTCCCTCTGAATCAATTAAACTATATCCTACTTGTATGATTTCTGACACAAAGTTTTGATAGTTACTATAGGGTGGCATACTCATTTCAAAATCGACAAATAGTTTATTACTAGTTCGATTAACAATATTCTTGATTCCGGTTTTTATAATTGATATATCATAATAGATATTAGGTTTATTTTTATTTGGAGATAAGACTTTCTCAATGCTTGAAACATTTTTTACTAAGTACCCTCTATATATTCTTTCTTTCGGAAGGACTGTAATAAAAACATACATGCCGTATGTAAAATACATCATGAAGCTTTTAAACATCCCTTTACTCATATAATAGAAGTTTACTTTTTTATTTGTCCTTATAGCAATGATTCTTTTGTCTTCTAAAACTCCGTGCAAAACCCCGTATACTCTGTTTTCCATTTAATCACCATTTTTATTATATCATAAATCTATTTATTCGAAACATCTTTCAACGCTAGAACGATATTCTCAATAGCTTCATTGGAAATATTCAATGCTCTCAGTTCGTCTTTCGAAGCCAGTTTAATGTTTTCTAAATTCTTATACTTTTTAAGTAGTTTTTCCTTTGTTGCTTTCCCAACTTTTGGTATAGTATCTAGAATAGATGCATAGATTGATTTACCAGTAACATTACGATGGAAACTGATAGCAAAGCGATGAACTTCTTCTTGAATTTTATACAGAAGAGAATAGACATTACTTCTTTTATCGAGAAGTTCCTCTGTTTCATCCCATTTTAATATCGAATTTGTTTTATGAGATTCGTTTTTCTTTAATCCGACAACCGGAATCTCAAGATTCAAAGAATCAAGAACATCTTTCGCTGCGCGAAGCTGATGAATACCACCATCCACAATAATCAAGTCTGGTTTCTCTAAGTTTTCAAGCAGCATATTTTGATACCTTCGATAAACAACTTCTTGCATCATATGATAGTCATCTGCGTTATCAACGGTTCTAATTTTATACTTACGATACTGTTTTTTATCTGGAATACCATTACTAAAAACCACCATAGCAGATACATTATCCATCCCCGCAGTGTTGGAATTATCAAACGCATCGATTCGGTGAATGGTTTTCAAACCTAGTAACTTTTCTAACTCGCTTAACGCACCGATTGTTTTCTTTTCTATGTTTAAATAGCTACTCAAATTATTTGTTAAATGCTCCTGGGCGTTTGCCTGAGCCATTTGAATTAATTTCAATTTGCGTCCTCTTTGAGGGGTAATAATAATATCTCCTAGAACCTCTCCAAACACATCATAGTCATACCCATAAGGCAACACAATTTCATCCGGAAGAATATTTTTTTTGTAATATTCTGACAGATAACTTAAAAGAATTTCTTCTGGATCTAAGTAATATGAGAATAATTTAGATTTTGAAAATAACAATCTTCCTTGTCTCATAAATAGAATGTTAATAGAGATATAGTTGTCATAGGTGATAAAATTAATAATATCTCTATTCTTATCATCATTGAACACTACTTGTTGCCGTTCTGTGGTCCGTTCTATAGCTTCAATAAGACTCTTATATTCGTTTGCTTTTTCAAATTCAAGATGTTTGGAATGTTCTTCCATTTTTAAGTGGTAATCATCAATGTATTCTTTTGTGTTACCAGTTAAAAAACTTCGAACTTGTTTTCTCATGGTTTTATACACTTCTTGATCAATGGAATATTCACAAGGTCCTAAACACTGATTTATGGAGTAATAAAGACATGTTCTTTTTGGAACTCTAGGACATTTACGAAAGGGGAAAATTACATTTAATACCTTTAATGTTTGATTTGCAGACGATGCATCTGGAAAAGGACCGAAGCAATTTTTCTTATTTTTTTTAATATTACGTGATATTTTTATTTTTGGATACAATTCATCTGTTACTTCAATATACGGATAAGAACTATCCCCAATGAATTGAATATTATATTTTGGTACATGCTTCTTGATTTGATTTATTTCTAATAGAAATGCTTCTTTTTCTGAGTTTGTAATAATATACCTAAATTCTTCTATGTCTTTAACAAGGCGGGTCGTTTTTTCATCATGAACCCCAACAAAATAAGAACTTACTCGATTCTTTAAGTTCTTTGCTTTTCCAACGTATATGATTTTACCAGCATTATCAAGCATTTGATAGGTTCCTGGTTTGTCCGGCAAGTTCCGAATTTGGTTTCTTATTTTTTCATTCATACTATACAAATTATATCAAAACACCGGAATACATGCAATGAAAAAGAAAAAACTTCTAAATTAGAAGTTTTTACTTTATTGATTTGATTAGATCGTCTATTCTTTTGCCTTTTTCGTAGGATTCGTCGAGTTTAAATATTAATTCCGGTACTTTTCTCATTTTTACTCTGTGCGCAATTTGATTTTTAATATACCCATTTGCTCTATTTAAAGCATCTTGAGAATTTTTTAAATCATCTTCGCTTCCTAACACAGAATAAAACACGTACATATAGGATAGTTCATTGGTAATCTTAACTCCCGTTACCGTTAAAAATCCTAATCCATCTTTTACGTCGTTTCTGATGATATCAGTTACGACTTTTTGAACCGTTGATTCTAAGTGTCTTACATTCGCCATGATTACACCTCTTTCATTGTTGATATTTCGATTATGTCTCCTATTTTAATATCATTAAAGTTTTCTAGTGTGATACCACATTCAAATCCTTGTCTAACTTCCTTCACATCGTCTTTGAATCTCTTCAATGTAGATATTTTGCCCTCAAACACGATTATTCCGTTTCTAACAAGTTTTATCATAGAAGTTCGTTGTACTACACCACTTGTAACCATACAACCAGCAATAGTACCTATACGGCTTACGTTGTAGGTTTCTCTTACTTCAACTTCGCCAATAATTTTTTGTTCAAATACAGGATCCAACATGCCTTTCATTGCAGCTTCAATATCATCTAAAGCTTCATAAATTACTCTATATGTCCTGATTTCAATTCCCTTTTCACTTGCCAAGTCTCTAACAGAAGCTGGTGTACCAACACCAAATCCAATAATAATTGCTCGGGAAGCTTCTGCTAATAGAACATCTGTGTCTGTGATTGCTCCAACACCAGTTCTTACAATATCAATAATAGCACCTTCCACTTCGATTTTAGCTATTGATCCTTTAAACGCTTCAATCGATCCTTGAACATCTGCTTTAATAATCAGTTGTAATTCTTTCATGTTGCCTTCTTGTTTCTTAAAGAATTCCTCTAATGTTAATGGTACTTTATCTTGATGTTTTTCATCAAAATCACGATTTGCTCTTTCTTCTGCTAAATCTCTAACAACTCTTTCGTCATCAAAAACTCTAAACGAATCTCCAGCTAGTGGAATATCATTTAATCCAATGATTTCTACCGCCGAACCAGGTGCAGCTTCCATAATTTGATTTCCTAAATCATCCGACATTCTTCTTACTTTACCGTAAGTAGAACCTACTACGAATAAATCAGATTCTTTTAACGTTCCATTATTCACTAAAATCGTTGCTACTGGACCGCGTCCTTTATCTAATTTCGCTTCAATAACAGTTCCATCTGCTCTTCTTTTTGGATTCGCCTTTAACTCTAACATCTCAGCAACCAATTGAATCGTATCTAGAAGTTCATTTACACCCGTACCTTGTAATGCTGAAATATTACAGAACGGTGTTTCTCCGCCCCAATCATCCGGCAACAAGTCTAAATCTGCTAATTCTTGTTTTACTCTATCTGGATTCGCTCCAACTTTATCCATTTTATTTACAGCTACAATAATCGAGCATTTTGAAGCTCTTGCATGATCGATTGCTTCTCTTGTTTGTGGCATTACACCATCATCAGCAGCAACAACCAATACAACGATATCTGTGATTCTTGCTCCTCTTGCTCTCATTTCTGTAAATGCTGCATGTCCAGGTGTATCAATAAAAGTAATTGCTTTTCCGTTTCTTTGAACTTGATAAGCCCCAATGTGCTGTGTAATTCCTCCAGCTTCACTAGCAACTACTCTTGTATTTCTTATATTATCTAATAGTGTTGTTTTACCATGATCAACATGTCCCATAATCGTAACAACTGCTGGTCTTTCCACTAAATCTTTTGGATCGTCTTCAATAAGAATTTCTTCGAAACGTGATAAGTCAGTGATCACTTCATCTTTGATTTCACAACCGTATTCCATTGTCAATAGTTCTGCATTTTCACGGCCGATTTCTTGAGTTTGTGATGCCATAACTCTCATGAACATAAGTTTCTTTATAATTTCCGCTATCGGTTTTCTAATTTCCGCTGCAAAATCCGCAACGGTCATTCCTTTGCGATAAATAACCAATTTATTAATTGGTTCTGGTTTTTTCAGTTTTATAACCTTTTTTACTTGTGGCGTTTTATTATTGCTCACTTTGTTTCCTTGATTGGGTTTTTGCTTCTTTTTACTTCTAGGTATATATTTTGCCATCAAACCACCTCTTTCTATCTCTCTAATTGCTAGTAAACATTCTAGAAAAGTTCTTATTTGTAATTGCAATTACTTTTCTGTTTTCTGTACCAATTGCTGTATTTAATTCTGTAGTATTGAATTCGTTTATAACCAACACTCCATAAAATTTTGATTTATCAGTAATTCTTTTTGTTGTGTTTTTACCGGCATCACTTGCTAAGAAAACAAGAGAGGCTTTTTTTGTTTTTATCTTTGCTAGAACGAGTTCTTCACCAGAAACTAATTTATTCGCTTTCTTGCATAGACCTAAATTTTGTAATACATTCTCTTTATTCATTTTGCAAACTTTCTAGTAGCTCATCAAAGATAGAATCTGGAATTTCAGTCTCTAATTGACGACTTAAAACTCCTGTCTTTTTCGCTTTTTCAATAACAGTTTTGGATTTCGATACATATGCACCTCTACCATTTGCTTTCCCTGTTTTATCAAAGATAACGATTCCTTCTGGTGATTTCACTACTCTATACAATGACTTTTTTTCTAATCTTTCGTTTGTTACAACGCATTTTCTCATTGGAATTTTTTTGGTTTTCATATTAACCATCTATTTCTATTCCTTGAATGTTTGCATCTGTTTCAGATTTTATATCGATTTTCCAACCACAAGATTGTACTGCAAGCCTTGCGTTTTGTCCTTTTTTACCAATTGCAAGCGACAATTGATCGTCTGGAACAACAACCATAGCTGATTTATCCATCGCATCGATTTTCACATAAACAGTTCTTGCTGGTTGCAAGGAATTGGATACCAATTCGTGTGGATCATCACTATACTTGTATATATCGATTTTTTCACCATTAAGGTTATCAATTACATCTCTAATCCTTGAACCACCCTTGCCTAAACAAGCTCCTACTGGATCTACTTCAGGGTTATTGCTCGATACGCATACTTTACAACGATCTCCAGCATCTCTAGCAATACCTTTAATTTCAATGACACCAGTTTGCAATTCAGGAATAGCATTTTCCATAAGTCTCTTAACAAGGTTTCTATCTGTTCTAGAAACATATACTTTTGGACCTTTTGTTGTTTCTTCTACTTTAGTGATGTACACTCGGATTTGATTACCCATAAATACATCTTCTGGTAATAAATCTTTTGAAGGAATTGACGTTTCTGTATCATGACCAAGATTTAAGGTTACAAAGTCATCATTAATACGAACCACTTCCGCGATAATCATTTCTCCAGTTTTTTCTGTGAACAATTCGAAGTTTCTCTCTCTTTCAAGTTGTTTTAATCCTTGAGTTAAGATTTGTTTTGCACTAGAAGCAGCTAATCTGCCAAAGTTCTTAGGAGTAATCTTTTGTTCAATAACATCCCCAACTCTAGCTGATTTCTTAATCTCCTTAGCATCTCCTAAAAGAATTTGTGTTCCTTCTTCAGCATCTGGGCTTATTTCAGCTACTACTAAAGATCTTGCTACTATCAGGATTTCTGCTTTTTCTTCATTGAAAACAACTTCAGCATTTGTTTTTCCATCATAAGCTTTCTTATAAGCATTGATGAGACCTCTACCAAATATATCTAATACTTTTTGTTTTTCAATTTGTCTTTCTTCGGCTAATACTTCTAATGCCTTGAAAAAATCTTTACTAATCATATTGTTCTCCTAAAATTTAATCGCTAATCTTATTAGATTAACATCTTCATAATTTATTTTTATAGTTTTGTTGTTTACTTGTAATGTGATTTCTGTATCATTGAATTCCTTTAACGTTCCTTGAATCTTTTCTTCATCCGTTTCAATATGCACAAATTTACCAAGTGATTTTCGGATTGACGAGAGTGTTCTTAATTCTTTTTCAACTCCCGCGGAAGACACTTCTAAAAAGTATTCTTCTACAATTGGATCCAGTTTATCAATAAATGGATTCACTGCTTTCGTAACTTCAACAACATTATCAATGGTAATACCGTCATCGTGATCGATATATATTGTAAGAATACCACTCTTCTTTTTTTTCTTAAATTCGACGTCATACAATTGATAACCTAGTGTTTCGATGAATGTTTTCAATTCTTCTTTTAAATTTTTTAAATCCATTGTTCAAACTCCTTTGCATTAAAAAGAGAGGGGATGACCCTCTCGCTAAATACTTTATGCATAGATATTATAGCATATGTACTCAACGAACTCAAGAAAAACTATTCTTTATTCTTAGTTTTTACATTGATTACAATATCTTGATATTGAACATGTTTTTTAAACCACGCAATCGCGTAAGGACACTTTGCAATAATCTTTAGATTATTCTCATTAATATAGTTGTATGCAAGCAACATCAGGTCAGATGCAATACCTTGCCCTCTTAGACTTTCATCCACATAAACATGGTCTATATTCACTCTAGTTTCATCTCTACTAGGGAACGTAACTTCCGCCAATAACAAACTATCTTTTGTTTTTGCATAAATTTTGTTTTCTTCATAAATATAATTCATCACTTAATATTCTCCTTGCACGCTTCATACATCAAAATTCCACCAGCAATACCAACATTTAGAGACTCTGTTGATAGCATTGGAATATGAATATTTGTATGAACTAAATCCCTAATACTCGCCCTCACTCCATTGCCTTCATTACCCAAAATAATCGCTATTTTTGAATGATCAAATGAAGCAGTTCGTATATCTAATCCTGTTAATACATCCGTCCCATAAATGTGATATTCGACATGGTTTTGAATGAACTCTTTGATGTTGCCTTCCATCAAATTTACATAAAATACTGCACCTTGAGAGCTTCGGATAACTTTTTCATTGAAGTAGTCCACTGATGATTCAGAGATGATTGTTTCAAATCCAAATGCGGCAGCGGTTCGTATTAAAGTACCCATATTTCCTGGGTCTTGAACACCATCTAATAACAATATCTTATTTGATAAACTATCATAACTTGGTCGATTACAGAT
>Ga0075122_10001438_pt1 | contig 16932 bp, 15 predicted proteins | sample AntAceMetag02UKB_FD_69790 | JGI IMG/M metagenome (GOLD analysis project Ga0075122, IMG submission 69790) | Saline lake microbial communities from Ace Lake, Antarctica - Antarctic Ace Lake Metagenome 02UKB | ecosystem: Environmental > Aquatic > Non-marine Saline and Alkaline > Saline | place... | reverse complement strand
GTTAATTCTATTTGATCTACACGAATTACATAATCTAATAATTGGAACCCATCTAACCATTTCAGGACATTGTTTTTTTCTCCGGAAAGAATTAAATTGAAACTATAGTTTTTTGGTTCTTGCTCAGTCGCTGCATTTAGCAACCCAAATCGAAAGCTTAAATTTAAATTATTTTGACCAGCTAAATTTTTTAAAATTTCTTCTAAACTGACCATTTCTGTTTCTGTTGGTAAAGCATCTTTTAATTTTTCAAAATATACCAAAGACTTTGTGTGTTCCCCTTCTAATAAATAAATCCTATTGAAAATTGTTGCACGAGAAGCCACTTCTTGCCTATAAGAATTAATTTTAATTACTCTTTTTGAAACATCACTATAGAAGTAATAAAACAACCCTCCTAAAATCAAAATGATAGACAAGGAAATACTTAAAATTAAAATTAATCTCTTTTTAAAATTATCCATTAGATTTAATTATATCCTAACATTTAGAAAAAAACAATAAAAATGACAGAATAATACAATTATGATATAATCTATGTATTATGCCCCACCAAGAAGAAAAAATCTGTTTAAATGCTCTTAATGTAGTTTTTAAGAATGATTTTCTTAAATTGCTTCCTCTTTTGTCTGCCAGTAAATCTTTTAAAGATTGTTGGGAAAAATTAAATACTAAGCAGAGAGAATCTATTAATCCTTTTAATGAATGGCAAAAACTACAAAAACAAAAAGTTGATTTTATTCTCCCTTCGGAAAACAAATATCCATATTTATTAAAAGAAATTTCTTACACTCCTTCGTCATTTTATATTAAAGGGAAAATTCCTGAAAAAATGCCCTGTATAGCTATTGTTGGCACAAGGAAAGTAAGTGCTTATGGCAAATTAGTTACAGAAAAATTAGTTCAAGAATTAGTACACTACAATTTTGTTATAGTAAGCGGTTTAGCTTATGGCGTTGATACTATTGCCCACAAAACTGCTTTAAAAAATAAAGGAAAAACAATTGCTGTTTTAGGGTCAGGTTTAAACAAGATTTTCCCTTATAGCAATAGAAAATTAGCTCAAGAAATAATCAAACAAGGCGCATTAATTACAGAATATCCATTGGAATCTCCTCCTCTAAAACACTACTTTCCTTGGAGAAACAGAATAATTAGTGGGCTTTCTTTAGCTACCGTAGTAATAGAAGCTCCGAAAAGAAGCGGTGCTTTGATTACTGCTCGATTTGCATTAGAACAAAATAGAGAAGTTTTTGCTATTCCTGGTTCAATATTTAATGAAAATTCTATCGGAACTAATGATTTAATAAAACAAGGAGCAAAGTTAGTTTCCAAAATTGAAGATATTTTTGAAGAATTAAATATTCAACTCACTTTACCCATAGCAAAAAACACGCTTAGGACTAAAAAAGAATAAAAAAAATTACAAACTTTTTTCTAAAAAGATTTCCTGCTATTGACAAAATTATAAAAAACTCTAATATTTCTCATAAAGAAGCCCCTGCTGTTTTATACTAATAACTTAAATTTTATTAAGCAAAAGTTATATCAAAAAAAACAACAAAATATCATGAAATTAGTTATCGTGGAATCACCCACAAAAGCAAAAATCATTTCCCATTTCTTGGGAAAAGATTTTAATGTTGTTGCCTGCTATGGTCATGTCCGTGATCTCCCTAAATCTAAATTAGGAATTGATACAGAAAATAATTTTACTCCTCATTATATTATTCCGGTAAAAGCTAGAAAAAAGGTAAATGAGATTAAAAAACTTGCTAAAAAAAGCAATCACATAATATTAGCATCAGATGAAGATAGAGAAGGAGAAGCTATTGCATTTCATTTAACACAAGCACTTGATATTAAAGAACAAAAGGTAGAAAGAATTGTTTTCCATGAAATTACTGAACCAGCTATAAAAAACGCTATTAAAAATCCTCGAGATATTAATTTAGATCTAGTAAACGCTCAACAAACCAGAAGAATATTAGACCGTTTAGTTGGTTATGAATTATCCCCTTTTCTATGGAAAAAAATAGTTAGAGGATTATCTGCCGGTAGAGTACAATCACCTGCTTTAAGATTAATAGCTGAAAGAGAAAAAGAAAGAGAATTATTTAAAGAAGAAAAATATTATACAATTTCTACAATAATGCAGAAACAAGAAACTCCTGATGAATTCGAATCTGATTTATATAAAATTAATGACAATCTTTTATCTAAACCAGGAATTAAATCTGAAAAAGAAGTAGATAAAATTAAGAAGGATATTGATAAAAGAGATGCTTCTGTTTTAGATGTAGCAACAAAAAAAGTAAATCGTCATGCTGCCGCTCCATTTACAACAAGTACCTTGCAACAAGCATCATGGCAATTACTTCATTTTTCTGTCAAAAAAACAATGTATTTAGCACAATCACTTTATGAAGGGAAAAAACTAGAAAAAGAACCTGCTGGATTAATTACATACATGAGAACTGATTCTGTAAATCTATCACCATTAGCCCTTAAAGCTGCCCATGATTTTTTAGAAACAAATTTAGGAAAAGAATATGCCTTACCTCAACCACGAACTTTCAAAAAACGCTCTCGTTTAGCTCAAGAAGCGCATGAGGCTATTCGTTGCACTGATCCATTCTATACTCCAGAAAAAATAAAAAAATATCTTACAAAAGACGAATTATCTTTATACACGCTTATTTGGGCAAGATTCTTAGCTAGCCAAATGCCTTCTGCAATCTTAGAAAAAACTTCAATCTCCGTTGAGTGCCAAGGAAAACAAGATAAATATTTATTTAAAAGTAATTTTTATAACTTAGATTTTGATGGATTTTTCAATATTTATCCTTATTCTAAACCATCTGATCTTCAGAAAAAACCTTCTTTGGAGATAAAAGAAAAATTAAAAATTAAAAAGATTACTCCAAAGGAACATTTCACTCAACCTCCTCCACGTTTTAATGATGCATCTTTAGTAAAAACTTTAGAAAGCTTCGGTATTGGGCGACCTTCTACCTATTCCCCCATCATATCTGTATTACAACAAAGAGGTTATGTTACGAGAGATAAAAGCAAGGCTTTTGTTCCTACAGAAATTGGAATTTTAGTTAATGATGTTCTATCAAAACACTTTTCAAATATTGTGGATTATAAATTCACATCTCAAATTGAAGAAAAATTAGATGATATTGCCCTAGGAAAATTAAACTGGGTAGATATGGTTAAGGAATTTTACACCCCATTTAAGGATAATTTGGAAAAAAAATATATAGAAGTTTCTAAAGATGATTTGGCTCCTGTTGTTGAGACAAAAGAAAAATGTCCAAAATGTGGAAACAATTTGGTTTTAAAATTAGGAAAATATGGTAAATTTCTTGCTTGCTCTGATTGGCCTAAATGTTCTTTTACTAAATCTGTTAATAGTGAATTCTCTATGAAATGTCCGCAATGCAAAACAGGAGATATAATAATGAAGAGAAATAAAAGAGGGCAAATGTTTTATGCATGTTCTAGTTGGCCTAAATGTAACTTTGCGTCTTCATACAAACCCACAGGAGAAAATTGCCCAGAATGTGATAAACCTCTTGTAGAAACAAAAACTAAAATAAAATGTTCTAATCGCAATTGCAATTATGAAAAACTTAAAGAAAAAGATAATTCAGAATCTTAAAGATTCTACTGATGGAAAAGGTTTTGATTTACTAGAAGAAGCTTTTAACTTTGCTGAAAAATCTCATTCTGAACAAAAAAGAGAATCAGGAGAACCTTTTATAAATCACCCATTACGAGTTGCCCTGACTATTAGTCAAATGAAATTAGATGTTAATGCTGTAATCGCCAGCGTGCTTCATGATGTTATTGAGGATTGTAAAATTCCTATCTCCGAAATTAAATCTAGATTTAATAATGAAGTATCTTTTTTAGTTAATGGATTGACAAAAGTCAATGAAATTAAATACAAAGAAGATAATGTTACTGAAAAAGAAAATTTCAGAAACATGATTTTAGCAATGGCAAAAGATATAAGGATTGTTCTTATTAAATTAGCCGACCGATTAGACAATATGAAAACTTTGTGGCCACTAGAATCAAAAAAGAGAAGGGAAAAATCATTAGAAACTTTGGAAATTCTTGCTCCATTAGCTTATCGTTTAGGAATGTCTGATATTGCAGCCCAATTAGAAGATTTGGCTTTTCCGTATATATATCAAAAAGAATACAAATTAACTAAAAAAATAGTTGGAAAAAGAAATATAGAATTAAAAAATTATCTTCAGGAACTAGTCCCCTTAGTGCAAAAAAAACTAAAGGAAAACAATTTGAATCCTGAAAAAATACAATTTAGAACTAAGCATCTATATAGTATCTGGCGTAAGCTGCAAAAGGAAGATATGGATATTAAAAGAATTTATGATTTAGTGGCAATGAGAATTATTATGCCCGATTTGGAAGAATGCTATGGTGCTTTAGGAATCATTCACCAAATGTGGAAACCTGTTCCTGGTCGTTTTAAGGACTACATTGCGCTTCCAAAACCTAATGGTTATCAAAGTCTCCATACCACTGTTTTCGCGAAAAATGGGCAGATAGTTGAAATTCAAATTAGAACACCCCAAATGGATGAAGAGGCAGAATGGGGTATCGCCGCTCATTGGATTTATGGATCTCAAAAAGATGACAAAAAATATAAAAAAAGGAAGAAATTTAATCCTCCTAAAAATTTTTATTGGATAAACCAACTAAGAGATTGGCAAAAGAAATTTTATGATTCAAAGGAATTTTTAAATTCCCTAAAAGTTGATTTCTTTAAAGACAGAATTTTTGTTTTAACACCTAAAGGAGACATCATTGATTTACCTGACGGAGCTACCACAATTGATTTTGCTTACCAGATTCATACAGATGTAGGTAATCAGGCTGCTGGCGCTAAGATTAATGGTAGATTAGTATCACTGGATTATAGATTACAATCAGGGCAAGTAGTAGAAATTATTAATAAAAAAAGGAAGTTACCGTCTTCCTCATGGTTAGAATTCGTTAAAATGACTGAAACTAAAAAAAAGATTCAAGACGCATTAAAGGGGAAAAATTCTATTTAAGATTTTACTCAAATCCTCTTGTGAGAAAAACTTAATTTCAATCGCACCTTGCCCACCTTTTTTCTTAATTAAAACTGGAGTTTGTAAAAAATCTTCGAGTTTTTCTTTTACCTCCAAGTCTTCTGGATCTAAAGAAACATTTCGTCTCCTAGATAATGTTTCTTTTTTATTATTAAGATTATTTTGTAAATAGTGTTGGGCTAATTCTAAAGATTCCCGTCCAGAAAGATTTTTAGATAAAATCTCTTGCAAAAACAATCTTCTTTTTTCAGGATTACTGAAGAGAAGAATTGCTCTAGCATGACCTTCATTAATTTTCCCTTGCTCTAGCGCATGTTGAGCTTCATATGATAATTGAAGTAAACGTAATGTATTGGCAACCACTTCCCTACTTTTGCCTATTCTTGCTGCTAGGGCCTGTTGAGTTAAACCAAATTCTTTAATTAATCTTGCAAATGCCCTTGCTTTAGATATTGAAGCTAAATCCTCTCTCTGAATATTTTCTACTAAAGCTAACTCCAATTTTTTTTGTTCTGAAATTGGCCTTCTAATAATTACAGGAACTGTTGGTAATCCCAGCATTTTTGAAGCTAATAATCTTCTCTCTCCGGAAATTAACTGATACTCAACATTTGTTCCATATCCTGTGTCTTTCTCTTCTCTAGTAACGACTAAAGGTTCTAAAATTCCATGTTCCCGGATAGAATCAGCTAATTCTTTTGTTGCCTCTTCTGCAAAAGTCTTTCGCGGCTGCTCCGGATTAGGTTTAATTTTGTCTACTTCAATATAGAAAACCTTATCTTCTAAAAGATTAGAAGATGGGATAGGTTTATCTTGGATAATGGGTTCTTTTTGATCAAAGTCAGAGACAAAATTTTCTTGAGTAGAACCAAGGGGATTATTACTTTTGGTAATTTCAGGAATTGTTTCTTGTAAGCCTGATACATTGCCTGATATTGTATCTTCTTTTGTATGCGCTTGCTGAAAATCCTCTTGAAAATCTTTTTTTATAGAATTTAACGGAGGAGTTAAGTCCTGAGGAAAATTAGAAAAAGTATCATTAAGTTTTTCACTAATTTTTTCTTCTAGAGCACCTTCGCTTGGTTCTTGATTATTTCTTGGAGGAATTAAAGCATTAATTCCTTGTCCTAAAGAATTTTGTTCATCCATAGTTTATTAAAAATGTTCAATTTTTTTAATCAATTCCTGAGCTAATTGCCGGTAGGATCTTGCTCCCTCAGAATTAGGATTATATTGGAGAATAGATTGTCCGAAACTTGGAGCTTCAGCCAAGCTAACATTCCTTGGAATTATCGTATCAAAAACATATCCTGGAAAATTTCTCCTAATATGTTTTAAAACCATTCTATCTAATCTATTCCTTTTGTCATATAAAGTCAAAACCGCACCTAATATCTTTAAATCTTTTTCTAAGTTTCTTCTTATTAAATCAATGGTCGTAATAAGCTGAGACAATCCTTCCAAAGCATAGTATTCTGTTTGTAAAGGAATTAAAACTTGGTCAGCAGCCACTAAACCATTAATTGTCAGCACGCCTAATGAGGGAGGTAAATCTATTAAAATATAATCATAATATTCTTTTATTGAAGAAAGAATTTGATGTAATCTGAATTCCTTATTTGTAAAACGACTTAATTCTACTTGAGCACCAATTAAATCTGGTGAAGCAGGAAGAATATTCAAACCGAAAATTGATGTTTTATAAATTGTTTCTTTTGGAGAATAATCAGAGATTAGATTATTGTAAACTGTTTTCTGCAATTTTTTATAATCAAAACCCAAGCCAGAAGTAGCATTGGATTGAGCGTCAAAATCAACCACCAATGTCTTTTTCCCCAGAGCAGCCAAATAAGCGCCTAAATTAATCGTTGTAGTAGTTTTTCCTACTCCCCCTTTTTGATTACAAATGGCAATAATTTCTGTCATTAATATTATTATATCAAAATTACGAGATTTAATAAACTTTTTCGCCTTGAATTTTACACACAGAATACTGTATACTAATTTTATGCCTGGGTGGCGGAATTGGTATACGCGGTAGACTCAAAATCTACTGGTCGCAAGGCCTTGAGAGTTCGAGTCTCTCCCCAGGCACATTAAAAATACGTGGAGATTAAATAATCTCCACGTATTTTAATTACCTATATATATCTGTATATCCGTATTACTCCCAAACCCCCCTCAAGAACCCAGATAACACAGGAATAATCTCTCTCCACCATGGGAGATTAAGGGCTTTAACCGTATTAAGAGAGATAATATCTTCATCAAAATCATCAGGGTCTAAAGGATTTCCTATGCACACTAAATTAAAAGAATATGTTCCAGCCGTGAGAATCTTAAAAGTCTCATGGATATATGTATTTATGGATGTAATCGTATAAGATTTAGAAGGATTGCCCCAAGTATCATCACTTGTTACTATACAAGTTGTACAAGAATCATTTACTGAAATATATCCTTTAAGTGCCACGCCTATCCATACAAATAAAGGATCTGCATCTTCATTAGTTTTATCATTGATGGAAAAGTCAAAAATTTGACATTTAGATGCTCCACTACTATTACTACTACTACTATCACTAGTTGTGCCACTACTATCACTAGTTGTGCCACTACTATCACTATCATCATTACCATTGTCGCCATTACTACCATTATTATTACTATCTGTATAGCTATCACCATCATTGCCATTACTACTCGTATCGCTATCACCACCAGTGCCACAATCCGGACCAAAACAACAATCACTAGCATTAATACAACCACTACTTCCACCACCTATTGATGTCCTTCTTACACAAGAATAAACAAAAGTTCCCCCTGCTACAGCACTTCCCCCACACTCTTTATATGTTTCAGTCATGCCGCATATGCCCCCACCCGGCGTACATTCATCTCTTTGGTCGTACTTTGAATTAACAGCCACGCAATTAGTACCTGAACATGTATAGTAAGAATAATTTCCACTAATAGCACCGCATGTGGAATCATTTTCACACTGATGTTCGCATACACGATTATACGTTTGTAATATGCATTTTCCTGAACTAGCGCAACAAGCCTTACATTGATAAGTATGAGGAATAGTAGGAGGAGGAGTACCTGTAATACAATCCTCCGAACCATCGCATGTATTATAACATTCTTCTTGGGTTGTATGATTAATACATCGTCCTTTGGCATAACAATATCTACATGTATTATATGTGCCATCACTAACAGCAGGAGTTGGTTGAGCAGAAGGACTAGTAGTGGGACAATCAGCATGTGAGCTACATTGATCTGCAGAAGGACCAGCAGTAGTACTATGGTTAACACAACGACCATCAGTACAGCGCTTGTATGTATACCAAGTAGTAGCAGGTTCATCTGATGGTTGAGCAGGAGTTGGTTGAATGGTAGGAGGTGGACGTGTGCCTGGTGGTGGACGTGTGCCTGGTGGTGCACAAGTATTACATACTTCTACGCTTTTGTCCCAACAAAAAATAAGGAAGCAACGTTTTACCGATTCTGTGTGGCTTCCACATGGACACGTAAGTGCAGAAGCATTTAAATAGTTTAGAAAAAAAACAGAAAAAATAAAACCTATTAATAGAACATTGAAAAATACTTTATTTTTTTGCATTGTTATTGTTTTCATATTTTTGCTTCTAAGTTTAAAACTGTTAATTGTTTACTTCCTTGTGCTATTCCTTCCTGATTTTTTTCTACAACCCATATATTCATATCGTGATCAGGGTACACATTAGCTTTTAATAAAGTAAAAATTCCATACCCCTTAGGAGTTATACCTCTTACCTTCCATAAATATTGATCTTTTTTATAATAAAAACAATCTTCTGGAAAAAAGATAAATGAATTATCTAATTGTTTGCGCCAAATATCAGTAACGAGACAAGCATAATCAAAATCCTCTGGAATATTCTTAATCTTAGTAGGGTCTACTACAATTTCTATTTCTTCTTCTGTTTTAAATTCTTCACGTTTAGTACAATCATAAAATTTTTCATTTTTAACACAACACACTACATATTGATTGTCATCTAAAAAATTTTCGCATTGACTCTCAGGGCTTGTATCAAACCAAGAAATAGTTTTATGTTTTTCTTCTTGATAATAAGCAAGAATTCCAAAAAACAAAATAAGAATTATTGAACTTGTGCCTATAATAATAGTGATTTTTTTACTCATACTTTTAAAAATTAATGAATTAATCAATACCTAATATAATTTTACCTTTAAATTAAAAAATGTCAAGCTAAATTTTATACTATAAAAACTAAAAAAAAATAGGGGGTAGATTAATTTAATTAATTAATTAACTACCCCCATTTGTTTAGTTTTCACATTAGAATATCATTCATATAGCGTAAAATAATTATCTGATTCATAGTCGGGACGCCCAGAATTATCAATAAAATGAACAAACGTTGTTGCCTGCAATGAACCATCTGATAACAACATTAATTCTTGTGTTTTTTCGGCAAATCCTGGCAACCAGATGATTTCTATAGTTCCATCTAATGCATCACTATATGAAGCTATTTGATACCCCCAATAACAATCTGTTGGTTCACATCTTCCCCACTCATGTATGATTAAAGTTTCTTCTTCTCCGTCTTCAATTTGTATCTGTGTAATGCCACCTGCATTCATATCTACATTAACCCACCAACCAATAAATTCTGTCGGTTCAAAAGTCTCATTGGGTATTTCGAGTACTACAGTGTTACCACAACCTACTACTATTGACAACATAATTAAAAACGCCAAGCTCAATAATAACTTCCTCATCAACTCCACCTCCTTTTTTCTATATTTTAATTTTTTAAATTTTCAAGTTACACATGTTAGCAAAACTACCCTAATTATATATCCTTTTTTTCATTTTGTCAAGTGATTTAAATCTAGTCCTTTTCTAACTTTATGAGCATATTTCGAAACTTTAGTATATCTTTCTTTTCAGATTTTAAATATTTTTTCCAACAAGGTAATATTTTTTTCATTAAAGGAAAGAGCTTTGAGTGCCCCTTAAAAGGTGGGTATTGTCCACCATTCAATCTAATTCTTAATTCATTGTCTGTTATAAACTGTATAATAGAATGTTCTATATCTTTGTTGCTAAATTTACTATTAGCAGACCTAAAATATGAGTGTAATATTTCATGCCAAAGATATACAGTTGAATAGTTAGGCCAATCCTCATTATGCCCCCATACAATCTTATTATTTTCTATACAACAGCCGTTTTTTAAACTTTGGTGGGTGATGTAAATGATAAATTGCTTATTAAGGTTAAACTCTGTTAATTCTTTTATAATTTTACTTGTATATCGATAATTACTATTCCATTGTTTTTCACAAAAATCTGAATAATCTTTTGCTTGAATTAAAATTTTTTTATAATACTGATTTTTCTTAAGCGCTAATAAAAAGTTGGGTAATTCTCTAACTGTAGATTTTATAGATTTTAAGTATAGAAAATCTTCAGGATAAACCCTTCCAGCAAGAAGGTTATAGCATCTCTTTGATTTTTTCTAAGCAAAATTCTGAAATGAAACTATGTCTTTCTTATGTTTTTTAGAAGAGAATCTGTCTGAAGCAGTACTAGAAAGAGTGTGGGCAATTAGATAATCTTCATTGATTGTAAAATTTAACTTCATAATTTTATTATGTTTTATTATACTATATTTTAAAAGATATGATTTGTTTTTATGTTAATTAATCTAATTTCAAGGTATAATGGGGATATAAATAAAATATGAAAATCAAGAGTTATAGCTCAAAATCGTTACTTTCTCTTTTTTATCTTTATGCCGCCTTGAACTACAACGGTTATGATAAAGAAAATAATAAAAAAGGAATGCATCCTTTTCGCAAAAAGGTGAGAGATTATTTACAAAATCAATCCACACCGAAATTTGATTTTTGCTATCATCCTTATCAATATACTAAACAAATTCTTACTACTGAAAATTTAAATCCTTCCTCTAAAACAAATGCCGATTTTATTCCTGCAATTAAATATCTACGAGAATTTACCAAAAAAGCAAATCTAGGCACGTTAGAAAAAGATTTTCTTCAAGAAACTAAAAAAGCAATAAAACCATACCAAGATATATTATCAGATATTATTAAAATAGCTGAGAGATTTTTTAAATTTAAACCAGAAATTAACAAATTAATATTTACAGTAAACTTATTAGAATCTTATTATCGCGGTTTTTCTATCCAAATAGAAAAAACTGGATATCTTATTACAGGGCCATCAAATAGTCCTAATATCCGTAATTTATTGCATGAATTAATACATTTTTATGTCAAAAACATTGACACTTTTAAGATTCCCCAATACATTATCCAGAAAATACCAAAAGATGTAGTCAGTAATTATGGAGATAGTTTACTTTCTGAATCTCTTGTACGCACTCTGGTTGTATATCTATCTCAAAAAAACAATGTTATGCCTAAACAAGAATTTAATCCAAATGATATATCAATGATTTATCCTCAAAAATTTTTAGACCTCCTGAATAAAAAATCTGTTGATCATTTGACTAAAAATCAAATTAAGAATTTATTAATTAAAGCAACAAATCCAAATGATTAAATATTTAAAGTGAATCACTTAGAATAAATTATAAGGGGGGTGTATAAATACACCCCCTCTTTTTATTAATCATCTGAGCATCCAGGATTTGAATCACCATTATCACCATCGCAACCACAATCACCGCTACAACCAGAGTAACCAAATTCATCACAATTAATTTCACAAGTAGCATTTTCCTCATGGTTTTTAGATCGGATAAGCTGAATGGGAGCGCTTATGATGATATCATTCCTTAATTCACCCAGATTTTCTTGTGCCTTTTTCATGATAGTTCACCTCCTCTTTTATTTTAATATCTTTTAAAAGACCTCGCTCTTTGGCTATTAAAATTAACCTAAATCGTGAAAGTTCCCTAATAATTTGGCAATGCTCATCTGAAATCTGCTTTTCTACCGGATTCACTCGTGAAGCAATACATCCCCCAGCACAAGTATATTTACAAAAACAATCACGACATCTATCAAAATTATTTACGGATAAATTATTTTGAAGTCGCTCTAATTGTTTTTGTTCCCATTGATATTGATATCCATTCCACTTTCCAAAAATCAATTCCTTAGCCAATGTATGTAAAATGTTATCTACTCGATGGCAAGTTGTTAAAAAGCCTTCTGGCGTTACACAAACAGCGTGTCCACCTACCCCACAATAATAATTAGTTCGTCGGAAAATGCGAACCCCTGAACAAACTAAGCTAATGTCTAAATCTTTTGCTACTTCAAATGCTTTCTTAAAATATTTAATGTAGTCTTCTGATGAACCTGTTTGGATTTTTGATTCTTCGCAACGACCACAAATTGATAGTCTTTCAAATTGTAGTATTCGTGGATGGCATAGCTTATGGAAGAATCTAACCATTTCTGGCATTCGTTTAACATTATTCTCAGTAATCGTAGCCCTAATACCAAAATTTACTCTATGGTAAGCCATTGCTCGGAGTGTTTCATACACAAAATGAGAAGAAGGAAGTCCATTAGATAAGGGCCGCTGTCTATCTTGAATATCAGAAGGGCCATCGCATGAAATTGTAATTCTATCAAAATTATCTATTATCCAACCCCTAACTTCCTTTGTCCAAACTCCATTAGATACTATTGATAACTGTGGCTTAATTCCTAATGCAATTGCTTCTTGACGATGATATAAAGAAGTCTTTTTAAGCACTTCCCAAGCTAAAGTTGGTTCTCCTCCCCCATGCCAAATAAGTCGGCTGCTTTGGATTTTTTGTAATGAGTAGCGATGTAGAATTAAATCTATAACTGCCTTTGAAGCATTCAATGACAAGTCATTAATTTTTTCTCCCCCTAGTGCAAAGCAATATAAACATCTTAATTGACAACAAAAAGTAGGACAAATTGTAATATCAGCATTATAATTTTTATTAAAATTAGAAGGTAGCAGATTTATCTTACTTTTTTCCAATACTTCTAAGATTTTTTCAGCGCCAGGCAGAATATTACCATTTTTAAGTTGCAAGAAAGCATTTGCGCCGGTTTTATTAGTAGCAAAAAGAATAGTCTTGAGCGGTGCATAAATTAGATAGCAATTTGGTTGTTCAGTATCTAGTAAAAAATAATCTTTAATTTTATTCATTACATCTTCATACATTTTTATCATCTCCTAAAAGAATTTTTAAATTTTCAAGCTACACATGTTAGATGTTTTAATTATAAATCTTTGTATTTATTCTGTCAACCCTAAATTAAAAACAGCTAAAACAATAGTTTTAGCTGTTTTAAGATTGCCACGTCTCGCTTACTGGCTCACTCGCAATGACTAAAAAGATTTTCTTTCTAAAATATTAAAACCTTTTAATATTGCGTTACAAATAAAATCTTCCAATGGTAAAAAATCTTTGCTAAGCTGTGATTTTCTTAGGCTATTATTATAAAATCGCTTCTTTTCTTGTTTAATAATGGCTGGCGGCAAGTTATTTATCAACAACATTGCTTGCATAATTAACCTGCCTATTCTTCCATTACCATCAGAAAAAGGATGAATTTGTTCAAAATCACTATGTATTTTAGTAATTTGAGTGATTATATCTTTTTGCCTTGAATTAATATCTTTAATTAATGTCCTCATTAAAACAGGCACTTTCAGATAATTAGCTGTTGGAATATTAGTTCCAAGAATACGAACTCCATGTTTTCGATAAAAACCAGCATCATTTTTAATACTGTTCATTAAAATACTATGTAGTTTTAAAATTAATTCTTCACTAATTTTAATTGATGGCTTATTAAAATAACTGAATAAATATTGCAAAGCAGCCTGATGATTTTTGGCTTCAAGTTGTTCAACCATACTTCTATTTGCTAAAGCTATATTATCAAATAAGATAGCTTTGGTTTCATTTTGCGTTAAAGTACTGCCTTCTAAACGATTAGTATGATACGTCAAAGAGAGTATAAATTGATCATAAATATCTGAATTTTCAAGAATCTTCTTTAAAATATCTTTATATCCTCTGCTTTTGTTGATAATAATATCCTTTTTTGCCTTTAAAACATCATCTGGAATAATTCTTTGATTTGTATATTTATAATACAAATCATTGATTCTCTTTTGTGCGCTTTTACGAGGTTTGGATTTTTCATTTATCCAACTATTCAACGTAACAAAAGACACTCCAAGCTTTTTAGATAAGATTTCTTGAGTTAATCCAGAAACATTTTGAATTATTTTTAATTTATCCGCAATAAGCATATATGAATATATTATATAACTTTATAAAGTTTGTCAAATATCAAACTCATATAAAGCTTTGATAAATAAAGCATTTCAATTAATATGATTTTGAGGTATAAAAAATGCCGCTGTTAATTGGAGCAAGCTCCTCAAAACAACGGCATTATTAGTATAGCAAAGAAAAATGATTTGTCAAGCCCAAATCTTAATTTGTAAATATATTAATATCTTTCTGTTATTGAAAGAACTTCTTCTAAACTAATCATTCCTTCTAAAACTTTGATTATACCGTCCTGCTGTAATGTAATCATTCCTTGCCTTTTTGCCTCTTCTAATAATTTTTCTTGCGATGGCTGGGATAAAATAATTTGCTCCAACTCAAAAGTCATTTTTAAGATTTCAAAAATTCCTACTCTTCCCAAATAACCTTTTTTATTACAAGTAGGACAACCTTTAGATTTATAAATGTAATAAGGCCTATGATAAGGCAATCTTTCTCTTTGCTCTTTTGGTAAAGAAGCAAGAGCTTCATCAATTATCTGCTGCTCTCTTTCTGAAGCTACCACTCTTTCTTTGCAATCAGGGCATAACCTTCTGGCCAGTCGCTGGGCAATCATTAAATTCAAAGATGGAGGAATTAAAAATGAATCGATACCTAAATCCATTAAACGCGGAATGACACCAATGGCGTTATTTGTATGCAAAGTTGATAAAACCAAATGCCCTGTTAAAGCAGAATGAGTCGCTAATTCTGCTGTTTCATTATCACGAATTTCTCCGACCATTATAATGTCGGGATCTTGTCTAACTATATGACGTAATCCACGCGCAAAAGTATATCCAATTTCAGGCAGAACCTGAGATTGATTAATTCCTTCCATTGTGTATTCAACAGGGTCTTCTAGGCTAACGATGTTTACTTTATCTTGATTTAATATCTGCATAATTGCATAAAGAGTTGTGGTTTTTCCTGAACCTGTAGGCCCTGTAATTAAAATCATTCCGTATGGTTTAAGGATTTCATTCTGAAGCATTTCTAAATTTTTTCCTTCTAAACCTAATTCATGAATACTTTTTAATCCAGAAGTTGGATCTAAAATTCTAATAGCTATTTTTTCTCCTAAAGCAGTAGGAAAAGTAGATACCCTAAAATCTATTTCTTTATCATCTATAATAGTGAAAAAACGTCCGTCTTGTGGTAAACGTGTTTCATCTATTTTTAAATTAGTCATTATTTTCACACGAGTGATGATGGCCTCATGAACCGCTAAAGGTAAGCTTAATGTATTAGAAAGATTTCCATCAACACGAAAACGAACCCTTAATTTATTACGCTCAGGCTCGATATGTATATCAGAAGCCCGTGAACGGACAGCATATTTTAATATTGAAGCAAAAAGTTTAATAATTGGCGCTTCTTCAGCCACAGCTCCAGCAGTAGATTCTAAATCAACTAATTTAAAAGGAGATTTCTTTTTTTTTACATCACTAAATTTTTTTTGAAAATCCTGCAAAAGTTTATTAAACTCCACAGTAAATGTCTGATATTGCTTTAGAATATTTTTAAAATCAGACGGAATAATAATTGAAACTTTTAACTTTAAATTTAAACGCTCTGTTATAAATTTTACAGCCTCTTGCGCTTTTGTATCGTCAGGATAAACCATTCCAACATCCAAAACATTATCTTTTTTGTCAAAAGCAATAAATCCATAATGACGAGCAGTGTCTTCGGGAATTAAATTTAAAATATTTTGTGGAACAATTTCAGTTTTAGAAAATATTTTTATTGGTAATTTAAAAAGCTCGCTTTTAATTTGCGAGAGTTCTTTCTCATCAATTAAATTTTTCTCATAGATAACATCCTCAACTCTTTTTTCCAAATTTTTTGCTTCCTGCAAAAGCGTATAGGCATCTGTTTGTTTTATCAGTCCTTTTTGGATAAGAGCAGAAAGAAAAAGTTCTTCTTGAATCATAAATTAATAATTTTGGAATTTTAAAATCGGTGCGCCAATTTTAGAAAGACTCAAAAGGATTTATACGGCCTAAGTCAGGAACATCTAATGGCCAAGCAATATGCGGATTTAAAGTTTGAAAAGTAGGATGATTAGAAACTATTCCAATATCCAACTTAGCCTCAATTAACTCTTGTGATGAAGTAGGGAGCAAATCTTCTATATCTGGCTTTGAAAAAATGTCACTTGGCTTAAAAAAACTCCATCCAGCCCAACCAATCATAATTAAAAGCAAAATTATTATTAAATATAGGAAAATATTATTCTTTTTTTGTTTTTTAATTTCTATCGCCATAAGATAAAAAGTATGTTAATAATGTGACGTTATATTCTAAAATATTTGATACCTTACCTTTTGAAGAAGTGTTTGATTTAATATTAGACTTTGTAAGATCAATAACGCGTAATTCTTTTTCAATTTCTTCAATCCATTTTTTAGCATTATCATAAGTTGCAGAAAATCTTGTTTTAATTTCTAGATAATTTT
>Ga0075122_10001436_pt1 | contig 16954 bp, 30 predicted proteins | sample AntAceMetag02UKB_FD_69790 | JGI IMG/M metagenome (GOLD analysis project Ga0075122, IMG submission 69790) | Saline lake microbial communities from Ace Lake, Antarctica - Antarctic Ace Lake Metagenome 02UKB | ecosystem: Environmental > Aquatic > Non-marine Saline and Alkaline > Saline | place... | reverse complement strand
TTCGTACATCGCATAAATCCAATTCTTGTAACCGCGCCGACGTACTTCCACGTCGAGCCACCTAGAGGTTTCCCAGTAGGCAGCGTCGTGGCGTTCAGCATCCTCCGTGATATGTTCCCAATTGACCGTCGCGAACGAATACAGGATGCCCATGAACACGGCGTCACTCATTGGCTGCACGTCACTGCCGCTCATGTCGTTTCCTCCCGCCCGTCTGCCCGCTCCACACTCTCGACTACCGCGCCGGGATGCACACGCCGCACGTGCGCCCGCGCGGAGCTTTCGTTGCCCGCGTCGATGGGCGTCTCGATGTGCATCCACGGCGACTCGGGGTAGTGGTAGGTGATGCGGTAGGTCATGTCGGCTGCTCCTTATCGCTCAGGCCCGTGCCCCACTCGGAAGCCGGGACGGCCAACGCCGTACCCAGCCACACGCCTGTAAGCACCACGCACGCAATCGCCGCCACCGCTGGGATGCCCATACGTGCCACCAGGATGATGGCGACTAGGACGATGACCAGACAGCCGAGTCGGGTCATGGTTGGGCCCCTTCCATTTCACTCAGGCGACGCTCAAACTCGGCTACACTTCGCTTGAGCTGTGCCTGTGCTTTGACCGCCCCTTGGAACAGGACGGCCAAGCGTTCGACGCTGGCCACCCATGTAGCGGCGTCAGGCCCCATCACCCACTCACCACGGATACGCGTTGCACCCGCCAACACGTCGTCAGCCAACGCGGTCAGGTATTCCACCGCGGCTTCGTCAGTTCCCATGTCATACCGTCCTACTGTTGGCCCGCTTCGATCTGATTGGATGCTCTGTCCGCAATTTTTCCATCACAAACATTGGGTCTAAGCAGGCTACCCCGATCCGTATCGCCCCATCCACGTCGCCGGATTCGGCGAGCTCACGAAGGCGGTCGGCTGCTGCCTTGCCATGCACCACGTTGACCTGTGCTAGAATGGACGGAAGGTTGCTGCTCACATTTATCCCCTTTACGGTAGCGGTTCCAGAAACTCGAACGGCAATCCCATCTCGGCCGCGATCTGCATCTCGGCCTGAACCCCGACGCTCTCACGCCAGCCCGGCAGCTTCAGCACGGCGATCCGGTAGCAGTGCGACAGCATCGCGTGGTCGTGCCGTTCCCAAAACTTCCAGTCGAGCGGCAGCCCCCCGTGATCCATCACGATCGGATGCGTGTGCGAGATCGGACTGAAGACCAGGGCCCCCCGATGAATCAGCTTGCCGGCCATCGCGTTGGCCGCATGGAAGCGGGCTTCGCGTACCGCCGGGTCCGGGTCGCTGTATGGGCAGGCGAGGTAAACGAATGGTCGGATCATGGTCGTTATTCCTCCTGGTCAGTTTCGGCGTCACAAGTGCAATGGACGTCGCACCGTCCGCACTCGCGGCAAACGTGTTCCCGGCCGTCGCAGCCGGGTTCCAGGCAGTGCCGATGGATGTACGCCCAGTCGCAGGCGAAGTCTCGCAGCACGGCAGCGGTACGGCTTCGGTAAGTGCTCGCATGGTTGTCGGGCGTATGTGTGTCGAGGTCGCGTGCCTGAGCGTCGAACTCGGCAGCGGTACCGGTGTACTGGACCCAGTCGCCGCAATCGGCGGGGTCGCCGTCGTACTGGTCCAAATTCTGGACGGCCACCGTCCGACCGAACAGCGCGGTGTGCTCTGCCCATATATGCACGGTCATTTCGTTCATCGGCCTTGCTCCTGTGTGTGCCGGGTGGCACGTTGCTCAGCGTCGTCCGGGCCAGGTCAGATACTTCGGGGCCCGGCACGCCTCGGCTTCGGTCGCCAGGCCCCGCCACGTTTCCGCGTGCCAGGTTCGCATGGTCACGTCGCCCCGGCTATCCGCCTCGCGGGCGAACGCCCGGACGATCCGCATGGTATCAATTCGTCGGTTGGTCCTGGTGGTTATCATCGCTCCATCGCCCCCTGTGTGTCGCACGCTAACTGAACAACTGGATGGCCTGAGTCAGCTTGGCCTCAGCCCGGTAGCACGCATTCTCTCCCCGCCGATTGCTTTTGAAGATGTCCATCATGCCAAGCGGACTTGCTGTCACATCTTGAATGACTTGCAGCAACGCGCACGCTTCCTTCTCTGTGAACCATACGTCAACGTATCGAGTGGTCATTGTTTTTCCTCCAAAGGTTGCCGGGTGGCTTTCGTATCCGCGTGCCAACACCAGGCATTAAGAAACCTCACCTATGCAACAGGGACGGGCGTGATAGTCACACTGGGCAGCCGCACACCCAAGAACAATTTGGCAAGGCCACAAAAATGGGCCTTCGCTTCCTGGTCGCCAGCTTCGAGATCACTTATCTGCAAATCAGCTACCCACTTTTGGTTCTTACCCTCGTACACGTGCACGATTACATGCCGTTTCAACATACAACCTCCTTCACACGTGGTACGGCCTTTTCCAGCCTCTGTACGGCTTCGGTCAGGCACTTGGCTACAGCCACAATATAACGCATCGAGTCACCATTGTCTCTCCCCTCACGTATGGTCGGTCAGTTGACGACCGGCACCGAGAAATACTGCCGGTGCGTATGACTCCAGCAGCGGAACGACGCCACGTCACCCCAGCAATGCACGCCCGCGTCGGTGGGCACGCCCTTTGCCGTGTCCTGCCCCCGTGTTTCCAGCCGTTCGCCGCTGGTCAGCACCACCAGCCGCGGTTTCGTGTTCCGAGTCATCGCCGTCCCCCCTTTGCGAGTGTCAGCAGTGATGATGTTGTGCGAAGGTTTCAGGCGTCCAGCCGTCGGCTTCCCAGTCTTCTCGGTCCGGGAATTCCGTCGTGGCGTTGCAGCATGCCGCCACCAACATGACCGGCCCGCCTGCGCCGCATTCGTAGACGGTGTAGCGGTCGCAGTCGGCCAAAACTCGGAGTTCGTCGTTATCTGCCAACGCATCCAAAACCTTTGCGTTCGGGGCAACGGCAACCTTGCCGACCCACCCCGCGGTGATCTCGGCAAACCATTTGCGTCCCATCGTCTGCCAGTCTGCGGCTTTGAGTATCAGCATCGTCTCACCCTTTCCGTCAAGTCCTACACCACCACCACGCACGACCCGCCGCCTACATGCCCACCGGCGTCGATCAAACGCCCCAGGGGCCCGTATGCCTGTACGTAGCGGCAGACGAACGACCGGGCAATGGCCGTGATGCTCGTGTCGGCCGGGCGGACCCATTCCGCCAGAGGTCGACCCAGGCCGCAGGTCACGGCCGCGCGCTTGACCGCCTCGACCGCGTCCCAGTCCACGCACTTCGTGGACCGCGATGCCCGCCGCCCCAGTGCTTTTCTCGCCAACGCTCCGATTTTTGTGACTGCGTCCATCGTTCGGTCTCCTGTGTTTGGCCGGGCACCTCACCCGGCAAGCCCGCACCCGCCGTGGCGGGCAGGGGCACGCCGGATGGCGCGCTACATCCATGCCGCCCACCAGCCGAATCGGTCGTCCCACAGCCACTTGTGGCCATCCGCCATTATGGCCATCGACCCGTCACGTGACAGCTTATGCTCGGTCACGGCCATTTCGTGGGCCGTCATGTGACGCTTCAGAACAGACTTGGTTGACGCTTCCCCTCGCAGTGTTGTGGTTGTCATCGTCTTACCCTCCTGTGTGGCCCCCGTTCATTCAACGCCTTTAGTATAACACGTTATACGATACAAGTCAATAGGTATTCCAAAATTTCTTTTGACCGAATCCGAGCCAGCCCCCGGAGGGCGGTCCCCCCGAAGGCTGGCACCGGGCGTACCACTACGGTTTCGGCTTGGTCTTCTTCGTGGCGATGTCTGCGAGTATCATTTCCTCGGCCTGTTCGAGCGATTCGACGTCGGCCAACAGCAGCTCGCGCGGATCGAGGAAGCACGCGGCCAGTGCCCGGTCAACGAGCTTCGCGTTGCCTTTTCGTAGGGCACTGATCTGCCGAACGAGCCGGGCCCGCTTGTCTGCCACGTCCTCGGCATCGGGAATGTCGTCGGGTGCGGCATCGTCCTGGGCGTCGGCTGGGGGCTGCGATGGCGGCGTGCTGGATGGTGATGCTCCGAGTGCCGCCTGCACCAACTGGTCGCCAAGGTTCGGGCCCGCCTCGTCGGGCTCGGTGCGTATCTCCGCCTCGACCACGTCCGCGTCGGTGGCCAAGTCGTCTTTCCCTTCCACGACGGCGAACTTGCCCTGGTCGGCACGTCCGGCCGCCACGTTCGCCAGGTGGGTCGTGATGTCGGCATAGCGGCTGCTGTCCCATCGCATCTCGCCCGACGTCGCACGCCACTGGTTGACCGTCACAGTCAGTGCGGGCCCGGTGGGTTTGCCGATGTGGCTGAGGCCCGGGTGATGCTTGATCGCATTCCGCACGGCAAACGTCTGGGCGATCTCGGACGCCTTCTGTGCCCGCCGGTTCATGCTGGCGAGCCAGTTCAACACCTCGGCGTGTGCCAGGTCCACCCACAGGGACGTCGCCTCGTCGTAAGGATACTCGGTCCACCGCTGGGCATCGTTTTCGGTCTTGGGGCGTTCGCCCGCCGGCATCGCCTGGAAGGCGGTCTTGACGTGCTTCGCCTTGCTAAGCAGGTCGCCGAGCTTGTACGCGACCAGATCCAGCACGGCCGTTCGGTCGCTGATTACCGGCACGCCGGTCATCGTGTAGCCGAAGCAAAGCGTCCGGCAGTAGACGGCCAGCAGATGGCCGCGGTCAGTGCGGTAGCTGTGCGGGTTGGGCTGCTCCACACCGTCCACCACCACCGTCGGCGCGTTCACCGTAAATAGCCCGGCCCCTTCCGAGAGGCGGGAATAGCCCTGTGCCGAGATGATGTTGCCGACCGCACCCGGTACCTGCACGATTGTCCCGTCCGCGATGCTGAGCCGCACGGCCCGGCGGAACGCCCGCAGCTCACCGCTGTTGGTTCTCAGTGCGAACGCCTCATCGTCCGCCAACGCGATCACGTTGCACCGTTCGATCGAATCCACATAACCCCGCAGGGCTTGCAGCTCCGCAGGCTTCGCCTTGCCATCCGCCAGCAGCAGCGCCAACGTGTCGTGTGCCTGGGTCCGTAGTTCGGCCGGCTGCATCACGGCTGGCAGTTTGTCAGTCGCCATGTCGAGTCCCTTTCAGTTGGACAATCCCATGTGCCCGGCCCCAGTCGGCCGCGAGACCCGCGACCGCCATGAGACCGAAAATCAGAAACACCGCCACCACACACACCGCATCCATCGCATCCCCTTTCAGTTTGACCGCGTGCCCGGCCTCGTGGTAGCCTACGCCATGCGGCTCACGCTTTGGATTCTGCCCACGCCCGTCGCACAGGATGGCGTCGTGCCTTACCGCGTCATGCGCGGTCGGCGTGCCGCTCAATTTCCACCCGGCCCAGGTGGTGAACACAAGCACTCGTCACACGCCGCACGCTGTCGGGCGGTATCGATGTCGGCACCGGCGTTTGCCGATGACAATCCACACGCATTCCGGCATCTCGGGGCAGGTCTCAAGGTGGACGGCGTCCACGACAACATCCCAGCCACCCCGATGGTACCGCCCGAGTGGCCGCTTGTGTTTCGTCTCGCCATGCAGGATGCCCACGACGGTAGCGACGTCCCGAAGCCGAGCCTGTGGAGGCAACGTGATCTCGCAATCAATACCCACGGTAATCCCCTTCTGTGTGCGGGACGGCCCGGTGGCCGCCCCGGTTTCGTGCCGAGCGTGTCACGCTTCCACGATGATCAGTTGGAACTTGCTGCCATTGGCGAGCTGAATGGTGAGGCCCGCGTCGGCAGTCATCAGGCCCGCGTTCTCGAACGTCTCGATCGCTGCATCCTCCAACGTGCCCGCCATGTTCAAGCATGCCTGGTCCAAGTCTTCGACCTCCATGTATCGCAACTCGCCCAGCAGTTCCATTAACCTCTGTTCCAGGTCTTTCGCCGTCGTTTCGGTTGCCATCGTTCGGTCTCCTGTGTGTGCCGGGTGGCACGTTGGGGTCAGTCTCAGTCAGTCACTTGATACAGCGTGTTCGATCCACCGGTCCCATGCCGCCAGGCTCGGTCGAACCACTTCCCAGCGCGATGTGCCGACACCACCAACTTGGTCGCGCGGTCGGCGACCACATAGCGGCAGGGGCGTTCCGGGTAGTCTGTGGACCACGTCAGCTCGCCGCGTGCGATTTTGTACAGTGCCATCGTTCGGTCTCCTGTGTTTGGCCGCCCGTTCGTTCAATTCACGCTTGTAGTTTAACACGTTATACCCGCGAAGTCAACAGCCCGGCTCAGGGGCCCTCATTGTCGTGATGCCTCGGCCAATACATCGGATAGCGTCATGAGCAACGACGTCGGCAGGTTCTCGGTAATATCCGCCTGCTCGTCACCCAAATTCGGGTGGTCGATCAGCACGCGCACGTCCACGCAATAGCCGCCCTCTGGCGGGGCGTCGAACGTCGCGGCGCGGTACGGGGTATACGTGCCCACCACCCGCACGCCGATGGTCGTTTCACATTCCACGGATTGTCCCATCATGTTGCCCTTTCGTTTCAATGGGGCTGTCGGGAAAACAGCCCCGCCCGGCACACCGAGTACCGGACGGGGCCCACACAGGAAGGTCATCGTTTTCAGACGTCGGCAGTGTCCGTTCGGGCTGTGCCTCGCGTGCCGCCACGGCCTCGACCACCCCGGCCGGGCCACGCTGAAATTGTATCGGGTGCATGGTGTCCCCTTTCGCGTCACTCAAAAGTAGATGCGGGCGATCTGCTTGGCCACCCAGCATTCGGCCGCGGTCCACTCAGCCTCGGGCAGGTCGGCACAGTCGGCACGGATGGCCACATTGCCGTCAGCATCCGCACACGTCGTCCGGGTCCACCACGTCCATCTCAGCCTCGATTGCCGCCGTCATCCCATCCACCAGGTCGGCCGGCGGGGGTGCGTCGAACGGCCATTCTGCCAGATACCCCTCGGCATACTCTCGTGGCGTGCTTTCGGTATCGCGGATGTCCGCAGCCACCGTTGCCGGGTGCATGTCGCCACAGTCCCTGTCCCAGTCAAATTTGCGTGCGTCCATCGGTCGGTCTCCTGTGTGTGTGTCTGCCGTGCATTCATTCAACATCTTTAGTATAACACGTTATACGATAGTGTCAAGGGGTATTCCAAAATTTCTTTTGCCCGTGCGTAAAAGGGGCCCGGATGCCCCACGCATCCGGGCCGACCCACCCACCGCGAAGAATTTGTGCGTCAGCCCGTAGCGGGCCCGAGGTCCACCGGCCGACCCAGTACCCGCCGCAACCGGGCGGTGAGCGTGGCGCGTATGAATTCGCTCGATTGCATCGGGCGACCACGTGCCGCCCCGAGCTTGGCTGCCGCCTGCTCGACAGCCTTGCGACCGGCGTCGGACATCCGAAACGCATACGGACGGAACGCAGGGGGCCCGTTTTGCTTCACTTTTGAAACCATGTCAGTCTCCACTTTCTCGACCACGCCCAAAGTATAACACGTTTGACGCTGCTTGTCAAGCCCGCCGTCGTCGTCGCAACAATTCGGCCGTGCCGAATGCCTGCACCAGCCGTTCGCGGAACGGCGGCAACCCGAAGTGGACGTGTGCCAATGCACGCGCCGCGAAGCTGGCCTGAATCCACCGGCCCCGGTTCGTCGCCAATGCGTGCAGGGCCTCAATCATTTCGGCCTCGGACCGGCACGCCCGTATCGCGTCCGTCGTCCCGCACATCTCCGCGATCTCAGCCGGCCCGCCCCGTGCGTCCACCAGGGGTACGCAGCCCGCGGCCATCGCTTCGATGATGACCCGGCCGAACGAGTCCGTGATCTTCGGGTTCGGATACCAGAGCACGTGCCACCTGCACAAGGCACCGGCCGCATCTGGGTTCGGTGCGTCGATGCGTGTGCCCGCCAGCGGGCCCTTTGCGAGCCGACCTGAGAGACAGGCACCACCGATCAAGTGCCACTTCATATCCGGCAGGTGGGCCCGCACCATGCCGTCTGCCAGTTCTGCCGGCCACTTTGCCGGGTGGGCTGTCGCGAGCCGTCCAACCACGAAGGGTTGCTGGTCACGCCACGTCGCATCATCGCTGGTCGGTTCTACGGTGGCACAGTCCACGCCCTGGATCATCCGCATGCCCGGCCGGCGGTTGCGCAGCCAGTGGGATGCCCACATGTCGATGTCGGCACGGGCACGGTCGCCACCGCTGTGGTGCCACTGGATCGTGGGCTGCTCGGGTCGCGTTCGGCAGCAGTAGCCGTCGGTGTTGTGCATCAGCACGATATCCGCGTCGGTCTCGCTGACCCAATGCACCCGCCGCGCCGGTAGCTGCCACTGCTCAGCCAAACCGGGTAGCATCGGGCCGAGCACTTGGATTTCATGCTGCCAGTCCGGCAATGCCCGCACGATCGTTCTGGCCAGCGTGGTCGTGCCGCCCAGAGCCACGAGGTTGATGACCTGGCAAAGTTTCATGGTGCCCCCTCCGCAAAGTCGGCCGCGTGCTCGCGACATGCCGCCGGGCTGCTGCCGCCTTCCTGCCCCAGATGATCCACTGCCGATGGGCACAGACAGGCATAGACGCAGTCGTGTTCCATCGCGACCCGGACCGGGGCCTCGTCCCACCCGAGCCGCGTCCAGGTGACCGCCCGGTACTGTTTGATGAATCGGTCCATCACGCCCATGCCCACCCAGAACCACCGGGGATAGTAGCACGCATGCCCGCCGCCGGTAGCATGTTTGAGGTGGTAGTCATCCGCACCAAACGGGCCGGCCACGGGCATCGTGGCATCCCGCAACGGTGGGTGTAGCACCGAATTGTACGCCGAACATACGGCGATGCGTGACCCTTCCAGATAAGCAGCAGTGCTATCCGACGTTGGCTGGCCTGCCCACCACACCAGCCCCAGCAGCCGCGTGAGCCAGTCGGGATTGAACACCAGGTCGTTTTCAATCGAGATCACGCCGTGCGAATCAGGAAACCGCAGGAACGTCTGTTGCAGGGCCATGACGGTGTTGACGTGTGGTCCGAGCCGGCAGCCGGGTGGCCAGTTGTAGATGACCTCGACATCCTGGGATGTGAGCCTGGCGTCATCAGCGAACTTGTCCAGCACGCGAATCGTCTCAGGCTCAGTCGAACTGTCGTCGTACACGATGAGTCGGGTCGGCTCCGGTGGCCAGACCGTCTGTACCAGACTGTCTATCGTTCGTTGCAACGAATCCGCCCGGTTATAGCTGGTTAGGACGATGGGGACCATGGGGTGAACTCCCTATTGTTTTCGGTTTCCGTGTTGAAAAGCACCACGTCAGGCTTGTCCATTTCTGCGACTCAGGGTCCACATGGTATCCGAACCCGGCCAGGAACTCGGGCACGAGCCGTTGCAGGTTTGGCGACCAGACCTCGACGACTAGGTACGGCTGGTGCTCCGTGAGCGTCTTGGCCGCGCCCTGTAGCACGTGCAGGTCTTCGCCGTCGGTGTCGATCTTGATGCAGTTGACCCGGTCGCACGAGTTGGCCATCATGTCGTCCAGCGGGATGACCGTAACAAGCTCATCCCATTCGGGCACAAACCCCGGCAGTACGCGGGTGGCGGCAGCGGCATGGGCGCCCAGGGCACAGGTCACGATACGGAAATCGCGGACGCGGTTGGCTACCAGATTCTGCACCAACGGCATGCGAGTGTGGATGCACGGCTCAACGCAGACGATTCGGTCTGCCAGCCATCGGCCGAACCAAACGGCATGCGTGCCGATGTTAGCACCAACGTCCACGTACACGCCGCCGCGTGGGGCGTTCCTGGTGACGTGTTCCAGGATTTCTTGCTCATAGAAACGCCCCGTCCTGAGCGCGCTACGGATGGTGTCCTGTGCGCCGCTGGTTGTCATCTCGATTCGGCACGGTTCGATCATGGGCCACAGGCCAGGATAGTCAATCTGTAGCGTCTCGGGATCACCGATCTTTTCGTTGTTCGCCATCGTTCGCCTTTCTCATCGCCATAACGTTGCGATCATCACGTGGCCCTCGATCTTCACACCGACCGCGCGGAACCCCGCGAAGTCGATGGTCAGCCGGTAGTGATGGTCCACTCGAAAGTACGTCCAGACACCGGGCGACCAGAACGTCCGGTGCGTGGGGTCCTGAAACGCCAGCACGTCGTGCCCTACCCCGACGGGCGGCATGATGATGACTGCCAACCCGCCGGGCGCCAGGGCCCGGTGCATATCCGTGATGAGTGCCACCGCACGGTCTTGCATCAGGTGCTCGATGACGTGCGACGCGTAGATGAATCCCACGGTGCCCGCTTCGCACGGTATGCCGCGGGCCAAGTCCCACACCTCGTCGACGCCGGGCAGGTCGCGGTTGTCGATGTTGATCGCACCGCGTAGCGGTTTGTCCCCGCACCCCAGGTTGAGCTTGAGTAGTTTCATTCTACACCACCCAGAATGCGAACCATTTGCAGTAGCCGGTCGCAGTACGTGTGTCGTTGCCACGCATTGACCTGTCCTTCATGGCTCACGCCCCGCCGTTGTCCAGACCGAGCCAGATACGTTTCGATGAGGCAACAGGCATGCGTCGGGTCATCGAACGTCACGGTTGCCGTGAACCCCGGCACGGCTTGGGACAACAGGAACCCGCCCGCATTCAGAATTTCCCACGTGCGGTTCGACCAGTATCCGTCCACGTCGTTTCGTCCGTTCGTGCCCAACCAGATGCGGCAGCGCGGCACCGTCTGGGCAAGAGCCCGGTTGTACTGAGCGTCATGCTGCACCACCGGCTCGTCACTCCACTTCAGGTGGTCGCTCCAAACGTGAACCTCCCACCGCTTCGCTACTTCGCGGATCAGGTCCAGCCGCCCGCCGGTCGCGTAACAGCCGCCGGCAAAGCCCACGTCGAATTCAGGCTCGATGTTGTTTGCCGCAATGCCGAACGCCAGGGGTGGCCAGCAGCCTTGGTCCATGTACGCCACGTTGATTCCCGCATCGCGATACGCATCGAACAGGCCCCGCTCTTTCATCAGCACGAGGTCGAACGACTTCATCACGTCGGGCCGGAACCGTGCCTGTTGTTCCAGCGGCTTGGACGCATCCTGCCAGCACAAATCAAACCACCACTGTACCTGCTTGCAGTTCGGCCGCGGCTGTACCGGGATGGTCCACGCGTGCGTGTAGAGCATCACGTCCGGCACCCACCGTGGCGCACAGCCGTCCATGATTTCGGGCGATGGAAACGCGTTGGCGTCCCACCCCAATGCCCTAGCGGCGTCAAGAATCAGGAACTCATCCGGGATCTGCTTAGACCCCGCTCTTGCGTTTTGCGTCACGATGGCCAACTTCATACACCAGCCCTCCTTTCGTGGGATGCCCTGTGATCGCGGGCGGAAACGGTACGTGTATGCTAGTGCGGTCGGTGGCGTACAAGACCGATCTCGCGTGCCAGCGCGTCTGGCCCAACTCCATCGCTTGTCGTTTCTGCTGCTCGTACTCTTCGTCGCCCGCACACCGGTCCAGGTGAAGCCCGCGAACCGGGAGATAGGCTTGCGACAGGCCGAGCATCCGGCAACGCAGCGTCCAGTCGACGTCCAGGTGCCCGTACAGCCCGTAGCCCTCGCAATGGTATCCAAGGGCATCGATCAGCTCGCGCCGGAACCCGACGGCCGCACCGTTGATACAGCCCGCGGTCTTGAAACACAACTGCCGCCCGCTATTCAATGTGGTTGGCGGATAGCCGATGGGCTCGAAGTTCACACCGATCTGGCCGACCGACGGAAACCGATACAGCGCATCACCGATCAGGCCGAGCCATTCGGTCGGCAGAGCCACGTCGTTGTCCAACATCACGATCACCGGCAGACCGGCTTCGTGCGCCAGGTACATCGCGACGTTCATCGCGCGGGCCTTGCCCTTGTTGTGGGGGTATCGCACGATGGTGGCGGGAACAGGCCATGCTCGGTGTCGCAGCCACGCAAGCGAGCCGTCGGTCGAACCGTTGTCCGCGATGATCCAGCGGTACGGATGGCCCGCCGTCTGGCATTCCACCGACGCCACCGTTTTCTTCGTCAGGTGCAACCTGTCGCATGTCACCATGCAGATCGCGGCTTCCTGCTCGTTTTCCCTGCCCTTCCCCGCCGGTCGTATCATCAATGGCGATTGCGGCCGGTTGCCTGCCAACCGGTTGAGCAGCCCGGACCATTGAGTCACGAAGTTTGCCTCCCGATCCTTCACGCCGTTCTGAGCCGTTGCCTTTAGGACGTGGCACGCGACCGGCGTCATGCCAGCGAAACATTCCGCCAGCGCATCGACCTCAACCTCCTGTTCGGTCACGCCATTGAAGCGCATTCCCGGGCGGCACGGGATCAACCGGCCATTGAATCCGTCCTCGACGATTTCGTTCATCGGTGCGGCGTTCGTCGTGATGACCGGAACGCCACGGCCTAACGCCTCCAACAGTACGCACCCGATGCCCTCGCGTTTCGTCGGATAGACGAACAGGTCGGCCCGGTCGTACAGAGCCAGCACGTCCGCATACGGGATCGCCCCCTCGATGATCTCGACACCGGGCAGCACCCGCACCAGATCGACCAGCGTCGGATCGACGAACTGGTTCAGACGGGCCAGGCTCTTGACCAACAGGCAGCCCCGACCGCCGTTGCGTTTGTGACTGTGCCATGCCTGTAGCACCGCGGTAGTGTTTCTCATATCGCCGCTCAGGCCACGCACGCAATGCAACCACGTTAGCTCATCACCCGTCGGCCGCGGCTCGCGTAGTTCGTCCAGTAGAGCCCACGGGATGCACCGCACGCCCGGTACACCGAGCTGATCCAGCAGGGCATGGCACGCGTGGGTCGGGGCCACGATATGGTCAAATTTCTGGTACGTATCGACTAGGTCCGGCTGGCAGTATTCCCACATCGGAATCCACAACGCGAGCTTGCCCAACGACCGGGCATGCTGCACTTGATCCGCTTCGACCACCTCGGGCCAGATCACCAGATCGTAGTCGTTGATCGCCTTCTCGAACGGCCCCAGGTAGACGTCACGGTCTTCCGGCACGCCGATAGCCTGATAGCTTTTACGCCACGCGTGCAGGCCCACCTTATGGCCCAGCGATGTCATGAACCGGGCAAGCCGCATGCTGAGCGTGGTCAAGCCCTGGGCTGTCCACGGGGTCGTGATAAGGACGCGCAGTTGGTTCACGGCATGTTCCTTTTCGTTACAGCCTGCGGTCTGGTCGCGGGCATGGGCTAGGCCTCCTAACCTACTTTGCAAGGCGCGCAAGCAGCGCCTTCGCCGCTTGGTAATCCTCTTCAGTCACGTACTCCGCGTACACTATCCCTTGAAGCAGCGACGCAGCCGCCGCCAGTTCCACGCGGACCTTCTGGTAGCCGCGGACGAACTCAGGCAGGTCGGTGCGGGCATGGGCGATGAACTCTTGGTCGTCGTGGTGGCAGCTCGCCACGTCGCATATCTGGCCAGGCACCTCGAATTCTGACCAGACCGGCGCCGGACCTGTGACCGAACCAGCATCATCGTCCGCGTCGTTGTAGTACCACGGCCCCGGCGTCGTATCCTCGCACAATTCCAGCACCTCAGCCGCACGTGCGTCGAGGTCGGTCAGTTCAGCGGGTGTCAGTTGGTCGTCAGGCATCACTGTCCCTTTCTGGTCTATCCTATCGAGCACCGTCGTGAGCACCGCCAAATCATTGGCTGCAACCGAGCATACGATGGCCGGGCGTAGGGATTGCGCCACGCGGGCGACCCGTGCGTCGCCATCACTGGATTGGCTATGCGTTGCGGCCGCCTCGCACTGTTCGCATCGCTCCCCGGTCTTGTGGGGCTCACCGCACGTCGGGCAGACGCGGTACGTGTATCGTGCTTGACCCATCACGTCCCCTTTCATGCTCGCAGCATAATGCCTATCGTTGGTGCATCCGTTCCGCGCTGGGCGATTGCCTCGCGGGCACGGGTCAACGCTTCCGTTTTGTCAGTCACGGCTTCACCTCCCATCCCATAGCCCCGGTGATGGCCGCACGGGCGGCGACCAGGAACGACGGGGATTTGCCGGACCCGACGCATATGCCCTGCCCGTTATCGGTCTCGCACAATTCCACGCGCCACCCATTGCAGGATACGGAACAGTAGAACTGAATGGTGCGGTCGTCCCGCCCGTCACGCCACGCTTCCAGCGCGCGAATCATCTGGCCCACGTCGAGCTTCATCGGTCAGCCTCCCCACGTAATCCACAGGCCACCAACAATGCCTGCTATTGCCAGCACGAGCGACACCACACAGCCACACCCCGCCTGCTTGGAGTCGTCGTCAGACGGAGTGCCACCACATCCATCTGCTGCTATCGTGCCAAGCACCAGCACGCACCCGACAATCCCCACCCCCAACACGACCTGCCACACCACAGCATCCATCGCCCACCCACCATCTGCCGGTTGCGCACCAGCCAGCCACATATAGACGCGGCCCACACTACCGAGTGCGCAGCCAATGGCTGCTATGACGGCCACGATGCACACAAATACCAGCACGGTTTGCCAACTAGACCACGGTTGATTGTCAGTCATCGTTACACCCACCCTTTCGGCTGCGTGCCGTACCACGTTCCGCGTTTGAACATCTCGCATTCCGATTCGAGCACCCGTTCCGGGTCGCACGCATGCTTGCGACGTAGCATCTCGAGCGTGTGCTCGCGGTAGACCGTATGCCGCAGGCATGCCGGGTGGTCAAGCTGTCCCATGTGGCCGCCCATGTACGGTTCCAGATAACGGTCCGTGTGTCCGTGATCGACCGTGACCTGGTGCAGGAACTGGTCGTCTGCGGTTGACAGGCCCGCCGGCATGATCCGCCCTTTCCGTCGCTCGAACAGCCATAGCATCGGCTTGACCGGCATCATGGTCAGGGCATTGCCCGTCATCTGGCCGCGGTCCACGGCCATGAACGGGGTGCCGTTGGGTGGCCGAGCGTATCGGCGGTCCCGTGCCTGGGACATGCAGTCCACGGCACCGATGCGTCCGATCTTCGGGTCCGCGTCCACCATGGCGGTCAGCGCTTGCAGCCAGCCCTGGAACGCCTCGACGTCGTTGTCCATCACGACCCAATACTTGTATCGGTGTCGGATCGCTTCGCCACCGTCCCGATCCCACACGGCCGCGAGACCCGCGTTGATTGCGTCGGACCCATGGCAGGGGCCCTCGTTGCGCACGAAACTCAACGAGCCTTTGTGGGCCCAGTCGTCCGTGACCCATTCCCGCATCGGCAACGCCGGTTCGCTGCCACTGTCGACGAAGACGAAGTCGGCTTCAGGCACCGTGAAAAACAGGGACGCCAGCGACCGCCGGCTGTACTCGGGCCGGTTCCAGCCACGCCAGAGAATCAGCGTGTCATTTTCCATCAGCATTTCCTCGCCAAAATGATGAGGTTCATATTCCAGTGATTCGTTTCGACCACGCGCAAACCGGCGTCCTGGATGTACTGCACCAGCAGGCCTTCCGTGAAGCCCGCCCAGTGCGTATTCTCGGGGTAGTCCTGGGCCCCGTACAGGCGTCGCACGTATTCACTGGCCATCAGCGTGTCCGTGTACAGGGCCGTCGCCAGGGCTTTCAGGTCTGGCACCTGAATCTCGACATACCCGCTGGGTCGGATGAGCGACGTCCAATGCCCCAGCGCCCGACGCCCGTCCGCGATCGGGACGTGTTCCAGCACGTCTTCGGCTGAGATGATGTCGGGACGCCCGAACCGGGTGGCCACGGCATCTAGGCATCGGATATCCGCCATGACCACGTCATCACGCCACGGGACCAGGTCGACGTTGACGATATCCTCGTGGCCCACCGTGCGGTCGGGTGGGTTGGGCAGTCCGGTCAGTCTGACGTGGTCCCGGTCCATACCCTGCTTTGTCAGCCAGGTGGGCCAGACGTGGGGGCCGCACCCGAGATGGTAGATCATCATGCCTCGATCACCCCTTTCGGGTCTTGTGGCGGTTGGTCCGGTTGTTCCTTGCCGGCACATATCGCGGCGGTACTGACCAGCCAGTTGTTGAATGGTACCGACAACTGCTTCCAGAGAACATCCCTTGCGGCCGCCAAGGCGGCGCCACCCAGCGGGGCGGGTGCCGGGGCGACCCGGTCGGCCGGTGCCGCCACGGGCACGCTGGGGGCCTTCTCACATACCTGGTCGGGTTCTTTCACCCCGCCCATAGGCACCGCGTTGCCGTCATCGTCCAGCCCCACCATGTCACCGGCCTTGATTTCAACGCCAGCCTTGGCTGCGACAGGCGTGGTCAAGCCCTTGTAGGTGTTGCAATGGCGGCACCGGTCGCCATCCAGATGCGTCGGCCGGCACAGCAAACAGTAGCCACGCCCGCACGTTTGGCATTCCAGCAGGAAGCCGTCCAAGCTACCGGTCGGCTTGGATCGCCCACATCCCCAGCAGCAGGCCGGGCCGACCTCACCGGGGGCAAGCACCGGCTCACCGGCAACGGGCCCCGTGTACGGCTCGGCATCGTCTGGGTTGAGGGCGTTGTGCGCATCAACCGCCCGCGACACCCGTTCCAGCTTCTCACGCACCGCCGTTTCCTGAGCCACCAGTGCGTCGAACTTCTGCCGGTGGTGTTCCGACAGGCCCTCGGCGTCGGCCGGCAGGTCCGCATCCAGGTCCAAACGCAACCGCTTCGTGCGGATCACGCCACGGTTTGGCGGCAGCATGTCAACCATCGGGGCCCGCGGCGCCAGGGCCGGGTCCACCCGTCGCGTGTAGCTGCCCGTGGTCGAGTAGCTGGGGTGCGGCGTTAGGGACGCTTCGATGCCCTGGACCACCTCGGCTGGTACGAACTCGTAATAGTCATTGAGCACGCTACCCTGCGTACATGACACGATTTCCAGCCCGTGCCGCTCGAACGTGCTACGTAGCAGCCGCAGCCGTTGGCCCAACTCGAAATAATGCCGGTCGTTGTTTTTGTGCGGCTGGTTCG
>Ga0075122_10001432_pt1 | contig 16968 bp, 23 predicted proteins | sample AntAceMetag02UKB_FD_69790 | JGI IMG/M metagenome (GOLD analysis project Ga0075122, IMG submission 69790) | Saline lake microbial communities from Ace Lake, Antarctica - Antarctic Ace Lake Metagenome 02UKB | ecosystem: Environmental > Aquatic > Non-marine Saline and Alkaline > Saline | place... | reverse complement strand
CAGATCATTTGGCTCTCCTGCCCGGCGGGACAGGTGCTTGTTCTTGGACGGATGGTTGTGGAATCAGAGTTAATAAGAAAGGAGGAAAAGATGTGAAAAAAGTAAAATTAGATTTACAACAGGTAAAGGTGTTTGATTCTAAAAATGCTATTGTTGATCATATTACGGATAACGAAAATGGTTACCGTGAGAAATTACAGTTAGTACAATCGGAATTGGATGCGAAAGATACTCAAGTGAAGTATCATTATCTTGTAGAACTGTATGACAACGAACTGGTTTATGAGGTTCGTATGCAGGGAGAAGGCACAACGTATTACCAACAAAATTATGCATTGTCAGGAAATGATGAAGTAGAATTCGTAGGTGATCCTGTTGAAGTACAAAGGGAGGTTAATTTTGTGGCCTTGGAGGAGCGATCCTTTAAAAGAACAAAAGTAAGTAATAAACCTAAAAAGGAGGTTAAAACAATGAGTGAATTAAAGAAAGCTCCTTGTCCAGATAGGGTAAATGAACTTATCGCAAATGTGTTAAGTAAATATACTGAAAAGGACAAAGAGTGGTTACTGACTCAGGAGGCAGACGTAATTGAAAAGATGTTTCCTAATGAGCCGGTCAAAGAAGAAGCTCCTCAACTGAATGAGGCTGCAAAATTGCAAGTGATTGAAGATTATAAAAAGTCTCAACCAACTGTTAATCCGGAAGTGTATGCGTATGGTGAAAGAACATATAATGCACAACGAGCGAAAATGTCAAAAAGTATTTTAGTGAATACTGGAGATATATACACAGATGTCGATTTTAAAGAAATGTCGATGGATGCCCTTGAAAAATTATATAAGTCTACATTGAAAGACGATACCGATTTTTCTCTACTTGGAGGAAATACAGAACGCTCCAAGATTAAGGATAATGAAGAAGAACCATTGTTTCTCCCTGGAATTGAAATCAAGGAAGAAGCTAAAAATTAACGAAAGGAGGTAAAAAATGTCATATAATACGATTAAGATCAAAAAATATTCAGATGTAGTAGAAGAACTCACAGCAACTGCGGTAGCAATCTATCCGGGTATGTTGGTGGAACTTACTTCAGCTGATACTGTACAAGCACATTCAAATGCTGGGCGAAATGCTCTTCAGATGTTTGCACTTGAAGATGAAATGCAAGGTAATGGTATTGATACAGCCTATGCTGTAAGTGTACCAATACAAGTATGGATTCCCGGTCGTGGTGATCAGGTATATGCTATACTTGCAGATGGACAAAACGCCGCAATCGGTGATTTTCTTGAATCTAACGGAGATGGATATTTAAAAGTTCATGTACCGGATATTGCAGTTGGTGGTTCTAGTTTAGAATCCGTAACTGATATGAATGTTTATACTAATCAGATTGTTGGTGTATGTTTAGAAGCAGCCAACCTGTCTGGTTCAAGTGGAGTAGGCTCTGAGGAGAGTGTTGCACTGATTGCGTATAACAGGAGAATCAAAGTAAGAATAATTTAAAAACAGAAAGGAGGTAAAAAATGAAAACAAATGTAGATTTTATGAGTCCTAAAGGTGCAGAAGGTTCTGTAGCTGGTTATATGTTAGAACAAGGTAAAATGGATCCGGGAGCAATGAGACCATTCGTTGGTACTGATGGAAGAACTTATGTTACTATTTATCGCGGAGGTGATCCAAGTAAAGTAAGTAACTATCAAACGAGTCCTATTAATGACAATACTGGTACACTTCGTAGGGATGAGTGGAAAAGATTAGATGAGGCTTTATTGGAAATTTCTAGACAAAGGCTTGGTGGAGTACAGGATTTGGTTGATAACGGTTTAGTTTACAATCTTGGTAATGCAATGGGTACTACGGTACTTGAATACCATGACGTAAGTGATGCAATGGAAGCAGACCTGACAATGGATGGAGTGACTCGTAGTAGAGGAGATCGTCCGAAGTTTGGAACTAATTACTTACCAATTCCAATTATTCACGTTGATTATGAAATCAACTCCAGAGTATTGGCAGCAAGTCGGAAGTTAGGTAATCCACTGGATACTACTTCTGCGGAAAGAGCAGCCCGTAAAGTAAATGAGAAATTGGAAACAATGCTCTTTACAGATACTGAATACACCTATGGTGGAGGTACTATAAAGAGTTATCTGAATCATGGAGACAGGAATACAGTGAGGTTGAGTACTGACTGGGATGATTCAGCCAAATCTGCTGCTGATCTGTTGAATGATGTAATTAGTATGAAGCAAGCTAGTATTGATGCTAAGCATTATGGTCCTTGGATGATATATATTCCTACAGCTTATGAAACTGTATTGGATCAAGATTATGACACTGTAACTCCGGGAACCACTATCAGGGATCGTATCCTGAAAGTTGGTGGTATCAAAGGAATCAAGGTAATTGATACTTTGACGGCTGATAATGTATTACTAATTCAAATGACTAGTGATGTAGTACGTTTAGTACGTGGTATGGGAATTACCAATGTACAATGGCAAACAGAAGGAAAATTCATTACCAAGTATAAGGTATTGACTATCCAAGTTCCTCAGATCCGTAGTGATCAAGATGGGAACAGCGGAATAACTCGTTTGTCATAGTTAAGATATTCACTAATCAAGTGATTTTTAATTTTAAATAATAATAAAATGGAACGTACAAAGAAAAATAAAAATGAGTTAATCAGGTGGAAGAAACTTGGTAGAGGTAGTTTTCGTATGGGAAATAAAATCATTAAACCTGGACAAGTATTTTCTGCTCGTTTAATGGACATTCCGAAAGGGTGTGAAGATATTATAGCTCCTATTGATAAATTACCAGAAGGCATGAAGGAAGATATTAAAGTTGTTCAGGCTATTTATAGTATAAAACATCGTAGCGGTAAGTGGTATGATGTTGTTAATTCTAATGGGAAGGTACTAAATGAAAAAGCAATGACTCGTGAGAGTGCTTTGGAGTTGATTAAACTATTGTAGGAGAAATGAGATGGACAGTTCCAAGAATGTGGACAGATGGAGAATGTTGGATTATCGGTGGAGGTCCATCTGTTCCAAGGCAGTTTGATGTTCCTGATGATATTATTCAACAGGTACTAAGTGGTAAGTTACCACCTAGGGCTTATTCTCCTTACATGAAAGCAATACATGGAAAGCATGTAATAGGAGTTAATTCAGCGTTTTTAATTGGAGATTGGATTGACATGGTATTTTTTGGTGATAAACGTTGGTATCTTGAAAATAGGGAACTACTAGCTGAATTTATTGGAATGAAAGTATCTTGTCATGCTAGTTTATTGAAAAATGATACGGAGCATATTAAGGTATTAAATCGGAATGGAAAACATGGCCAAGGAATTAGTCCTGATTATAGTAAGGTTTGTTGGAATGGCAATAGTGGATCAGCTGCAATAAGTGTAGCAGTAAATTCGGGAGTTTCTAAAATTATCCTACTTGGATTTGATATGAAGTTGGATAAAGAGCATAAACAACATTGGCATGGATTATATGGAACAGCTAATAGAAAACCAGGAGAAGTAAAGGGATTACCATTTGAAAGGCATTCCCGTGGTTTTCCCGCTATTCAAAGAGATGCTTTACTTAGAGGAGTGGAAATAATTAATGCCTGTCCGGATAGTACGATTAAAATATTTAGAAAGTCAACTGTTAAAGAGATTCTAAATGGAGAAGACAAGTAAAATATATGTAGCAGGACATACCGGGTTGGTTGGATCAGCTATTGTCAGAGCTTTACAAAACCAAGGGTATTATAATCTTATTACCTACCCACACAAAAATTGTGATTTAGCAGATCCAAATGTAGTCAAGTGGATATTCAGTACGGATAGACCAGAGTATGTATTTTTGGCAGCTGCTAGAGTTGGTGGTATTAATGCCAATATGACTTGCCCTGGAGACTTTATAAGGGAAAATCTTTTAGTTCAAACAAACGTTATAGAAGCTGCTAGATTATCTGGAGTTGAAAAGTTAATATTTTTGGGATCAGCTTGTATCTATCCGAAGTTATGCAAACAACCAATACGGGAAGAGTATTTGTTGACGGATTCATTGGAGTCGTCTAATATAGGTTATGCTATTGCAAAGATTGCTGGTCTTATAACATGTGATGCTTATAGGAAACAGTATGGTTGTAATTTTATATCAGCGATGCCAACTAATTTATACGGGATTCGTGATAATTTTCATTTATCTAACTGTCATGTATTGCCGGCAATCTGGAAAGATAAAATATTAGCGGCGTGAATGTAGTACGAATATATGCAGGGTTAGGAAATCAATTATCACAGTATGCCTTTGGTCAAGCTCAGGCAGAGAATGGAATTGATGTGAGGTATGCTACTGGTTGGTATGAGCGTAGAGCTCGTGGTATTAAGAATGGAAAAGGAGAGTGGACAGATGGTGTATTTTTTAGGTGGGAAGATTCTCCTCGTTATTATCGTTTAGGAATGTTTAATACAGAAGTAAAAATACATTCATTTTTGGATAAAAAGCCTGTTAAAGATACTGGTTATAATCCCGATTTATTACAGATGGATAATAATAACTTTTTAGGTTACTGGAATGATTTTAAGTATTATGAAAGTATATTACCAAGACTTCGTAAGGAGTTTTGTGTACAGAAGAAGTATTATACAGATGAGTATTTGAGATTGAAAAAACAAATCACTGAAAATCCGTCAGTATCCGTCCATGTAAGAAGAGAAGACTATATTGGTAGGAAAGGGTTTTACCTATTACCGTTAAGCTATTACATGGAAGCTTTACGCCATACAGAAGGAGATATATATGTATTTGGTAATGGGATGAAGTGGAGTAAGGAGCATTTTAAGGAGGAATACTTTTCCCGTAAAATTACATTCGTTCATTTGGAGGATTACTTGGATTTTGAATTAATGAAATTGTGTGATCATAATATTACAGCAAATAGTTCATTCAGTCGGTGGGCAGCTTACTTAAATGATAATCCAGAGAAGATAGTGGTATCTCCTCCAGGGTGGGGAATTGGTACAGGAAAAGAAATGGTAACGATTGTCATGACTCATTTCCGTGATCGGCAAAAGCAGTTGACACGAACCCTAGAATCATTTAAACAATACGACACAAAAGATTTCAATGTAATAATTGTAGATGATAACGGAAGCATAAATGAAGCCTTTATTTTTGCTCTGCCTTATGAGGTTAAAGTACTCAAAATAAAAAATGAAGGGTGGTCCAATCCTGTTGTTGCTCTTAATACTGGTATTTTAGAGGCTTTAAAGGGTTCTCCCAAGAGTATAATCATACAGCATAGTGAATGTTATCATCAAGGTAACATACTGGAGAGAGCCAAGCAAATGACGGATGAGGAGTATATTTCTTTTGGTTGTTACTGTTTGTCTGAAGGGGAGGTTCCAGAAACTGTGATTATTAATAATAAGCCTAAAGTATCAAGAAAGGAAAGTGGATGGCATAATCATCCAGTACATAGACCAGTAGGATATAATTTTTGTTCAGCAATAACAACTAAAAATCTAATACAGTTGAATGGATTTGATGAACGGTTTAAAGATGGGAATGCTTATGAAGATAATTATTTTCTGCACCAAGTTAAAACATTAGGATTGAAACTTGAAATAACGGCAGATCCTTTTGTGTTTCATCAATGGCACCCTATAACCAATAAGGCTAAAGGAGCAACAAATAAGAATCATAATTTATATCATAGGTTATTGAAATTAACGAAAAATAAATATAGAGCAGTACATTTAGTAACTCCAGATTATGAAGGTTAAATTTTATTATAATCATTTACTTAACATAGATATAGATACCGACAAGGATGTGAAGGTTTATATTGATCGGTTTCCTGTGAAAGTAATTCCAGCTGGAAGTATTCGTATTATAATTTTGGAGGAGGCTTGTAGGGATGATTTAGTGTTGTTGGTTAATAGATTCCCAAAAAATTATAATTACGTATTAACTTATCGGGAGAGCTTACTTGAAACTAATACTAAAGCAAGGTTTTTTCATTGCATAGATACTTGGGCAAAAGGATATGTTTCGCCCTGGAAAAGGTTTTCAGTATCTACGGTCGTTGGAGGGAAAGCGAATAGAACTATGGAAGGATATAGAGTACGGCATGAGTTGTGGAAAAAAAGAGGTAGGATTGAAATAGTAAGAAAATTTTATTTGAGTGGGCATTATAAGTGGAAAGGAGCCAATTATAATAATGAGCTTGTTTTGGGAGCTTCTAAAACTCCGTTATTTGATTCCCAATATCACATAGCAATCGAGAACACATCAATGAACAATTACTTTACTGAGAAGTTGATTGATTGTTTTCAAACATTGACCGTACCTATATACTACGGAGCTGATAATATAGGGGAGTTTTTTAATGCTGATGGAATAATTCAAGTAAATAGCGTAGATGAAATGGTGGAAGCTTGTAATAACGTTACAATAGAGCAATATGAAAGAATGTTGCCGGCAATGCAGGATAATTTCAAGAGGTCGGAAAAATGGTGTGATCATAATGAGCAAATAAAAACAGCAATAGTTAATCTATTAAAAGAAATAAAATGATTGTAGAAGACATCATACAAACTTTGGTAAAGGATCATAAAGTTCCTTACGTATATAATACTGATAATTTTATACCAGGGGAAACTCCTATCTACTATTCTGGTCCTTATTGGGATGACAAGGAAATGGTAGCTGCTATCAGTGTTTTGTTAAATGGTAAGTGGGTTACGGTTGATAAGAATGTTAGTGCGTTTGAAAAGAAGTTTAGTGAGATGTTCCATACAAAGCATTCATTAATGACTAATTCAGGATCTTCTGCTAATTTGATATTGATTGCTGGTTTGAAACAGTATTATGAATGGCAGGATGAGGATGAGATTATAGTTTCTCCAGCAGCTTTTCCCACTACAATTTCAGTATTACATCAGAATAGGTTAAAACCTGTGTTCGTAGATATTGAGTGGGAAACTTTAAATTTTGATTTAAGTAAAATAGAGGAGAAGATAACTGAACGGACAAAAGGAATATTTTTAGCTCCGGTATTGGGTAATCCTCCTAACATGAACAAACTTATTGATATCTGTGAAAAATATAGTTTAAAATTAATACTTGATAACTGTGATAGTTTAGGTTCTAAGTGGGGTGAAAAATATTTGAACGAATATAGCATAGCATATTCAAATTCATTTTATCCGGCTCATCATATTTCTACTGGAGAGGGAGGAATGGTTTGTTCGGATAATCAACCGTTAATGAAACTGATGCGGAGTCTAGTCAATTGGGGAAGGGATTGTTATTGCATTGGTACAGATAGCTTATTGCCGGAAGGAAAATGCAAACATAGATTTGCCAAATGGTTAGACAAATACGATGGAGTGGTGGATCATAAATATGTATTTTCTAGTATGGGTTACAATGTAAAGCCGTTAGATTTACAGGGAGCAATCGGATCGGTACAGTTAGAGAAGTTTAATAAGATTGATTTCAATAGGAGAATAGCTAAAACGACAATAGAAGCGATAGTTACTCGTAATATATCAGGGATTAGAGGAGTAAAGGAATTGCAGGAGGCAAGTACGTGTTGGTTTGGTACTCCTTTTATATGTAATACAACAGAATTGAAACGAAAATTAGTTCGGCATTTAGAAAATAATAAGATACAGACTCGTAATTATTTTGCTGGAAATATTTTAATGCATCCCGGGTATAGCTTTTTGGATGATTACAAGAAGTATCCTGAAGCTAATAAAGTACTTGATAAGGTATTTTTTGTAGGAGCCTCTCCACATTACGGAGAAGAAGTATTTAATTATATTGAAACGGTAGTAAAACAATTCAAATGAATTATATAATATCAGGACAATCAGGATTTATTGGATCAGCTATTACAAATTATTTATTGGCTAGAGGGCAGAATGTGGTTGGGATACAAAGACCGTATTCAATATCTAAATTGAAGCGGGTATTTAAAGAAACCAATCCTGATTACATAGTACATTTAGCAACCTATGGGAATCATTGTCAGCTACAAAGAAAGTTTGGTCAGATGGTAGCAACGAATATTACTGGAACATATAATTTATTGGAAGCAGCTGATGAATGGAATTATAAGGTATTCTATAATGTATCTACATCATCAGTTGGTTTAAAGATTCAGACGTATTATTCAATAACAAAATTATGTGGAGAGATGTTAGCTGGATTATATGATAGGGTTGTGAATGTTAGACCATATTCTGTGTATGGACCTGGTGAAGCTAAACACAGATTCATTCCTAAAATAATGGAGTGTTTAATAACTGGAGAACAATTAACAATAGATGAAAAAGCCACACATGATTGGATATTTATTTCTGATTTTATTGTCGCATTATTTGCTGGAGAAACAGATATAGGAACAGGAGTTAAGTCATCTAATAAAGAAATTGTAGAGATGCTACAACAGATATCAGGTAAGAAGTTAAATTATACGGCCGGAAAGGTTAGAACATATGATAATAATGATTGGGTGGCTAAAAGCGGTGTTTCTCATATAGGTATTTATGAAGGTTTAAAAAGAACGTATGAACACTTTACAAAATAGAGTATTAGAGATTTCAAAGAAATTACAGCTTTCTCATTTAGGGAGTTGTTTAACATCAGTTGATATCATTGATGAAATATATGAACTAAAGGAGGATGATGAGAAGTTTATACTATCCTGTGGACATGCCGGGTTGGCTTTGTATGTTGTTATTGAAAAATATGAAGGTGTAAATGCAGAGGACAGTTTCTTGCTACACGGTACTCATCCAAATAGGTGTGAGAAAAGTAAGATACATTGTTCTACTGGTAGTTTAGGACAGGGATTACCGATTGCTTTAGGAATGGCATTCGCTGATCGTACAAAGAATGTTTATTGTTTGATTTCAGATGGGGAATGTAGTGAAGGAACTATATGGGAAGCGGCTAATGTTATGCAAAAATATGATATAACTAATTTGAAAGTATATCTAAATTTCAATGGCTTTTCAGCATACGATGTTGTTTCAGATCAGTTAATTAAGAAAATGCAATTCATTATGCCATCAATAGAAGTAAGAAAAACCAATGTAGAAGATTATGGGTTAAAAGGATTATCAGCACATTATATAATTTTATAAATAAAAGATATGTTATCAAAACATTTATACAGAGGAATATTACCAAAACTATTAAGGGAGAACCCGAAAGCAAACTACTTGGAGATAGGAGCATTTGATGGGGAGGGTGTTGCTTTGCTTTGTAAGACATTTCCGGATAGAATGTTTTATGCCGTTGATCCCTTTATTGAGGATGGAAATACAGTACATACAACTCATGCGAATAAGGGAGATTCTATATTAAGTATAAAACAAGATTTTTTGTACAATACTCGTGCTTGTAAAAATCTTACGTATTTTGATATGACGTCTGCTAAATTTTTTAATAAAAACCTGTATAATGTATTTTCTATTGATATATTGTTTATAGATGGGGATCATTCATTTAAGGGGATGTCTTTAGATTTATTAATTGCGGCAGCATTTGCAGCAAAAAATCCTATATACGTTGTTGCAGATGATATAGATATGTTAGAAGTTCAACAAGGATTAGAAATTTTTGCACAAAAATATAATATAACACCCACACCAGTACCATTTCATAAATCTGATGTTACAAGGGCTGTGTATTTTTATTTATCACTATAAAAATATGAGAAGGAAATTTGCAGATGATTTGTATAAGTTAATGAAGGATGAAAACATTGTTCTTATTACAGGGGATATGGGATACGGTATGTTTGATAAAATAAGGGATGAATTACCAGAACAATTTATTAATACTGGAGCAGCTGAAATGGCTATGATGGGAATTGCAATAGGATTAGCGTTGGAAGGGAAGATACCCGTTGTTTATTCAATCACTCCATTTTTATTATATAGACCGTTTGAAGCAATTAGAAATTATATTAACCATGAAAGTATCCCTGTTATTATGGTAGGGTCAGGTAGAGATAAGGATTATAGTCAGGCAGGGTTTAGTCATGATGCTTCAGACCATGAAATTTTACGGCAGTTTAAAAATATTCTTTTTATAGTATATAATAAACTGTTTGATTTAAAGAAGATTGTTTATGCTAATCGTCCTGTATACTTAAATTTGAAAAGATGAATGATTCAATACAGACAGTGGTTTTGATATTACGAAGTGGAGGTGTTTACGGTTTTCGTGATGTAGAATTATTATCTTTTCATTTACAAAAGCAATGGCATGGTAGTAAGAAATTACGAATATTATGTTTATTTGATAAAGTAGATGAGACTCGTAAATTAATTAATGTAACGCTTATGCCAATGCAAAATAAGGAGTGGCCGGGATGGTGGAGCAAGATGAACATGTTTTCTCCTGATATGGAGCAGTACCGTCCATTTTTATATATAGATTTGGATATGGCCATAGTAGGGAGTTTGGAAGGGATTTTACCTCCTCCTGGAAGAGAAAATCAGTTTATTACATTAGAAGGGTTTAATGGTAGGGCAAAATATTTACTTTCTGGAATGATGTGGTTACCTGCAAAAAATGATATGATTTCTAAAGTTTGGGAACAATGGATAGAGGATCCAGATTTGGGGATGCAACAATGTAGAGGAGATCAGAATTTTATACAAAATGTGGTAGGAGAGCCGGATGAACGTTGGCAAAATATTACAGATAAAATTTGTAATTTTAAACCACGGAATGGAGTGGCTGTAAAGGGATCAAATTGGTGTCAACGTATTATTGAAGCCGTACCAGATAGTGCCTCAGTGGTATGTTTGCATGGGAAACCAAAAATATTTGATGCTGCAGAAAAGATTAATTGGGTAAAGAAATATATAAATAATGTCTATGATAAACGATAAGTACATGAATATGGTTAAGGATGAACATAAACGATCCTATGCATTATATCAACAAGGTAAGCGCATGGAAAGCGGGTACAGTAATCATCAGCCTGTTTTGATTCATGTTTTAAATACAATAAAAACTGGGAATGTATTGGAGTTTGGTATGGGATGGTGTAGTACACCGTTAATGAGTGTTATTTGTAAGCATCAAAATAGATTTCTATTATCAGTGGAGACAGACCGGAAGTGGTTAGATAAGTTTTTAGATTATGAATCAGGAAAGCATAGATTAACATTAATAACACCAGAGGAGTTGGTATTACAGAGTCATGCGTTGTTTGAGCGGAAATATGCTGTGGCGTTTATAGACGGGGCGGCAAAGTTACGTAGTCCTCTTATGAAAAAGATTAAAGATCAGGTTGATTACTTTGTGGTACATGACACGGGGATAAGGGCAAAGGAAGTTTATAAATTTGATTTTTCCGGATTCAAACACGTATTACATCTTAATGTAGGAGCAATCGTACCAAGAACTTCCGTAGTATCTAACATGAATGAAATTGATGAGAATATATATACTATGAAATCTCTGAAAAAAGAAAGTAAATTATGAATAAAAAGTTACCATCTCCGATATTAGTTGTAGGAGCCGCCCGGTCAGGGACAAGCCTTGTTGCTGGAATTATTAATATGAGTGGAGCATTTGGAGGCGTTATGGCTGGTCCACAGAAGAGTAATCAAAAGGGAATGTTTGAAAATAGTAGAATACGAACTGAGATTGTTAAACCTTACTTGAGAGCGATTGGTGTAGATGCTATGGCTCAATTCCCTTTACCAAACGTGGATAATTTAATGATACCACGTGATTGGCAGCAACGGGTAGAACAAGTAATGATTGAACAGGGATACAAAGATGGAGCGTGGATGTATAAAGGACCGAAGATGTGTTTAATGTGGCCGGTATGGCATTATGCTTTTCCAAACGCTAAGTGGATTATCGTTCGGCGTAGAACTGGGGATATTATTCAGTCCTGTGTTAAGACAGGGTTTATGCGAGCGTTTATGATAGAAGAAACTCGTCGAGCAGTTGGAGCAGATACTGAGGATGAGGGTTGGAAATGGTGGGTTCAACAACATGAAAAACGATTTGTAGAAATGATGACGGAAGGATTAAATTGTAAAGTTGTATGGCCTCACAGAATGGTGGACGGAGATTATCAACAAATGTACGAAACAGTAGATTGGTTAGGTTTAAAGTGGAACAGTGAGATATTGAGTTTTATTGATCCGTTGTTATGGCATAGTAGAAATAAAGAAAAACAAAATGGTATATCTAATAACAGCTAAAGCAGGAGCCGGCAAAACACATTATGCTGAGGCACTGGCTAAGGAATTACAAGAGGAGGGCTATCAGGTTCGAATACTTGACGGAGATACGTTTAGGAAGAAGACTAAGAACAAAGATTATACTGATAAGGGTAGGATAGCAAATTTAATTAAAGCTGCTAGACAGGCAAGAGAATGGGAATGGGATGGTTATATGGTTATATGTGCATTTGTTTCTCCACGGAAAGCATGGCGGGATATGATGCGTTCATTTTGGTTAGAAAGTAGAGTAATATATATACCAGGCGGAACATTGTGGGAAGGAACCACATACGAGAAACCTACTGATGAAGAACTAATTAATATAGGAAGGAGTAAAAAATGGCAAGAACGACTGCTGCAGAAGTTAGGCAAATAATGGATAACCTCACAACGGATGTTATGAGTTCGACGGATGTTGATTCATACATTCTTGGAGCAAATGCTCTGGTAACAAAGATACTTGGAGATGACACCAGTATTGGATCGGTTTTATTGGAGGATATTGAACGTTGGTTTACAGCTCATATGATATCTGTTTCCAGGCATCGAACAACCACGGAAGAAAAGTTAGGCGATGCTACGGTGAAATATACAGGTGTATTCAAAGAACAATTATCTTCAACACCATACGGACAAATGGTATTACAATTAGATATAACAGGCAAAATGGCAAACATTGGTAAAAAAGGAGCTGGAATATATGCCGTAACAAGTTTTGAGTAATGGGAATAGCAGATTTTGTAAGTCGATTATGTGAGCAGGATGCGGTCTACTGGGGTAATCCACAGGATGATGGTAGAGGTGGATATACGTATGATGATCCTGTTGAGATTAAATGTCGTTGGGAAGATAGTAATGAGGTGATTGCAATGGCTGGACAAGGTAGAAAAAGCCGGGAGCTGGTTTCAAAGTCTCAGGTTTGGGTTGTCCAGGATGTGGATGAGGAAGGTTATTTGTATTTGGGGACATTGGATAGTACAGATGCTTTGAGTAGTGCTGAGGAGGCTAATCCAGCAAATGCAGATGAGGCATATAAGATATTGAAGTTTGAAAAGACTCCTGAGCATAGGAGAAGTAATAAGTTTATAAGAAAGGCGTATTTGTAATGGTACAAATAACAGGATTTACGAAAGTTAAAGCTAATCTTAATAAAGCAATATTGAAGATTGAAGCAAAAAGTATGAAGGGTTTGATTGAATCAGCTATTATTATTCGTAGGGATATGGAAAAGACTCCTCCATTGGTTCCTATTGATACTGGTAATTTGAGAGGTAGTTGGTTTACGGAGGCGGTTAAAGTAAAAGGAATGGCAGGTTTGTTGCTTGGTTTTAGTGCTAATTATGCTGTATTTGTTCATGAAATGGTAGATAAAGATGGAACAGTTATTGATTGGAATCGTCCTGGATCTGGTCCAAAGTTTTTTGAACAAGCTTTAACAAGAAATGAAAAATTAATATTACAAACAATAAGAGATAATGCTTATATAAAATGAATAGTCCAAGTGAAGATATAAAAGATATGCTGGTAGCTGATACTGATTTAAGTTTAGTGTTTGCAACTAATTTATTTATTGCAGTGGAGCCAACCATACCCAAAAATTGTGTAACTATATTTGACACATTAGGCAGACCACCACAATTAACTTTAAAAGGAAAAGGAGAAGATTATTTTTACCCAGCTGTTCAAATTAGAGTACGGAATACAAGTTACGTAACAGGATGGGCATTAATACAAAATATAAGAACTTCGTTACATGGCCGGGCACAGAAGACATATAACGGAGCTTGGTACTCAGCAATTTTTTGTTCAAGTGGTCCAGCTATGTTGGACTGGGATGAGAATAGTAGAGTACGGTTTATCATCAACTTCAATATACAGAGAAGATGATGTATTGTTTAATTTAATAATGAAAAGGAGGTAAAACATGAGTGAAGCAGTCACAGGAGTAGGTGCTATATTCCACCGATGGGATGGATTACATACTTGGGCAGCTATTGCAGAAATAAACAACATTGGCGGACCTAGTATGACTAGGGATACCATTGACGCTACTTCATTGGATTCAACCGATGGGTATCGTGAGTTTATTGCTGGCTTTAGAGATGGAGGAACTGTTGTTCTTAATATGAACTTTTGGCGTAATACTTACGCATTATTTAAAGCTGATTTTGAGAGTGACACCCTTGGTAACTATGAGATTATACTACCTGATGATGACACGACTACTTTAGAATTTACGGGCTTGGTAACTGAATTACCGTTGACTATTCCACCGGATGATAAAATCACAGTGGATGTATCAATTAAAATCAGTGGAAAAGTTACGTTGAATTCTGGAGATTTGTCAGCATCGCCAGCATCAGTATAAAAGAAATAATGCTAATCAAGCGTTTTTATTAATCATTTAAAAATTTAAAAAAATGAAAAAAAGTAATGTTCTTTTAACCAGAGAGAATTTATTAAGGAAAGAAGTATTAAAAACTGTTCAAGTAGATTTGGGAGGAAACCAAATTGTGTTTGTTCGTCAAATGACGGGAAGAGAAAGGGAGCAGTTTGAAAACCTATTGGTAAAGAAAATATCAAAAGGTGGAAAAGTTGTAGACTATCAACAGTCAATGGGAGATTTCCGGGCTAAGTTGGCTGTCAATTGTTTATGTGATGAGAAAGGAAAGAATTTAATGCAACCAGGTGATTATGCTACATTAAGTCAAAACATGAGTGCTTCCAAATTGACTAAAATAGCAGATGCAGCCGGTAAGTTAAATGGGATAACAGAAGAGGATAAGGAGGAGTTAGTAAAAAACTCAGACAGCGACCAGGACGTCGCTTCCAGTTCCGCCTCTGTAAAGAATTAGGTTATGCTCATCCAGATTATTTACTGGATGAATTAACGAGTACTCAACTGAGTGAGTGGCAGGCATATGATAGATTGGAACCTATTGGAGAGGAGCGTTGGGAATTTTCAATGGCATCCTTGAGTTCTTTGATTATGAATATTTCACGTGCGGTGTGGGGCAAGAAGGGTGTTGAAATGACTACACCGGATTTATTTATACCGGAGTGGGATAGAGATCCAAATGAAACGCAAGAACAAAGGGTTCCAAAACAGTCGGTGGAACAAATGAAAATGATTTTAGAAACAATTGCAAATACACAAAATAAAAAAGTACAAAAGAAAGAAGAAAGGGAAGCAAAATTTAATAAAGAACCACCAAAGAAATGGAAAGGTAAAAAATGAATTTAGGAGCATTAGTAGCAACATTAGGAGTTAATTCTTCAGGACTTATAAAAGCTCAGAAGGATATGCTGGCATTTGAGAAGAAAACCAATGCCGCATTAACTCGAGTCAATGCAAAGTTAGCTACAACCGGAGCAGCAATGAAAAAGGTTGGCAAGGCTATGACTATGTATTTGACTCTTCCGATGGCTTTAGTCGGAGGAGCTGCGGCTAAAATGTATATGGGTTTTGAAGCTTCAATGTCCAAAATAGTTGGATTGGTAGGTGTTGCCCGTGAGAAAGTTGCTGCATGGAGTGAGGAGATTCTACGTATTGCTCCACAGTTAGGAAAAGCTCCAAAGGAATTAGCTGATGCCATGTTCTTTATTACATCTGCTGGTATTAGAGGAGCAGAAGCGATGGATGTTTTAAAAATGTCTGCTAAGGCATCTGCATCAGGATTAGGAGAAACAAAAATAGTTGCTGACTTGGTTACTTCTGCAATGAACGCCTATGGTAAGGAAACTCTAAATGCCCAGTTGGCAACTGATATACTTACAGCATCGGTGAGGGAAGGTAAAGCAGAGGCGACGGCTTTGGCGAGTTCAATGGGTATGGTATTACCTATCGCATCTAACATGGGAGTAGCTTTTCATGAAGTAGGTGGAGCAGTAGCAGCTATGACACGTACTGGTACAAGTGCAGCAACGGCATCAATGCAGTTAAGACAAATATTAGCTTCATTATTAAAACCTACTCAACAAGCCGAAGAAGCTCTTTGGAATATGAATACTTCTTCCGCAGCATTACGAAAGACAATAAAACAAGATGGATTATTAGCTGCTTTAATGCAAATTAGAAAACTAACAGCTCAATATGGAGAAACTGTTATGAGTGATGTATTTCCAAACATTAGAGCATTGTCAGGGGCATTGGATATCATGGGGGCTAACTTAGAAGATAACAGAGCAATATTTGCATCATTGGAGAAGGCAGCCGGGTCAGGAGCAAAGGCATTTGCAGCGGCAGCCGAAACATTTGAACATAAATGGAAGGTAGCTACTGCCACAGCGAAAACAGCTTTGACAATATTTGGAAAGACCATAGCCGAAGAGTTAATACCAATATTGGAAGGATTCTCTGAAAGGATTCGGGAAGTAATAATGTGGTGGAATGGATTGAGTGAAGCTCAAAAGGAAAACAAGATAAGAATAGCTGGGTTAATTATGGTAGCAGGTCCATTGTTAAAGATACTTGGATTTTTGGTAGCCAGTGTTTTACCCAAGTTAATTATGATTGGTTTTAAAGCTGTAAAAATGTTTCATGCTTTGAAGTTAGCTGCGATGGCTAATCCGTTTACAGCCCTTGCAGCAGTGTTGACAATAGCTACTGTAGCGTTGGTTACTTTTATTAAAAAATCAAAACGGACAGCAGAGTTATATAAAGGAATGGATCAATGGACTAT
>Ga0075122_10001429_pt1 | contig 16976 bp, 24 predicted proteins | sample AntAceMetag02UKB_FD_69790 | JGI IMG/M metagenome (GOLD analysis project Ga0075122, IMG submission 69790) | Saline lake microbial communities from Ace Lake, Antarctica - Antarctic Ace Lake Metagenome 02UKB | ecosystem: Environmental > Aquatic > Non-marine Saline and Alkaline > Saline | place... | reverse complement strand
TCGTTCTCAAGGTGCCTATACGCATCTCCATCGTCTCGTACCTCCTCATGTGGGATATTGCGCTGACACGCTTCACACCAAAAGACATTGCCCGATAGGTCTGCTGTAGCGTCCTCGACAATATCCCCTTCGGGTGGTGGTGCGTATCTTGATAGTATTACCGGCTCTGTAGCGTCCTCGACAGCGGGTATCCATTTGACTGCTTTCTTACCGCATCCGGGGACATAGTCGTCACTGGGTGGACACCAAAACGTCTTGCCTTTGGACATCCAATGTGTACCTATGTCCCAGCCCTCCCCCCAATCCTTACCGCACTCGGTGCATTCCCAGTGACCTTCGGGCGGGGCGGGGTCTATCACTACCTTTGGCCGTATCTCCGGCGCCATTATCGTGATGATATCGTTCACCTTCCCTTCGAGAGTCTTTACCCTTTTCGATAAAGCCTTATCCATTGCGAAGTGCATGAGGTGCTTAACGCCTTGAGCCTCCACCCGCTCGGTAAGTGAAAATACATCGTCTCTCAAGTCTGCTTCTTCTTTCTCTGTCATTGTTTTCGTTCCTCCTCGATTTCTTTTATCTTTCGCTCGATTGCGAGAGGGTGGTTTCGAATACTGCTTTTCGCGTTACACGCAAGATTGCAAGTCGGCTCTCGATTCATCCAGTGGTGTATATTCAGATATCCATATTTTTTCAGCATCACTTTATCCTGCGGGATTATGTGCGCCAGCTGCGTCGCGGGTTTCCCGCACTCGACACACGCCCACCCTTTCTTGCGAAAACAGAGTTCGCCTTGCTCGTTTTTATACTTCTGAATGCTGCTCACCTTCGCCCCCTCTATAGTCTCTGTGTCGCTGAACTTCTTTCGCTGCACCTTCTTTGTCCTCTTGCTCGATGCTTGCTGCAGTCGGTAGATCGTGCTTCGTCTCCCATATGTTGACGTGACAGTTCGGACAGTACTTTATGTTTTCGAGCTTGATCTTCTCTTCGATGATCAGTTTTCCGCAATGCCAGCAAGTCGGGTAGCAGTCGCAAGTCGGGGCGTAATATGAGAACTTCGCGAAGTTATTATCGACCTTGACTTCTTTGAAACTCATTCCGCATTTGTAGCACTTGCCCCCGTCGATCTGTACCAGAATCATATCTGCGATTGTAGTGTGTCCGACTTCGTGCATTTCTCTCGCTCGATTCAAGTGACCTTCTGCAACGATACGGAATTTCTCTGATCTGTCTTTTCTGTTCGGCAATATATCTTTCGGGGTTTTGAGAGTCATTCTTCGTCCTCGCTGAAACACCCGCAACCGCCCCAGTCAAATAGATCACATTGTTTTAAGTCAGAAATATATTGTTCTCTGAATTCTCGCAGCGTGATATATTTCAGAACTCCGTTTTCGGTGACGCGAAGAAACGGGTGCCGTTTCCCGATTGCCTGATACACCGACTCTTCTTTGTCTTCATACTCTGCATATTTCTCTGGCATGGATTTGTGCAACAGATAGAAATGAGCTTGCCCTGCACGAACACAAAACGCCCCGCAATTATTGTGCATAAATCCGAAGTCGTATAATCTCGGTCGCTTGAGTCCTTCTGCTTCTGCCCATTCGAAAATCTGTTTCTTCTCAAGATATGGTGGTTCACACATAGGGGCTTCATAGATATAAGGCAACTTCCGCACCTTTAATCTGTCGTATCGATGCATCTCGTCCCAAGTAATACCAATATATAATCTGCATTCTTCCGGTGTGTATCGTTCCTTTATCCATTTATCAGCCAGCTCTCTTTTCAGAATTCGACTGCAGGGATCTCGTCTTGAGTTCCCCATGTATCCAACGTCTTTGAATACTTGCCAAACATCGCGCCCATCTGCAATGGTGATTAGCTCTGCCCCTATATTCTTCTCTGCATCTTTCAGAAATCGATATAAATCTTCGTCCTCTGTCTGCGTGTCTGTGAATAGTAATTTCGTATTCTTCGCGCCGTGCTTTGCGACAACTCTTTTCGCTGCAGCCCACGATGCTATCCCGCCAGAAAATAAAACGATCTGCGTCTTCATTCTGCCTCCTGTATTCTACCGGGAATAAATCTGCTCCCGTCCCAATGTCCTGTTTTCACACCGTCAACGAACTGCGCTCCGTTTTTATCGATATACGTTCCTGTCTGCTCTTCCTCTACCTCGAGGAAATCTTCGAAGCGAAGATCTTTGTTGAGAAACGTTGTCGGGTGCATCGTGAACTTGAACTCTGTCCCGTCTGCTGTGAGTCGCGCTTTGTAGTTTTTCAAGCAGAGCATGAGAGTATCGATATCGACCTTCTCTTTGATACGTGCTTTCCAGCATTTGAACGCCCCTGCTTTGTTCACTCTGCGAGGGTAGTCTTTCCAGAAGGTTTCAAACTCTTCTGTATATACATTCTTCTTATCTGGTTTACTATCTGAGTTTATATCTGGTATTGGTTGCTCACTCTCTGACTCTGTTTTGTTCAGTTCTTTATTTTCCATTGTTAAATTCTTAACAAGGCTTTTCTCATTCAGTGAATACCATTTCGTTCGATCATACGGGTGTTTGTTATAGTTACCAGAAGTCAAAACTCCTTCGTCTTCAAGCTCTCTCAACAGCCTGGAAATCTTCTGTCTGTTCCAGTAGGGGAATAGTTTTGTGTATGCGACTGCTGAATTGAACGTCCAGACTCGATCATCGTGAACGTTGTTTTTGTTGGCTTTGTTTTTTGTAATCCAGAACCGGAAATTCTCGATCAGTATCGCTTTCTCAATACCATATTTCTTTGCGTCTTCGATCTCGAAATGATGTTGCATTACACCTCCGGAGAATAAAAAAGCCTCTCGTCCCGGATGTGTCCGCTTCCCTGCTAAGGGTTGACGGGAGGACGAGAGGCTATAAATAATATTTGTAAACACGAACACATCTGAAAGCATTGTATCACAAATATCGCTTCTCGTAAAGAAATTAAACGCTCTGACTGTCATCTGCGCGAATGATCAGTCAGAGCAAACAGTCAACGACTGTCTATATATTCATGTTCTTTGAGCGCATGAGAAGCATATTCCCGTCTTCGTCCATGAACTGATAATAGCTTCGTCCGTCCGGTTCTGCCATACCGTTCAAGTTGAGATAGTATGAACTCGGCTGCTTCTGTGCTTTGTAGGGTTTCGCTCTCAGCAGAGTGAAGCCCTTTTTTCTAAGTTGTTTGATGGTCATTCGTTCTCCCATGTTTCAATTCGTGACATAGCAGGATCGGAATCGTACCCGCATGAACCATACAAAAACAGCTGGCCTCGCAGCTCAAACACGACCCACGAATAGCCGTGGTTTTTCCCTAAATCTTCGACGATTACGGCTTCCGGCGGTATCCAATCCGCTGGTCTTGAGCCGATACCGTTACCCTTTCCACACGACGCAAGCACCAGGGCAATCACGACGATCAAAAATAATCTTTTCATTTTTCCTCCGAATATTCTCTTCTGAGACACGTTTCGATCTTGAATTTCAAGTGGGGATATTTCTTGAGAAACGCATCTTTCCCCGAGTTGAACTGCGTGAAGTCCCATCCGCATAAATGAAGAAGCTGTGAGCCGTAGTATTTTTTCCCCGGTTCTGTGACTTCTTTGATACGAGTAACGCCAGAATCCACGCCCTCATGCCAAACTGGATCCCCGCAAGCTTCACAGTTTTTCACAAGCTCTTGATATTCTGCTATCGTGTAAAGCTCATCATGCAGAACGAACTTCTCGTCGTTGAGATTCTGTCGCCATTCGAGCCAGTAATGTGAAATGTCCGCGGACGATTCGAGATCAACGCCAGCCATTGAGAGTCTGTCAAAAATCATTTTCAAGTGATAGTGCATTTCCTTGGAATCCCAATGTGAAGACGTGAGATAGACATTCGCCTGAACTCTGCCTGCCGGTCGAGCGACGATCTTGATCATTGAATACTGTCGTTTGAGCAGCTCCATATCTTCGGGCTTTAATGACACACCGAAGTTCGGCGCGAAGTGTTCCATATCGAGTCGATAGATATGTTCGGGCGTTTCCATGTCAGCTGATTTGTGGTTGGCGTTCATGACATTCGCTTCGATATCGTATAGCGACCACATGAGATCGTTTGCAGCGAGAGAGCGTTTCTTGTAATGGATAATCCATCTGTCGTCCAGATCTCTGAGCACAGTCTCCCATCGATCAGGGTCGTCAAGCTCTGCGATTTTCTTCTCTTGCCACTGATCGAGCTTGACGAGAACTTTCTCGACGTTCTTTCGATACTTCTCTTTGTATTTGATTAGGAGAAAGCCTTTACCCTTTGGGATCTTGAACTCTCGATGATAACGCGATGACCAATTTATGACAGTATGAAGAGTGCTCATTTCCCGAACCGATCTTCGTAGTCATTATCTACGGTCTGCATGGTGTGCTTGATGAATTTCGAAACGGTCTTGCCTACAGCATGGAACCATATCGGAATTGCAACGGCGAGGTTATAGGCTCCATAGATTAGTTTTATAGGGCTCGGTGCATATGCGAGACACCACCGGAGTTTTGTTAAGTTGCCCCAATCGTCGAAGAGAACATACCACAACCGCCCGATTCCGGTTTCTATTATTACCCAAATGGATACAAGCGTGATGATTATTCCTTTCGATATACCAATAGGGTGATTTGCAAGAACCCCAGAAACGATAGCCAAGCAGACTACCGAACTAAGCGATACTACAAACCACACCCACGTGCCGAAACCTTCAACCTCTTCAACGTTATACGCGATACAGTGTAGCAATAATGCGATTGAACTACCTCCGAAAATTATCCACATCATTCCAATCCAAGTCATTTCTCCATCTCCTCCCCTCGTTCGTCGTAATCGTCATAATCGTCGAACAGCCTATCGGTTCGCCCTTCACCGCAGAACAGATCGTCATAATCGTCGAAGTCTCTCAGAGCTTGCTCAAATACCTCTGCGTCTGATAATTCTCGTTCGGGATAGTCGAGTCTGTTTGTGTCTTCGTTCATACTCTCATCTCCTTTTTCAATCGTCTTCGTTCCTTGCGCGATAACAGTCTGATATCGAACTTATAATCTGAACACTTCCCCTCTCTGTTTTTCTCTTCACAGCTTGCGATTCTGCGCTTTGTCGGACCATCGACAGGGTCAATTTCTTTCACAAAGCAGGACGAATGAAGACATTCCTTTCTCATTTCGCCACCGATACCGTCTATACATATCGTCTGCCACGAAAGAAAGAACTCGCAATCTTTGCACACGTTCATTTGTGACTCCTTTTCCAATTATAATTATAGAGGGCGTTGTCGAACACTTTGAAATCTTCTTTCTCTGTGTGATGCACTGTGTCGAACGTTCCATCTTCATGTAGATAAAGATTCAATCTACGGAGTCTTCTGTCGCCCAGTAGTGTCGCATATCCTGCCAGCTGCAGCCCGTCTGATCTCTGCGGTTTCCCCGTCTTGATATCCCAAACAGTGGTTGAAGTTACTCGGTCGGGAGTTCCCGCGAAATACAGTTTCTCATCGACCATCGGCGTTTCGATATACGTGAACTCTTGAGGGCTGACAGCTTCCCACGCGACATACGCTGCCATATATCCAGCGTACTTTTTCGGTACTTCGTAGTATTCCCATCTGTCGAGAGCTGCTGTCGCTGAGTGAATCAACGTTCCTCTATACGCTGCGCCATTTTTATCGTTGAAATATCTTGACGACAAGCCCTCTTCTTTCAAGATCTGAGTAACAGAAGGAACCCGCACACCCCGAAAGGTGTACGAGTGATCAGCTGGTTCAAAATGGAGTTCAGACACGGCGGGAAGTCCTTTCGTTCTTGAACGTTACGCCAGCGGGTGCGCTCTCGCCCTTCATCATTTTCGCGTACTGATCGAGCTTCTTTTGATCTGGTATGCAGAACTCACGGGGAACGAGTTTCGGGTCGGTGATAAACGCTTTCCAATTATCGATGTACGTCATTCCCCCGGGCGTTGCTTTCTCGACATAGGGTTCGGGAATGCTCTCGATCTCGTCTTGAATGTCTGCTGCGTCTTCGAGAACGTCTTGAGCCTCTTCGACCTTCCCGCTTTTTTCGAGATCTGCTGCGAGTTTCAGCTTTCGGTTTTGCTCGTCGAGCAGCTCTTTGTCGCGCTTCGCTTTCTCGTCGTCTCTAATCTTCTGCTCTGCTGCTGCTTTGCGTTCCTGTTCGAGATCGTAATCGTTGAGCAGTCTCTTGAAAATCTTCTCTGCTTTGATGAACGGTTCGATCTGTTCTTTTCGTCCTGCTGTCGCTGCTTTGTGAGCTTTGTTCGCTGCGTCACAAACCGGATCCCACACGTCTTTGACTGCTGTCTGGAATGCTTTCGCGGAATCTACTCCCACGACTGCTTTCTTGTAATGAGCATCGGTCAAGATGATAAGTTGATTCGCTTGAGCGACGAGAGCGTTTCCGTTCTCTTCATTTTTCTTTTTGTCTGCATCTGTAATCATTATTTTGTCCTTTCGTCGGTAGTTTCTTGAACGTCTGCGAGAAGCGTCATGAGCGGAGCTTTTTCTCTCATGTTCATACACATCGTTTTGATATCGATTCGCTCTTTGTCCGTGAAGAGTTTACTCTCGGCGAGATCCTTAACTGCGTTGCGAAGCTCTGCAACTTCTGCTGCTCCCTCAAGCGGTTGTCTTTGGGCGGGTGGGGTTTCGTCTGCTGTGTCGTCTGTCTTCCGTGGTCTGAAATTGCTCTCGTCGTCGTCTTCTGTCCCTGAGAGTCCGAGAACTGCCATCGCTTGAAAGCGTCTGAGATATGAAGCAGTCGCGCCGATCTTCTGCGTTGAGTTCGAGTGACCCATTTCTGTAGGTCCGAGATCCCCATCGCAACTAATCAGCTCCCCGTCTAAATTGAGAAGCTCTGTCATAACGTGTGCTCTCGGTTGCCCCTTCTCATCTTCGTAGATATCGACCGTCTGTTGCATGAGAACTTTGTGCTCTGACAGTATCGGTTTCGCTACCTGGAGAATCGCGGGGAGATCGAGATACTTACAGTCGGCAAAAGGGTTATCACGATTCGACGGGATCGGCATGAGTACGCCTTGGACTTCGATCAACGCTTTGATCAGTTTGCTGTCTGGCTTGAGTTCACGATTCATAATGTTCCTTGTTTTGTTCGCGCAGATAGGTTAGATTGATATTGTCCTCCTTTGAATTGGGGCGTAGGGCGATGACTGCATCCACCGTCCTGCGCCTTTTCTTTAATATACTACATACTATAGTACACTGTAAATAGTTCGAGCTGTAAAAAAGCCCCCCCGAAGGGGAGCTGTCGCCTTATGCTGTGAGCTTTTCCCACTCATGATCTTTCAGCGTTATGATCTCCGCGCCCATCTTCTCGACTTCATACTGTCTGTCGGGTGATTCGAGATCGTGAGCGAGAGCGGTGATCGAGTTCGCCATGCTCCACTGTGTCAGCTCTCCGCTTCTGATCAGATTCCGAGATGTGAGTTCAGACTCGTTCTTTGTAAGGCCGAACCGCTCTGTAATGTTCTCGACTGCTGCTTGAGGTTTCTCGATCTTGCGCTCTGTCGCGTCTCTCATCGGATTGAGAATCTCTTCGAACTTGTCTTGAGTGAGAGAGCTTTTGAGAATGTCTCTGAGCTGTAGCTGAAAAGCCCGAATGTCAGCAGAGATCGTGTCGCTCTGATAAATGTTCCCGCTTGCGTCTTCGTTCACTCGGCGCCCTGCGTGATACTTCTTGAGAAGAGAGCTTGAGATCATTCCGTTCTGGCAAACTAATCGCCAGACTGTTGACTCGACTGCCACGCTTGAATGCCCGACTTCTGAGTTTCGAAGTGTGATCCCGTAATTCACAACATCTCCGACTGTGATCTCAGACTTGAGAGTCGGGAACATGATCTGCAGATACATTCGAGTATCCGTCAACGACTGCGACTTGACTTGCAGATCGGGAAATTCTTGGAGCACGGGAAGAGCGGTCTTGAGAATGTCGAAGTTGTCGTACGGCTTGAAGCTGTTCGAAAGAAAAGCTCTCGTCGTTCCATCGAGCGTTCTCACCATTCGACGTTCTGGCTTTTCGTGCATCAAAGCGTTGACGTTGTACTCTCGCAAGCCCTCGACCTCTGTCATTCTGTCGTAATACTTGCGCGGAATATTGAGCCGCGCAGCGATCTGACTGTGAGCATTGTCGTTGACAGAAAAATCACCTACGCCTTCGATTGAGATCTGATCGGGATCGATCATCGATACAGCAGTAGTCGAAACGAGGTAATCGTTTTTGACTTTCTCCTGTCGTTCGATCTCTTGCGCCAGACTCGTCAAAGATTCATAGTTGCCTTTCATAGCAACCTCCTAAAAATTGGTATCTCTCTATACAGAGAGTAGGCGAGATCGGGGAGTCGAACCCCTGCTGCCAGTGACCCACGGTCTGTCACGATCTCGCTTGAGCTGCTTTATCAGCTACCGCATAACGCACCCCCGATATATATAGTTCCCCTCGATGTTGTCTCCTATGCGAAAACGCTGAAACGTTGCTCGACTGCGACTTCGAAGACGAGTTCGTCTGTCACGGTTTCCACGCTGTCGAAATACCCTTTTGATATCAAGCCCTTTAATTGTCTGTAGCACTTCGGGCAAACTTCAATACAGTCTGCGATCACCCTCACGCTGTCTCGATCAATAGTCTCTCTGCATCCGTAACACTTCATACTGTCTCCTCGAAAGTTATTTGTGAGAGTTCGTAGCCGAGGACTTCTGTTGCGGTTAACTCTCGATCATAGGCAAGAATGTTGTAAAAAGGTTTATCACTTTCAACGTCCATTACTTCCGCAAAACCCTTTGGCTGGCATCCGATCCCGAACGGTCTGTACTTCATTCCGTAGTAAAACATTGTGTTCTCCTTCTCAATATTTCGATCTATGACGATTTCCCGGAGTTGCACCGGGGAGCTGTTATCGTCTTTTAGCTTCTCTCAGCGTTTGTCGGATACTTTCCTTTGATTCGCGTCACCGACTTCGTACTTAAAAAACTTCGGGAACTTTTTGGAAAACCTCAGCTCGCTTTTTTAAAAGGTCTTAGCCACTGTTTTCGTAGTGCTCATCTATATGTAATTTTTTTATATCTGTCTCTACTATATACTACTTACTATAGTATTTATTCAAGTTGAGAGAAAATAAAGCACGAATGTTGAGAAAGCGTCGAGAATAGTACTATACAAATGTATATTGTGCGGTTTTGCTTGTTTTTGCCGTTGTAAGGTGGGTTTAGAATGCCCTCAATCGCGTGTCGCTGTCCGCAAACGGATCTTTCGCGATTATTCGGGTATGGATACCTTTTCTTCCATTCCGTCCAGTGACAGCCCCTTCTTGGGGAACCTCTCGACGTACTGGAATAGCGCCATACGTGATAGCGCCGATAGTGTCAGACCTTTTCGCTTTGCGTATGCCTTGAAGAACGCATCCTCTGTTTCGTCGAGGCTGAACTGTGTCGTTTTTGTTTTTGCCATGCTTATAATATACCAGATTTCTGAGCTTTGAGATAGTCTGAAATAGCGTTAAGGATCGCGCCGACCACGATCCCGATTGCTATTCCAATACCTCCGCTTTCAAGGATCAGGGTGATACGTTCCGCTTGCCAGGATTGCTCGGCCTTTTTCGATGAGTCTTTTATATCGCTTATTTCCTGCCTGAAGATCTCGATTGATATCTCTGCCACTTCGTATAGCTTCCCCTGCTCGATTAGCTTCTTGTCCTGCGCTCTTCGCTCCGTCTCGAATTGCTCGAAGGTTCTGTCGAGTTCCGCTTTTTGCTCGTCCGAGTAACACCATTCCGCTGACAACCGCGCCGAGAATGAAAAGAAGAGCACCACCGACAATATAAAGAATACCTTTAAGTTTCGACATTTCATTTCTTCTCCAAGACGGTCACGCCCAGCAATGCCGCGCCCATGATGCAGAGCGGCCATAGTATATTCCCTGCCTGTCCCGGGTCTTGAATGACAGCGTATCCGGCTACCAGTATCGCCGTTGCGATTGTCACAAACGCCGCGACCCGCTTGCTCGACGTGTTACCTTCTTTGTCTTTCAATAGATTGCTCATACTTCCCACCCTTCTGGATTAATTCTATTCTCCCAACGCTGCCAACGGTTACTTGTGTGGATCTCCCAGTGCGCATGTGCTCCTGTTGAGTATCCCGCATTCCCGACATAGCCAATTATATCGCCCTCGACGAATAACTTTCTCGGCGTGTAGTAAGCATGAATCGGGAACCGTCGATCTTCTGTTTCTTCGATGCTCAAGATCTTGTCGAAAATGTTTTTGTTGAACAGCTGATTCGAGTAGCTGTGACAAATAACGTGTGTTCGATACTCGTCCGCTGATCGAGCAATGATCACCCCGCCGAATGTATCGTAAAAATAATTGCACCACGGCATGAGTCCGAAGTCTTCGATCTCTGGCATCTCGGGCCAATACATTCCCGCTTTCGGTCTGTATGCAGCCCACGCGAAAGTGAACCCGTTCTCAGGCATATATATCGGCGTACCTCTTGGAGCTGCGAGATCAATCGCACCGTGAACATGATCTCGTTCGTCGAGCGGTTTCGACAGTGGTCGTTGCTCTGTGAAGTTCGTTGTCAGCTTGCCGATTACTGGGTTCATGGTATTGCTGCTCCTATCATCTTCCCTATCCCTTCTGCATCGACTGCACCTATCGCCAGAAGAAACCACGCAGCCCCGGTTAGTGTGACGACAAAGGTCACAACGATAATAATCGTGCCGACGATACGTGGAATCTTCGGACGTTTGTTTGACTCTGAATCAACTTCTTTCTCGCCCTCCATCTTCGATACGATACGAACCAGTTTCTCGACGGTTTTGCGTATGATAGGAACATCAGTAGAAAGCCCGTTGAATAGCTTCTCTCGAATTTGCTGATTACTCTTTTTAAGATCTCGTATGTCACTCTGGATCTGATCAAGCTCTGCTGATTTTGAACACATATATACTATTTGTTCAGACATTCTGTTTCTCCACAATCGGGCGAATACCTATTTTTAACTTCGAAATTGCTTAGTCCTCAACCCATTCGACTTCTATCGTCGAGACGATATTCGCAGCTGTAGGATTGACTCGAAAGATATATCCGGTTGACGTTTTGTATACCTTCTTCGAACGACCACCAGCCGATGCTCCTTGAGCGGTGAAGATCCCCGACCCACCACCTTGAACAAGACCGAGCAGCGTTCCTGATCCGAGCAGAGTACCGCTTCGGCGAACGCTTGAGAGATTGCTTCTTGTGCTGTTGTGATTGTTGTTTAACACGACAGAGGCGACACCGCTTGCTGAAACTGTACACGATCTTCGTGTCGAGAATTCTGCTCCACCCGAAGACGTAAAAAACACCGTTGCATGAACTTCGACTGTACTGTCTGGCACCATCAAATAAACTTCTCCAAATACGCCTACACTCATCGAGCGAAATACTTCACTCGCCGAGAACATCTTTCCTTCATGAACCTTTAGGGTTTGAATATCTTCTGTAACGAATGCTTCCGAGTCTGCGTCCCACGCAACGTCATGAATTGATTTTAAATTTGACATAATTTTTTTTCTCCCATGGCATATCTTCCAATGCCGTTATAATATTTTGAACTCGGCACCATGCGTGTCGCTTACTTCTTTCCAATTTCGAACTTGATATAAATCTCTTCATACGCCCCCTCCCACTGTGGCGATATTTCTGCATGATAAAGAAACGGTACGATAGGGTGCATACAATAATGCCGAAACCCTGCCTCAATGAATTGAAACTTGATTCCGGCGTTGAAAGAATAAAACACGTCTACCGGTATAAACGGGTTCGGCGCATCTTGTGTTCTCAGATTGGTAGTTATCCCGCCACCAACGAAAAATAAATCAAACATTTCTGCCTGAATATCCATCTTTACATTCGCACTACCGACAAGAGATTCTGTTCTCACGATATCCGTTTCGTAGGTTTGAATAAAACCCAACGGGAGCATCGCCATTTCGAAAACAAAAAACATCGATAACCACTTCATACTGTCCTCCTAAATTACATGATCTATATAAATAAAACCGCGATTGAAGCCCGTCGAATTGAACGTTGCATCGTCAAAATATTCACCCGTGACTCTTGCAATCGTCACGTCACTCGCCGTACAACGAACCGTCCCTCCTGGCGTTGTGCTGGCTGCGCTTGCGAAATATCCAATTGGAATCGAATATGCGTCATCGTCTCTCCGTATCATTACATGTACATTCCGAATGTTCAAAATATTCAGTCCGTGCGCGATATTTACAAACGTTGTTCCTGACATATTCCAATCGCCGATTTCCAAAACCTTCTGAACCATATTCACAATAGTGACAGTTGAACTCACGCCAACGCTGTTGACTTCATATCCCGAACTCTTCCAGTCCGGTCCTTCGACGAATACCGTGGACGACTGGAAGCTCTTTGCCCCCGTGAATACAGTATCTCCGTCCTTGAGATATATCGTGTTGTCCATCAAGCGATCATAATCTGCCTTCTCTGTCGGATCGCCTACTGAAACCGTGCTGCTATTCCAACCCATATTACCACCACCTTGATCTATTTAAGCTTGTCGCGTCTTCGTCATCGATCAGCCCGTCTGTATCTGTCCAGAATCCCCACGTCTCGAACGCATAGTTCTTTTGAGCTTCTGTCCAGTCTTTATCATAAGCCGTAACAGCTGCGCCGCCAAGAAGCGTAGGGAATGAAAGATCATCGTCTGTCCAGAAACCGACTCCAGCGCCGATACCTTTCAAGTCGTTGACGATGAAACTCATTTCGTTTGTTTTGAAATTCTTGAGAATCGAAAGCAGATCGACTCGTCTCTCAGAAAGCCAGGCAATGTCTGCGTCTTCTCTTCGTCGTCTGAAAGAAAGAATCATCTGATCGCCCATGTTCTTACTCGCGAACTGTAGATTCGTAACGTATGAGATCTCAGCGATCCCGCTCTCGTACAGCATTTTCAATCTGTCGAGCCAGACCTTCGCCCCGCCCTCTGTCGATAGCAAGGTCCCAACCGTTCGGCTTTTCGTTATGTCATAGATTCGTTCTGTGTCGGTTGAGCTTGTCGTCTCGTAGGCGTAAGTATCAGCTACCCATTTCTTAACGTACCCACAGCGAAAGATCTGTCTGATCTTGCTTGTCAATGCCACGGCTTTGAATGATCCGTCTTTTATATCGAGATCAGAAACAATGTCGAGATCCGCTTCTGCGATAGGTGTGAATACTTTGACAGCGAAATCACCATCGTTGTCGAGATAGAATGTTCCAAGACACGACTTCATGAGATCGCCGATTGCATTCATGATCGGTTCATATTCGTTCATAACGAGTCCGCAGGGATACGATTCTGCTTTTGTGATAGCCAAAGTCTTCGCGTCTGTATCCCAATCTGAATCTGAAAAGCCCTCAAGCTCAAGCAGCTCCTCGAGGATATCAATCGGGTTCTCGATTAGAACACTACTCGCGTCGATGAATCCCGAAACGTCCGCGGTAACTGGATCCCCTGCTGTGTAGTCTGTCGCTGCAATCGTGAACGTACCATCTCCCACCGTCACACTCACAACCGTCTTCGAGATTTCGTTCACGTATGCTGCGGTGACATTCTCAATATCGTGTGTCGTCGTGTCCGCGATCTTGAACGTGTAGTTCACCGGGGTCGGGCTTTCGTCTCTGTTCGTGCAAACAGCTGGCATCTTCTTTACTTTGCCCCACACATGAGGAATCGGCTTGCCTACGTCTTCGGCGTTAAGATCTGAATAGTCTGCTGTCGCGAATGTATCGAAATCGAGCGATGAGGTGAGCTGTTCTTTCTTATCTTGAAACGTGAGAGACATTGTTTTGAGAGTGAATTCCTTTTGTGTAATGATCCCGTCGAAAACCGAAACATATTCTGTATAGGGTAGATCTTCGCCACCGAAAAGAATGTTGAGCTGTTTGTTTTCCCACGCCCAAGATTGGAATATATTATCGAACTCTCCGTCACCGTTTGCGAGAACGATACTGCCGGAGCTTATGATCGATACTCCCCAAAATATATCTTGCTTCGTCTGTCGGATGTTCGGCACAGATTGAAGAGCTGGCTGATAGAAATGATCGTTGAATGTCTTGGCATCGTTCGAGTAATAGACTTTATAATTTGCGACTACTGTATTCGTGCTGAGAGTTGTCCCGGCGCCCCCGGCCACATGAACGTACAGTTTCGACCCGTCATAATAATTGGAACTCGGATTCGCAATACATAACGCCAGTGAAGTTCTATTTACATATCGCACCCCGTCAACGAAGACCGTTTGAACGTCGATCCCTTCACCTATCGCATTATAAAAAACCGTGTCCTCTTGCTCTGTCCAGTCTGTAATGTGCTCCGAAGGATATATCTCGACAAGAAAAGTGAACTGCGCCGATATCTGAGAAGTCAAAGCTGCAAGGGTAGTTATGCTCATCTTTGCTCTCTGAAAACAAGATCTCTGAGATTGAACATCGGTGTATTTTTGTTTCTGTTGAAAACATTGTTGCCTACCAAATACCCGTACACTGTTGACGAATAGAGTTGATCCTCGAATGAGATATAGAACGGCGTATTGTTCTCCACTTCGTCGAGCATATCTTCATAGCCGACTTTCGTTGTGTTGTTGTAATACTGATCGAGAGGATCAACAGAGAGCAACCACTCTTTGAGCTTCTGCTTCTTGTTGAAATACGCTGCGCCTGATTGCGTGACCATGACAGTCGAACGGTTCAGCTGCGTTTTGCGATTGAATGAGATCGTGTTCGTCTGCTTCCCTGCTGGCTCGAAATACTCTCCCGCCCATATTCTACCGAGCTCTGATTTGTCGAGTGTTCTATCGTGCCAGTAGAGTTGGAGGGTTTTATATAGCTTCGGTCCGGTTACGGCTACGGAATCGAAATAAATTATCTCACTTATGGCGAATGTCGCATCCATACTAACATCAAGCGACATCCCGGTTGCGTTTGCGCTGAACGTACCATGCACCGTTATAATTTCAAACGCATTCTCCAAAGTGCCAGTGGATTGAGCTACTACCGCTTGTGCTGCGCCGGAAATACTTTGCAAAAGCCGAACAATTACATCCGTACCCTTCCCTGTCTGCACGGCTGGAGTGTAGACCTTTACTGCGAATATATAACTTTCCCCCGGTAAAAATCCGTGCATATCTGTTGTGTCCGCAGTATCGCAAAACCGCCACCTCGCCCCTGTTCCTGCGGCATTGTTTTTTGTCATTTTGATTGCAAGACTTCCTGCCGCTACTTGTGTTGTTGAAAACGTCCCGGAAGCATTAAATAAACTTGGCGTTATTTCTCCGCGCACCATCGGGGGTGTGAGTTCTTCGAGAGAGATATCGTCAACATAAATATATTCGTTTGCCGCAGCCGCACTTACGATTGTCAATCTCAATGCAAAACTAGCGATAGTGCTATCTGCCTGAAAAATAATTTGCAAGGTTTCGAACGCATCTTGAGTTGTCGGCAACGCATTAGTCGTGACCCATGCCGCAGATACATATTCACGTATTGCGAGCCGCACTTCATTCGCCAACGGACCACCCGATGAAGGAACATACATCTTGCACTCTGCCTTATACCATCTTCCTGCCGTGAGTCCTCTAAGATCGGCAACGTCAAGCGCATCGTGCAGATATACATCGACCTGCCCCCCGAACGCCGCTGTTGTTTTCACTATCTTGAGAGAATACGTCCCTCCGTTTGCTTGAGACGATGATAGCTCCACGGTTGCGTTAGTAGGCGTTATTTGATCTTCACCTCGAATAACCGGAAAGGCGACTTCTTCAATCTCGATGTTGTCAGTATAAAAGAATTCCGTATCGGCTGCCGTTCCGGTAGCGAACACCCCCAAGCGAAACCCTGTTGCTGTTGAAGGCAACGTGAGCCAGTATTCGATAGTTTTCCATATGTCCAGTACTGAGGGGCTTCGCCTGATGTCTACCCATGCCCCGCTGTTGTAATATTGAATAGCAATATCCGCTTCCCCTACAGCCATTCCGCTTGCAGTAGTGACAAGAATATCCATGGAAAGTTTATATATTCGACCTGGAATCATCCCATGTAAATTTGTTGTCCCGGTATCGTCTGCGAGATACACTGTTGAAGCAGTCCCTGACGCAATCGCTTTCGTATGCTTAAAACTGTACGTGCCACCGTTGCTTTCTTCTGCCGATCTTACCCATGTACAATTATCAATAGTTGCCGAAAGTTCGTTCTTCATCGCGGGGGTAGTTGCAGATTCGCAATCGCCCCTATCTATCATATCTCGCCAAGCATTCCCGCCTTCACAGTCTCCGTTGTCTATGAACTCTGTCGGCACACCTTCGCAGTCTCCACCTATGATAATCTCCGGTGCCGAGGGTTCGAGAGAGATCAAGCCCGATGTGATAGTGACCGTTGTACTCAACGCGATCCCTTCTTCGAGATTATACGGTCCGCTGAATAAGCCTGATTGTGTCGCTCCTCTCAATATCATCGTACCTGTCTCTGTCAGATTGTGGTTGTCAACGATGAACGCTGAGACTGTCTGAGTCGCTGAAAGATCGATATTGATTTCGTGCTCGTTGCCGAGAACCGCGACTGTCGATGTATAGATTCTGTCCGCGGAGTTGTACCCTGTCGCGTGATCGAATCCAAGCAGAACGGCAATTGTGTCGTCTTTGGTGTCGGGATCGTCGAACGATAATCTGAGAAACCCGTCACTGGTTGACGAACGCTTGATCGTGAATTTGCTTCCCGCATACGAGCAGTAGTGATCGGTGTAATCCCCGGTAGCATTCAAGCCCGATTGAATCTTCGCTGCGAGAGTTGCCCCGGTATAAGTCGCAGAGGGAATTGCATACGAGAGAGCATCTGCTGATTTCGAATTGTGAAAAGGTAACAGATTATT
>Ga0075122_10001428_pt1 | contig 16981 bp, 32 predicted proteins | sample AntAceMetag02UKB_FD_69790 | JGI IMG/M metagenome (GOLD analysis project Ga0075122, IMG submission 69790) | Saline lake microbial communities from Ace Lake, Antarctica - Antarctic Ace Lake Metagenome 02UKB | ecosystem: Environmental > Aquatic > Non-marine Saline and Alkaline > Saline | place... | reverse complement strand
TGCGAATGGGAGACCATCACAAACTGGGCTCGGAGACAAGTACGATTCAGACAAAGCGAATCTTCATAGCGAGGTTGGCCGATGGCCTGCAAATTTCTACGTGGACGAAGAAGCGGCGGCAAGGCTTGGAGAGCAGAGCGGGGAGTTAGGAACAGGTGGGCCTAGCAGCAGCAAGAAGGGCAAGTTTTCAGGAGTGGTTTTTTCAGACAGTCTCAAGGCTCCTGCTGGTGCAATGCCAAAATATGATCGTGGTGGCACAGCCGCACGATTCTTCTTCAACGTGAACCGTCAGATAGACGAAGCCGATCCTGTGATGTATCAGGCGAAGGCGTCTAGGAAGGAAAGGGACGCGGGGCTGGATGAGTTCGACTTGTCAGATGCTCCTGGTAGCAAGCGAAGTAAGCCTGCGCCTGGAAGAAAGAACGCACTCGGAGAACCGCGCCGCAACGCTCACCCAACAGTGAAGCCGATAGATCTATGCCGCTGGCTGGCGACGTTGCTGCTTCCACCTGCTGAGTATGGCCCGCGTCGAATCCTTGTGCCGTTTTCAGGCTCAGGCTCAGAGATGATCGGAGCGCACTTAGCTGGATGGGAAGAGATCGTAGGGATAGAGATGGATCGTGACTACGTGAACATGGCGAAGGCACGTATGGCGTATTGGACGACGCGACCGGAGCAGGGAGAGTTTGGCTTCTGGTTGCATCACCCCTGAGATTCCCATAGAATGTCTGCGAGGAGTTGGTGTGAAATGGAGGACGTAAGATTCAGCGACGACAAAGTGATGGTTGACTGCTACCATTATGAGGCATTGAAGATGCTGGCGATCGGGTCTTATGGGAGAGGGGAGTGTTCGAGGTGCCGAATTGCGAAGCTCCTTCAATGCAGCCTATTCCATCTGGACGAAGCGATAGAACATCACAAAGAGAAGTATCCCGAGATCCAACAACAAGAAGTCGAGAGGGCTCTGGAGAGGGTTGAAGAAGCGAAGAGGAGAGGTCGAGATGGACTCTGAAAAGGAAGTGGCGCGAATTCTTGAACAGTCTATTGTGGCTGGGAAGGAAGCGATGACGGAGATGGCGTTGGGCATCTCTGGTGCAGTAGAAGGGCTTGCAGCTGCAGGTAAAGCTGGTACTGAGATTGGAGAGACCGTAAGGAAGTATGCGATTGCGGCGATGTCATGAACGACGATCTGCGGGCTATGAAGGATTCAGAAGTTGTATAGTCCCCCTCTTTTTTATTTACATATTTTCCCGCCGAGGTTGCGTCACAACGGAGTTTAGCATACAATCCCTGTAGAGGTGATTGGCGATGGCCGATAACGAAAGAACGTTTCTCGAAGCATTTACTGGATTGGTTGAGATGACACCTGATGAAGCTGTCAGGGCATTCAAGAATGCTAGTCTCATCGGATTTCGTATCGCAGACATGACACCATACGAGCAGCAAGTAGCTGCTGGGTACACACATGCGCTTCTTCTGAGAGTGCAGCGAGAGAATCACGAGCTTAGGCTGGAAGACATCCCTCGGAAAGTAGAGGCGATGCGTCCCAAGCGTAGGAGATTTTATAGGGCGATAGATTGCCTTCTGGAGAAGAAATGAGCAGGACCATCGTGGGCGAAAGCTCAAACCAAACGGAAAACACCAAGTGCGAAAGCACAGGTTGTCGGGCGGTGGGATCCTGCTTTGAATACGGAGGATAGATGACTGAAGGCAAGCAAAACGCCGGCGTCGTGCGATCGAGGAACAACAAAGAGAGATCCTTCGCGCCAGTGACAGCTGAGTCGATGCGGCAACGGATGACGATTCGAACGAACAGGGAGTTGCAGTACGTCTTGGCTTCGATCGGGAAGGCAGCGAAGAACAACAGCAGCCGGATCCGGTGCTATCCGTCGAAGCTCGGGGCAGAAGCCAGGACATTCCTTGTCGACGAGCTTGGGTACGTCATTACCTTCATCACAGAGAAGGACAAGTACGAGGTGAGATGGGCGGGATCAGCGGACGACGAAGAAGAAGAGAAGGTCACGGTAGATATTGATCCTAGTTTTGCGGAGGGATGACATGATGAAGATTGCGAAGCAGATTGCAGAAGAACATTATAAAGGGCTAGAAGGCTACGGATTGGCGAAAGGAATGCTTGAGAACATCGTAGCGGAGAAGCTGGAGCCTGTGAGAAAGATGGTGCTGGAGCTTCTTACAGAAACAATGGTGGGCATGAAAGATGGGGAGATGATCTTCATCGCTCCACCTGCGTTTGATAAGGCGATCCATGCAGCGGCTATATTAGCGCCACTCTTCGGGATGGCCATCACTGAAAGAGGCGTTGCCATAGTGCGGGAGGACTCATGATTGACATCCCAGACGGTACAGCATGTGTCCATCGAGCGTGTCTGTCGCACAAGACGTATCCATGCCCGTACTGTGGCAGGATTGCTGGCAGAGCGTTGACGACATCGGAGCGGTGTATATGCGCAATTGCCATCTGTTCGTGCTTGTGTTTTGCGACATCGATCAGTGGAAGATGAGTAAGCCAATGCGATTTATCGTAGGAATAGTTGGGCTGACGATCTTTGGTGCAGCCGTATACGGGATTCTGTGGCTTATTGGCCGTTGTATTCTATGGCTGATGGAGATATGAGATGATCATCGCGTTCAAGATAATCGTCATGGCCACTACGCTGTTCATCTTATTCTGTATTATCGGGATGATGAAGATGGGGGAGGACGACTTCATGGAGTGGCTTGGCGGAAAGATTATCAATGCGTGGAGATGGCTTGCATCACATCGGAATAGTTGATACAATACGGTGCGGATAACAAGTCTACTGCCTGGTGAAAAACTCAGGCGGCGGATGCGCCGCGATGACCGGATGAAAGAAGCCGCACCGACTGGGAAGGTAGCTGAGTAGGCACAGCGTCAGGTTGTGGTCCTGTAGATCGTCGGTTCAAATCCGACCCTTCCCTCAGAGTGCGGATGATTGGGGAGCCGTTACCGCTAGGGCAAGTATAGAACACGGGTGAAGACGATTGCACGCCCCGCCTGCGACACAGGACATCCGCACCACCAATAGGAGGTTCCATGTTCCCAGTGATTAACGGACTCATCAGCCATATATCAGACCGCACGCTTTCGATCAACGGCCTTCTAGTAGATGTTCCTAAGAGGAGATCTGCCTACATTGGAATCGAGCTATCCATATCCGATGGAGAATTGAGGCCGCATGTCTGCGAGATGACTGGTCCTTCGGCACGACGGTACCGCATCATGCAGCTTGGGGATGAGCAACTGCGTGGGATTAAGAAGTTGACGGAAGAAAGCGAAGAAGGTGTTATACCGTTTGGATTTACACACAAGATGCCGAGGATGAGGGTGACGGTGAATTAATGAACAGCTGGTCCGGTAAAGGACGCTACTCTGGGCTGCAACCCCTGCGAACCACATTTTGAAGCGGTGTGGGGCGTCTCGAAGCCGTAAGCCAGCAGCCTCCAGGGGGGTCGCGGGGCAAGCAGCGCCCTGCGCCCTCCGCGCAAAAAAGGAGATGGGAGATGGTTAAGTGTCTAGTCGCGCACAAAGATCTTGAGACGTTCGATTCAGAAAAGGTGCGTAAGGCGTGGGAAGGACGTGGACATCATCATATCTGGTGGTGGAGAGTATCTGTCCACTACGGCATCAAGGTAATTGAAGTAGAATGGACTGCTGGAATCGAAGTGCTTGCGATGACGAAACCTGATTTTGATCGTTGGAGGAATAGACATGGCCAAGGCTAAGGCTCCACTGGAGATTCGGAAAGCGAAGATAGCTTTGGAGCAAGAGTTGACTGAAGCGATTTACGTGATCGTCGAGAGCTTCCATGCTAGAAATCCAGAGTGGATGGTTACAGATTCTACTCTTGGCATCATCGATGTATCAGCGCACGGTCTAGGACAAGCACGCATGACAGCTACAACAGTGGTCGAGATCACGAAGAAGGATGGAACGATGAAGATCATGAAGAGCGGAACTGTGAAGGTAATCAAGGAGGAACTATGACCCCCGATTGGCTCGCATACTTACTGAAATGGGCATTCTTTGCACTGTGGTTCGCGTTCATGCTTGACGGACTGGGGAGGCTGTGATGGAATGGGACAAAGCGAAGATTGACGCGGCTGTTTGCACTCTAACTGAAGCTCTTGGAACAACCTGCTATGTGGAAGTTATGTTTCGTGAGGCTGGTCCGCGCATCTCCTCAAAAGACCTATTCCAGATTCCTCATAGCAGGTACATGTTTGTCGAAAAGACATATCCAAAGTCAGTGGCGATCTGTATCACGCCGAAAGAAGCATAGGAGACTAGCGAGCCCCGTCATTCCTATCACCTCACTGACCGGAATGCTCCAATATCAGCGGGGCTCGCATCAAATTATGAGAATCTACCTGGCGAGATATGGACAAGGACATGCACGAATGATGAGCATGGAGGCAACTGACAAAGGCCACCACTGGGAATGCGATATGCGTAATGCGAAACTTGAGTTTGGCGTTGGCACATTCTTCATCCCAGAGCTAGTTGCCAAGAGCAGCAAGGACGTATTCCTCTCTGTGGAAGAAGCTGCGGCCTATCTAAGGCGTTTGATCGAGAGAGACGTAACTATTCGCAGAAGACGATTCAGGGACTTTACGGGCAACTGAGCGCATTGAAGGGGTTGCGCAGCGTTGCACCATCTGATACGATTAAGCAGTGAACAATGAGAATTAGGAGGTGACACCATGGCAGTGAAAGAATTGACGGACAAGATGAGCATATATATTCCCCAAGGGAAACTGGAACAGCAGCCCGTCGAGCGACTCATCAAGTTGGGCGCGAAGCGTGATCGTAGCGTCAACTATCTTGTAGTAGACGCAATTATGCAGTATCTCGAACGCGAGGAATCGAAGTAGCGAGGAAGCAAAAGGAGGATGAACATGAAAGACGAGAAACTGAATTTGACAGGTGAAGAAGGAACGTCTACGGGCGAGAAATCTGCATACTCGCTACAGCTTGAGGTTGACGAATTGGTTGAGCAGGTAGACTCTCTCAAGGTGCAGATTGCTATGCCACTGACGACGATGGAGACAGCTCAGTTGCTTGCTATCGTTGGAGAGCAGAAGACGAAAGCCAGCGATCAGCAGAAGAGGCATGTGGAAGATCAGTTGATCGCGAAGCTCGACGGCTACTTGAATCCACCACCACCAGGGCTGTTTGACAAGAAGGAGGAGTAGACATGGCTATATCTGAAGCGATGCCAGGAGACGAGATTGTCGTAACGGTAAGAAACGAGACACTGACCTGTAAGGTTCTCAAGGTCGTCGGTTCAGGGACGCATGGCACCTTCACAGTGAAAATAGGGGAGCCGCGAACAGCGTTTTGCTGCGATGCCTTTCGAAAGCAGGTGCAATTGGGAGTATTCGGCGGCAACGATAGCTGCAGAGATGGTAGCTGGTTAGTTCTGAGCGGGAACACCAAACGTCGAATGAACTTCTGTCCATTCTGCGGTGCTATTCTGAAGGGATCGATGTATGCCGCGATGGAATATAAGGAGTAACGATGGAATACATCAGAGGGCAAGACGGGAGAGTTCATTCGGTGTCTGGGCTTGAGCCTCCATGTAGGATGGAGGGGAGCTTAGGGGCATGGTGTTTGCCAGTGACGACAGCAGCTGGAAAGGTGGAAGTGTACGCGATGTATTACAACGCTTCTGTTGCTGCCAAGGCTTACGATGTGGTCCTGTTCCTTATGGATCATGACGAGCATGGTCTTCTAAAATTCAAGGTAGGAATAGGCGGACTGCCTTACGGATGGGAAGAATGGAAAAAATCAGGAGTAAAAATGCTGGCTGGTGAATGGTATGATTTCTTAAAAGAGGAAGAGGCGAGTGGCCGCATCGAGGGCGCGGACTATGATGGATGCGATGCTACTGAGAAGAAATTGGTAGGAATGGCTAGGGCTATATCCCGCAGGCGCAAGGAAGATGATTAACGATGGAAGAGAAAATGAAAACAACGAAACGGATGTCGGTTACGTTCTCGGCTCGCGCTCTTGAGCAACTTGAAGAAGAAGCTCAGGGAATGCGAGCCAAAGGAATCAGAACAACGGTAGGGGCTCTAGTACGATTGTCTGTGAGGGAGCATCTTGACCGATCAGACGCCAGGTAAGTTCTCGGCAAGGGCCACGGTTGAAGCCACTCGAAGCAAGGCGGGACAGAACCCGTACAGGTGGGGCCATTCCTACCTAGTTATGGAGGATGGCTTCACGTACTCCATTTTCAATCCAGAGAGATACATGTGGTTTTTGTATGAGCCGTTCAAAGAGATTGCTAAACTTAAAGTGCCTGGAGGCAAGCTGGTTGTAATGAAGTGTGTACAGACCGGCTGGACCTTCATGGCTATCGTGACAGCATTCTGGTTCATGGACATCAAGAGAGAGCCAGTCCTTTACATGATGCCGACCGAGCATCAGCTTGGGGCATTCGTAAAGTCGCGATTCAATCCATTCATCGTGAACTCTCCATATATCGCAGAGGGGTTCGACACAGACAGCGTTGGGCTCAAGATGGGCTGGGGACAGCCACTGAACTTCCGTGGTGCAGCATCTCCAAAGAGCCTGATTGAGTTCTCTGCTGGGATGGTCATCCACGACGAGAAAGATCCGATGGATCCAGACGGGATTGAGGCATCACGCGGACGCTTGCAAGCGATGAAGCACAAATGGGAACTAGCACTTTCAAACCCGAAGCTGCCAGAGCAAGGAATCGACATTGACTACATGGCAGGATCACAAGGCAGAGCGGCTCTGTGGTGTCCGAAATGCGAAGAGTTCGTTGTCCCTGAGTGGCCGGATAGCGCGAACAGGAATCATCCTAGAAGCGTGATGTGCCCTAACTACGATCATGAGCTCGACAAGATGAATGGTAAGTGGATCCATAAGAATCCGAAAGCTCCACACCTCTCGTACTCGATGTCTCACTTTATGTCACCGACAGTAACTCCTGGCGAAATGCTGGATGACTGGGATTCGATACATGGTGACGCAACGAAGATGGAGGCATTCTACAACCTTCGACTTGGACAGCCTTGGGCGGCGGCTGGGACACGCATTACCGATACCTCTGGCTTGCCGTCTATGGGCGAGATGGTTCCCTCTTACGATCGGCAGAGTGTGATGGGCGTCGACGTAGGGACACTGCTCCATGTGGCCGTGAGACGTACTTGGGGAGGCATCTTGTGGGCAGGCAATCTCGTAGGCGACTCTCAGTGGGAAGAGCTTGGACGCATGATGCACGCATACAATGTCGAGCATTGCGCGATCGATGTTCGTCCTGAGACAACGAAAGCGTCGGACTTCGCGAAGCTGTTCCCAGGAAGGGTCACTCTAGTTCAGTATCACACCGATCCTTTGGCGGTTGAGGATAAGTGGGGGGTGGAGGAAAAGTCTGGTGTTCCTCTCTACACAGGACTGAGGACGCCGATGCTTGACAAGGCGATGGCGCTGATTCTCTCGAAGACTGAGGGAGTGCCTTCGAATCTGCCAACCGACTTCTGGGACCACTTCAGGGCGATGACAAGACAGCATGTTACGAGGAAGGACGGCAAGAAGTATGTATCATACGTGAACACTAAAGCAGATCACTTTGCACATGCGTTCAACTACGCGGTATTTGCAGGACAGCGATTCGAAGGCTCTGACGGTGAGAGGACGCAATTCTTCAGTCCGAGAGGGCGGGGGAGGAGATGACCATGAAACTGACGAAAGGCACGATACTGAAGGCGCGAGGCGGATGGGATGCAGAGGTGGTGTGGATAGCATTAAATAGTCGCGGAGGCTTCTACGCAGTGCATTGTCCAGAGCCACGAGACGGATTTAATGTCGAGGACGATGAATCGGTTCCAATCTGGCATTGGGCAGATGGAACGGCACATAGCACAATCAGCATAAACGAGCCGCCAACATACAACGGCCATCCAGCCGACCTGGAGATGGGGGAGTACGAGCTATGAAACGCAAGAAATGGAAGATGAAAGATGAACGCTGTGCAATCTGCGGGAAAAATGTGGTGAATCCTAGAACGGGGAGAATTGGGAATGTTTGGGTGATCGATATGAAATATGGGGCAGATAAGAAAGATCCTGAATGGGACAAGAATCAACTCGGAGTGTTCGCATTTTTGTTGGACAAAGCGGGTCCGAAGATATATACCTGCTGGGAATGCACACTGAAGAGCTACGGATTGAAGCCAGATCGCGTCAAAGAGATCCTGGGAGGGACATTCAGATGAAATACATCAGAGGGCAAGACGGCGGAATCTATTCCGTGGCACGTTTGAAGCCGCCATGCAGAATGATGCCTGAAGGCGAACCTATCTGGCGAATGTCTGTGATCACAGCAGATGGGGAGCAGTGCTATTATGCAACTTTCAGCACGGAAGCCTACGCGGTAAAGGTGTATTCATACGTGTGGCAATTCATGGAGAGTCGTGCGAATATGCTGACATTCGATCTAGGATCGGATGGATGGTTCCGGCACATCCCCTCTGTCATCGAGGCGCCGCCAACGATAACAAATTGCGTGGCCGTTGGGCATGGCGCTATTCCTACTCCTGTAGTGGATAGCATTGATGAGATAAAGCAGGCACTAGATGAAAACTATATGTCTCACAGGGAAATGCTGGGTAACATGTTGAGGAGAGTATTCAGGCGGCGTAAGGGAGAACAGAATGACGACTGAAGAGAAGAAAAATGGCAAGCGAGCAGTCTATGTTGGAGACCTGAAGAATGGAGCTTCTCAACCAGTCATCCTTTCTCTCATGGGACTTGATATGGAGGCACATGATCCAATCCGTGTAATCGTCAACTCGTATGGTGGCTACATCGATGAGATGTTCGCAATCTACGACGCGATGAAGCTGTGCGAGTCTCCAATTGTCACTGTGGGAATTGGGAAGATTATGTCAGCGGGAGTTCTACTTCTTTCCGCAGGTGTGAAAGGAGAACGGCGGATTGCACGCAACGCTATCGTGATGATTCATGAACTGTCTGCCGGCGCGTGGGGCAAACTGTACGAAATCGAGACAGAGATGGAGCAATGGAAGCGCGATCAGCAGAGGATGGTAACGGCGCTTGCCCGGGAATGCCGATGCAAGGTGTCTGTAGTCAGAGCGATGATGGAAACTCACAAGAACACATACCTTACGGCATCTGAAGCAAAGGGCTATGGTATCGTGGATAAGGTGGTATGATGGCGACGACACCTGGTGACACGCTGTATAGCATTGGGAAGCTGTTCATGTTCTTTGGCGCGGGGTTCTTCATCTTTCTGACGATCCTTGGACAGACAACGTATTGGTTCCGTGCCAGAAATACAAAGACATCCGAACTCCCGAAGAAGTATCGATTCCTTGCGAAGGCAGCACTATGGGAGTGCTACTTCTTTGGCGGATGGTTCGTTGCGTTCATAATGGTGGCACTGTGTCGGGTGCTTTGGCGATTGGTTACAACTGGGTGGTAAGGAGAATCATGAGTGACGCAACGAAAGATAGGAATCGAATAGTGCTTGATCTGGCGAGAGAATTCCTTGACGCAGTGAAGGATCGCAAAGATTGGCATCCTTTTGCTCAATTGGGGGCCAGAGGGAAGAAGTCCCCTCCCAATATACCAGCGTTCCAGACGTTTAAGGTATTGATGACTGGTAATCCAGGCAAGGGGCGCGACCCAGATCAGATGCGGTACATCCGTCTCGAGATCACCATGGGTGGAACACAACAGACCAAGCTCCAGGTCGTCCCAGCGAGAATGCTCGCAGTGAGAGAGGTTGGATGGGAGCCTTGCAGCAAATGTGATGGTGAAGGCCACACCGAGGCGGAGGAAGTCTGCAGTAAGTGCAGAGGTAAAGGCAAGGTCGATATCGTGCCTCCGAGGATCCCCACGAGAGGAACTGAGACCTACGACCACGACAATGAAAATGCCGTCTGGGGTATCTGCCCCACGTCGTTCCAGTTTGCAAAAGGTGAGCGAAGGCTCGTGAAAAGGTAATGGCTCTAACGCCTGATGAGATACGTCAGTTGTCTCTAGAGACGAGCATGGTGGCCGTTCAGAACATATCGTTCAGCGGCCACTCAGGGCTTGTCACATTGAAACTTGAGCGCGGCGTTGTGCGGCGTGTGTGGGCTGGAACACCAGCAGGATTGTTATTATGGGATTCTGGACGACAACTTGTGCATGTCGTCCAGAATGTTGGAGAGCCAAACTAGGAGATGCCTATGGCTTATAAGGATCCTGCGGAGAGGCGAGTTAAGCGCAGGGCATATTATATTGCTAACAGAGACGAGATACGCGCTAAACAAGCAGAATGGAGAGCCGAGAACAAGGCAGAGATCAGTGTTCATGGAGCAGCCTATTATGCGGATAACAAAGAGAAGATTACAGCCTATCGCGCGGAACACAAGGAAGATAATGCTGCCTATCATGCAACCTACCGCGCATCTCATCGTGAGGAAAAACGAGCATATCAAGTAGAATATCGCGCTACACACAAGGAAGAGATAGCAGCCTACGCAGCTACTCACAAGGAAGAGATGCGTGTCTCTAGGGAAGGAAAGAAGGAATCTAGACGCGCCTATTCAGCTGCCTATTATTCCGCGCACAAAGCAGAAAAATTAGCCAGTCAAGCAGCCTATCGTGCAGAACATAAGGAAGAGAGGGCAGCATATCACGCAATCTATCACGCAGCGCATCTGCCGGAATACGCAGCACGCGCGTCAGTACGAAGGGCTAGGGTAGCTGGTTCAACCATCGGAGATCTCGCTGAAATCGATGAGATATACCGCAAAGCTGCAGAAGAACCGAACATCCGCTGCTATATCTGTAACGATTTAATACCAATTGGAGACAGACATGTAGACCACATCTTCCCAGTTGCTAAAGACGGGCCAACCAGACCATCAAATTTGGCGATCGCATGTAGCCATTGCAATCTTAGCAAGGGAGCAAAGCATCCTAACGAACTAGGGATGCTGATATGATAGAGGCATAGGCTATTGACATAGAGGAAGAATTCTGATAGGCTGAATGTAGGACAAGTATACGAAGGTCCTTTGGTCGGCAAAATGCCGGTCGGAGGGCTTTTCTGTTTTCTGGGAGGGCAAAGTGGCAGACACCAGGGTTGTAGCAGGCGAGCTAGGCGACAAAGTAGCATACAGACAAACTACCGAAGCACGGATGGTGTCAGCGACTTACGCTGGTGTGGATACAGACTATAGGGTCATCGAACTCAATATGTTCACCGATGGTGGCCTGACGTATGGCGTAACGAACGAAACGAATAAGACGGTAACAGTAACCCTCTACGGAGCATTCGAATCAGGAGTCGATCCTGGCGACGAAGCAGCATTCCCAATCGACATCACAGGCTTCACAGTGCTAACGGCATCTTCCGATTACACGACTACCACTGACAAATTTCCCTATTATCTCGTCCGATGTAAGTTTGCAGCCGTCCCAGACGGAGAAAACGTCACTATTAAAGCGTGCGGCTGGCAAGCAGCTTCGTAGGAGGAGATATGGCTGGATACGGGGCGGTGGGCAAATCAGCAATGAATTTGCGGTACCTCTTGGTCACTGCAGATGGGACAATGGCGCAAGTGACAGATGCGAGTGTCCTGGCGAACATTGCCGCGATCGGTGGCGATATATCAGATTACAGTTCGACTACCGACTCTCTTGAAGCAATCTCAAACGCGATCGGTGCGATCCCAACTACAAGCGCGTGTGCTGAGATAGGCAGCTTTACAACTCAGACGAACCTCCAGACGCTCTTAGCGGCACTAGGAATCCCTGACACGCTTAACAAGCCTCTCTACACGTGCCTAGTCACTGACAGGCTCGACCATGTGACGTATGGACTTTCTGCCCTACAGGTTGATATATCGGGAATCCCGACAACGATGGTAGGCACGAACTCATCCTTCCTGGAATCGGTCGGCGGTCTTCTGACCACAGTGGCAGCGACGGGGGCTGTCGACACCGCAACTCCAATGATGGGATATATGAAGCAGGTCGTAAACTTCACAGAGAGCGGCGGGGCTACGAATGTTCCGCAGTTTGTAGGCACTCTAGCGTATGCTGATGCTTCTGCTTCTGACGATACTGGTAGCGGATTGACTCCAAGCGCACCTAAGAAGACTATTGCTGCTGCTCAGGTAGTCGCAGGGATTGGTGGGGCTGTAACGATCAAGGCAGGAACCTACGCAGAAGACGTAGCGATGAGTTACGCCGCGCAGGAGCTATGGCCTGAGATTGGGACTGTATTCGATGGCACTGGTCCGTGTATCACGATCTCTGCTGCAAACTGCAAACTTGGGCGACCTGGAGATAGATTCCAGATCACACCGGCAGCAGATCAGATTGGCGTTGTTACTACAGCCGCAGGTACTGGCTCATTCATCAATGGCGCGATGGTAGTTGGGTCGGCAAGTGCCGGAGGATTTGACATCAATGGCTCAGGTGCTGAGTTGCATTGGTGCCGTGCTACTGGCATGAAGGCAGGCGCTAAGGCTTTCGATTCAAGCGTGTCGCAGTTCAAATGGATAAACTGTTCAACGACAGGGAATACGACCTCTTACGGTTTCTATGCAGGTGGTGCGACGATCTCAAGAGGGCTTATACTCAATTGCACATCTGTTGGGCATCAGACATCCGGCTTCTACTTGGACACAGGCGTATCGCTTATAACAGTAAACGACTGTTCATCAGGTGGAGGCGACGGTGGTAAAGTAGACAGCGGAACGAACAACATGTGGGGCAACTTCGTTGATCGACTTAACGACGAACACCATGAGCATATCTATCCTCGATGCACTGGGCAGGGCGCGGCTGGCAATCCAATATCTGTGGCGAATGCCACCACTGACGGTGCAGGTGGAACCCGCGACGATCAGGACTATTGGGGAGATGTTGCGACGATCATCCCCATGTCAACTATTACAACTATCTGGAACGCAGTTGGCGTATACATCCATGCGAATACAGCATCAGACATTCAACAGTGGGACATATTCTTCCCAAGGACAGCTTACAGCTCTGCTCAGAATGGCGGTAACGATTGGGACGAGAACGAAACTGCGTTGACTGTTGCCGATGGCACAATATTTGAAGACGGCGACTTCGTTTGGATCACTGGCACTGACAGAGCGGCTGGCGAGATCGTGAAGGTCAGCGGAGCTCCTGCTGGCAATGTCGTGACTATTGCGAGAGAGACTACCGCAGACGCAGAGGCTGGATTGCGGTACAACTACGATGGCACTCCTGGTGCTAACACCATGTACGTTGCGAGTCGTCCTGGTACTCCTTCTCTGCACAGGATCGAAGGCGACTTCAGCGCGGCGACGACAAGGGATATGAAGGCATACCGATGGCACGAGGCAAGAGAGATGCCTCCGAATACAGGAATGATTATGCGTATGCTAAATGCTACTGATGGTGGCGCAAGTTCGTTCGACACACGCGCCATCTACGAAGACTAAGCATAGGAGGTGCCTGTGAAGGCGACAGCGCACACACAATGGCAAGTCATGAAAGAACGACTGGTGAAAGTGTGGAAGCGGATCAAAGCATGGGTACTGAAGATACTGAACGCAATTGCAAACGTTGAATTTTGAAGAGGTGAACATGACTGAGAACTTGACGGAGACTGTGGCAGAGAGCATGACGGCGCATATCTTCCATGAGCAGATTCAGCTTATGAAAGACACGCTCGACCGCGGACTGATGATATATCAGGGAGATAAGACCAATCGCGGGTACAGGCACTACAAGCAGGAGACGATGAGAACGTTCCATGCGTTCATCGACGCCTTCTGGGGAACACTGCTCAAGGATGGATTGGTAGAGGTATGCCAGTGCGGGGCGCCCACGCGACGGTGGAGCGAATGCCCGTGCTGCGGCGGTTCAGGGTTCAAGGTAGTAGAGGAGGACTCTAGTGGGCTTCATGAAAGCACTGGATAGGGCATTAGGCACCCCCGTCAAAGAAGCGGCGGAGATGACCCCCAGCCGATTAGTTAGCCAGGAGCGCCCGAGCTACAACGACGGGCGCGTTACTCGTCCTGCTGGCCTCCAGAATATCTTCAACGCTTTCAAAGAGGATCCTGCTGTCTTTACCGCGATTGAGAGAATTGGTGCGTCGATCGCAGACATCCCTCTTATCATGATCGAAGCGGAACAGGCAAAGGAAGATCGCAAGTTCGTCAGCGCACGCCACTTCCACGCAGCGTCACGGTCTAAGACCTACGCTGGCGTGATGGAGAAATGGGCGTCGATCGAAGGCGGACGAGTGATCAGGCAAGATCCTATTCTCGACATGCTGGCGAATCCCTGTCCCTCTGCCGGTGTGTCGGGAAACCTCATGAAGCGTGCCATTGTCGCGTACATGGAGCTTACTGGCATGGCCTACGTCGAGAAGCTCTACGATCCCAAGGACGATAAGAAGGTCACTGGCCTCTGGCCGTTGATCAACCCTCTCAAGATGCAGGTTATTGCTGGAAAGACACGGCTCATTGATGGGTACGTGTGGAATGGTTCGAGAGGCGCTGTCGTTTTCAAACCAGAAGATATGATTTACTTCCGCAGCTTCAATCCAGATACCCCGTACTACGGCTACTCACCAACGCAGGTACTGCGCGTAGTCATCGGTACTGATCTCAAGGCCCTGAACTGGAATGCTGTGTTCTTTGCCAATTCCGCTAGGCCAGAAGGCATCTTATCATCCGATCAATACCTCAACGATGGGGATGTAGAGATGATCATGCAGACCTGGGATGACAACCACAGGGGAGAGGAAAACCAGAGCAGACCTGCTGTTATGGGAAAAGGCATGAAATGGCTTCCAACTGGATCTAGCCACCGTGATATGGATTTCCCGTCTCTACGTCGTTACAGCAAGGAAGAGATCCTTGGATCATACGGAGTTCCTCCTATAGTTGCAGGGGATTATACTGATGCTAACCGGGCGTCTTCTGAGATAATGTACCGATTATACTATGAAAATGGCATACTCCCTCGATGCGACGTGATGGAAGACTTCTGGAATACCGCATTGATGGAGCCAGGGAGCGGCAAGCGCATTGTCTACGATCTCGGAGCTATCGAAGCATTGAAAGGAGACGTCCTCGAGATGGCCAAGGTGTCGGCCAGGGTGAAAGAGGAATTCTCAGTCAACGAACGAAGGGTCTTCCTTTGGAATCTTCCGATTATCAAGGGGAACGACGGTAATGCTCTGTGGGATCCGAAGCGAGAGGAAATCATTGGATACGCTCCGATTCCATCAGAGGTTGCAAGCGAGAATCAATTGACGGCTGGTGATGGAACAACTGGTGGACCTGAATAATGGGCGCGGATCTCACAAACCTTGTGAATGCACAGGACATGAAGAGCAGACGGATAGCGGACAAGAAGGACATATTGCTATTACAGCATAAGGTAGGTGGGTAGGATGGCAACAGCACTAGATAGCGCAGATTATCGAGTTTGGTGGGTAGCTTCGGACTGCACGACAGTAATCGGTGGGATCACCGATGCTGGAGTATTGGAGACGTTAGCTGGGTTTAATATAGACGTCGATTTTTCAACTGGCAAGGCGATAACAATCGACATAGACGTCCCATTGGCGGCTGACAATTATGTCTATGGGATCGACAGTGACCTGCAGCAAACGTCGGCCTATGCAGCCGGTACATGGTCTACTAGCGGTGGCATGATCGGTATTCGATCAGACGTAAGGGTCGACTATAAAATTACCGATGCTTATGCAGGCTACTTCAACGTATTGATTGACCCTGCGGCGACATGCACGGTAAACGACATGTTCGGTCTATTCGCGCAAGCTCAGTTGATCGGGCCATTTACAGCCGGTTCTGCTGGGAGTCAAATTGCGGCATTGCGTGGAAGCATTACGAACTCGTGTACAGGGACATACGACGGTCAGGTATTTGCGTTGTCTCTGGACTACGGTTCTGACATCAACTACGGCAGCACGACTGCGTTGATCTACATGTGGACTCATGGGAACGCATATTGCGACCATGGGATCTACCTGCAGAACTGGTCTCCGTATATGCAGACAGGCATGACGCTGACGGAGTACAACACGACTTCATCGATGCTTGTTGGAATTGACATTGACGTAAACGCTATTGGCGCAGATGTCAACTACTTCGGTATCGACAACGATCTAACCCAGCGTAATGTCGCTGCGGGCGGATATCTAAGCCGTGGAAACTTGATCGGTGCTGCTAACTCTGTTACTTCGATTGGGAATATCGATGCTGTATATGCTACATACTCCTCTTCGACGCTTACGATGGCAGCAGATACTGAGTCTAACCAGCTATACGGCGGAATCTTTGCGTCTAATGTTGCTGGTGCTTTCACACTGACACTCCATGACGGAGTGATGGGTGCTCAGTTTGCCGTCGAAATCGATTCTGGTGTAACTGACGTTACTGGCGGAATTATTGCAGCGGGGTTCTTCTTCCCGAATGCACAGAAGGCTCTTACATCGATCGTATATGGTGGCTACTTCAAGTGTACGAACTACACTGACTACGGCGTAGCTGTCATCGTGGAGAGCAACAACATCTCTGCCGGTGTGCAGATTCGCACAAAGGATTCGGCTGTATTGCCGATTGGGTTGCAGATCACATCGACGTCTGGATCCGTTACGAAGGAGATTGAGCTTACGAGCGGAGTTGGCATCTACACAGGCACAGCAGATCCTAACGGTTCTCTTTCTGGAGTGGATGGCGATATGTATCTTCGCACAGGCACATCCACGGCAAACACGACGCTTTACGTGTGCCAAGGCACGACCAACTGGTCTGCGCTTGGGACTGGCTAGTAACTAACGGGAGGGGCTTCGGCCTCTCCCTCTATTTGATTGACGCGGCATAGGGCCGCACGAAAGAGAGCAGCAAAGGAGCAC
>Ga0075122_10001427_pt1 | contig 16982 bp, 15 predicted proteins | sample AntAceMetag02UKB_FD_69790 | JGI IMG/M metagenome (GOLD analysis project Ga0075122, IMG submission 69790) | Saline lake microbial communities from Ace Lake, Antarctica - Antarctic Ace Lake Metagenome 02UKB | ecosystem: Environmental > Aquatic > Non-marine Saline and Alkaline > Saline | place... | reverse complement strand
ATATTGCAATTAACTGTGATAATGATTGTAATTGGTTCCAAAAAAGATTTGGTAAGGGTAGAAGTCAGTATTTAACAGGGTTTACCCTGGTAGAAATGGTAACAGCCGTGGCTATTTTTAGTATGGTAATGGTAATCGCAATGGGGGCTTTATTAGCTGTTCTAAATGCCAATAAACAAAATCAAGCAATACAAACAGCCGTTAATAATTTGAATTTAGCCATGGAAATGATGTCTCGGGAAATAAGGGTTGGTTATACTTACCATTGTGGAGAAGGTGGAGTAATTACTGAGACGAGAAATTGTGAAGGGGGTGGAGAGAGTTATATTGCTTTTGAACCTTTTGATGGTGATCCTGATGCTGGTACCGACCAAGTTATTTTTAAATTAGAAAGTAATCGAATACAGAGGTCTGATAATAGTGGTACTAATTTTTTGTATCTAACAGCTAAAGATGTTGTTATAGAAAGATTAACATTTTATGTAGCAGGAACTGATATAACAGACAATATTCAGCCCAGAGTTTTAATTAGCCTTGGTGGCCATGTCGATTTAGGATCAGTCGGTGATAGGGGTAAATCTTATTTCAATTTACAAACGACAATTTCTCAGCGATTGATTGATTTTTAATAAACATATGAAATTTTTTAAAAAAAATAATTCAAAAACAAGTGGTTTCACTTTGATTGAAACTTTTGTAGCAATTACTGTTTTGATAATATCGATTGTTGGTCCTTTTACCTTAGTAATGAAAGGTTTAGCTGTTTCTAAAGCCACTAAAGGACAAATTACTGCGATGTATTTAGCTCAAGAAGCCATAGAGTCTGTAAGAAATATCAGGGACGAAAATATTTTGGTTGGAAATAATTGGTTAATGGATCTGGAATATTGCATAGGCACCGGGAGTAGTTGTATGATAAACGCTCCCGTTCATAGAGATGTCAGGTCTTGTAGTGTTGGTGGTTGTCTTCCTCTTGAATTTCATCTAGATACAAAAATCTATGGATATGATCTTCCTGTAGGTAGTGCTGACTCTATTCTTACAAGGACTGTAGAGATTGAGGAGATAACTGATAATATAGAAGTAATAATCACAGTGACGATGAAATGGGATGAAGGTCCTCGTGAGCGGGATTTCGTAGTGAGTGAACATCTTATGAATTGGCAATAAAAATAAATAAGTGTCAGGTAGTAAGTATTAAGTATTAAGCAAAAAAATGTTTTTGAAATTAAAAAATATGAAAATGAGAAAGGCGGGGTTTGTTTCTTTGATTGCTTTGTTGTTGGCGAATGTTTTTTTGTTGATTGGAATGTCTGTTTTTGCAATTTCTATTAAAGAATTAGGGTTATCTTTTGGTGGAAGAGAGTCTTTGTTCGCTTTTTATGCTGCTGATGGTGGAATGGAGTGTGCTTTATATTGGGATATTCAAAATGGTGCCTTCGCGACGAGTTCACCAGCAACTGAGATTACCTGTAATAATAAAACAATTTCTGTTAGTGATGATGCTGGAGCAAGGGTTTTTGATTATTCATTTGATACTGCCGGAAATGATGTCACTTTGCCTTGTGTTTCGGTGGTTGTCACTAAGAGAGTGGATTTAGTCACTGAAATTATTTCTAGAGGACGAAATAATTGTGATACAAATGATCCGCGACGAGTAGAGAGAGCTTGGAGGGTTATTTATAAATAAATTTCATTAAATAAAATGTTATACTTTGGGTTATATTATGGAAACTATACCAAAATCAGTTGTAAGTCGTTTGGAAAAATTAAAGAAAACAATTGAAAGACACCGTTATCTTTATCATGTTTTGGATAAACAAGAGATTTCAGAAGAAGCTCTTGATTCACTAAAAGATGAATTAGTGAAGATTGAAAGAAAATATCCCCAATTGATAACAGATGATTCTCCTAGCCAACGAGTGGCTGGTCAACCTTTAGAAAAATTTGAGAAAATTGAACACAAGATTGCTCAATGGTCTTTTAACGATGCTTTTAACGAGGAGGATATTCAAGATTTTGATGCAAGGGTTAAAAGAGTAGCTAAAATAAACGAATCTGATAAATTAATTTATACCTGCGAATTAAAAATTGATGGGATGCATATCGTTCTGGAATATATAGACGGAAAGTTACAAATGGCAACAACCAGAGGTGATGGAAAAGTGGGTGAAAATGTTTTGGTTAACATCAAAACAATTGAATCAATTCCTTTAACCTTAATGGAAGACGTAGATGTTATTGTGGAAGGGGAGATTTGGATGGCGAAAGATATTTTTGATGAGATAAATAAAAAAAGACAAAAGGTGGGGGAAGCTTTATATGCTAATCCACGAAATTTAACTGCAGGGACAATGCGACAATTAGATCCCAAGATAGTAGCAGAACGAAAATTAGATTGTTTTCTTTATGATATCTCATATCCTGAGAAGATAATCCCTCAAACACAGATAGAAGAGTTAGAGCAATTAAAAAAGTGGGGTCTTAAAACTTGTAATTATTTTGAAAGATGTCGTGGAATTGAAGAGGTAATTGTTTTCTGGAAGAAATGGCAGAAGAAATCAGAAAAGGAAAATTATTGGATTGACGGAGTTGTAGTTAAGGTTGATGAACGACAATTACAGAAAAAACTTGGTTACACTGGCAAAGCTCCACGATTTGCGATTGCTTTAAAATTTCCAACGGAACAAGTAACCACAATAGTGGAGGACATTGTTTTACAAGTAGGCAGGACAGGTGTACTGACTCCTGTGGCTCATCTGAAACCAGTTTCTGTTTTAGGTTCAGTTGTCTCTCGTGTGACATTACATAATGAAGACGAAATTAAAAGATTAGATGTGAGAATCGGGGATACTATTATTTTAGAAAAAGCTGGAGATGTGATTCCGAAAGTGCTTTCTGTCATCAAAGAAATGAGAACTGGTAAAGAAAAGGTCTTTCTTTATCCCAAAAAAGTAGCTGTTTGTGGTGGGAATGGGAGGATAGAAAAAATCCCAGGGCAAGTAGCTTGGCGCTGTGTTAATAAAAATTCTTTTGCTCAGCAAAAACGAAGATTTCACCATTTTGTTTCTAAGAAAGTTTTTGATATTGATGGTCTAGGACCAAAGGTAATTGATGTTTTATTAGAAGAAAATTTAATAAATACTTTTGATGATATCTTTTCTTTAGAAAGGGGTGACTTATTGGTTTTACCGAGATTTGCAGAAAAATCAGTTGATAATTTATTGGAGGCGATAGAGGAAGCAAGGGAGATTACTTTAGCTCGGTTTATTATGTCTTTATCAATTGATCAAGTAGGAGAAGAAACAGCTATTGATATGGCCAACACTTTTGGTAGTCCAGAAAAATTTAGAAAAGCTTCATTTGAAGATTTGGATAACATAAATGGAGTAGGGAGTGTGGTGGCTCAAGCAGTAGTAGATTGGTTTAGAAAAAAAGAAAATCAAGAAATGCTAGGACGATTATTAAAACAAACCAAAATCACTAACCCTAAAAAGAAACTTGGGGGTGCTACCCCCAAGTTTGGGAAATGGGAGGGGAAAGCGTTTGTTTTGACTGGTAGTTTGAAAATAATGGAACGAGAGGAAGCTAAAGTAAAGATTCGTGATTTAGGAGGGTCTATTTCTAGTTCAGTTTCTGCTAACACAGATTTCGTGGTGGCTGGAGAAAAAGCTGGTTCAAAATTAGACAAAGCTAAAAAATTAGGCGTCAAAGTTTTGAGTGAAAATCAATTTCTAAAAATGTTAAATTAATGATAAAATAAATTCATGGAAATAAAAGAAATAGAAAATTTAGCGAAATTATGTCGGATTGAGTTGACTAATGATGAAAAAAAAGAATTGTCAGGTGAAATGGATTCTATCTTGGATTTTGTTAATCAAATTCAAACAGTTAATGTCGGTGACAAAAAGGAAAGTATTGGACAATTAAGAAACATAATGAGAGAAGATAAAAATCCTCATGAGAGTGGGTTATATACAAAGGATATTCTGGAAGAAGCACCAAAGACGGAGAGTGGATACATAAAGGTTAAGAAAATTTTGTGAAAATTGATACCAAAATACTAACTATAAGAGAAGCTCATGAGCACTTGGTGGCTGGTGATTTTACTGCTTGTGAATTAGCACAAGCTTGTCTTGATAATATTAAACCAGAATTAAACGAGTTTATTGAAGTTTTTGATGATGTTTTAGAACAGGCCAAAGAAGCAGATGAGAAAATTAAGAATGGTCAGGCGACTCTATTAACAGGAATACCGATGGCTATCAAGAATAATATTTTAATTAAAGGTAAAAGAACAACTGCTGGTTCCAAAATTTTGGAAAATTATAAAGCTGTTTATGATGCTACTGTTATCAGAAAATTAAAAGAAGCCGGGGTAATTTTTATTGGTGGAACAAATATGGATGAGTTTGCGATGGGTGGTTCAACTGAAAATTCGGCTTATGGTGTGACGAAAAATCCTTATGATAAAACGAGAGTTTCGGGAGGATCATCTGGTGGTTCGGCTGTGGCGGTGACGACAGGAGCTTGTTTGGTAGCATTAGGAACTGATACAGGAGGTTCAATTCGTCAGCCCGCTAGTTTTTGTGGAGTGGTCGGGATGAAACCAACTTATGGTATGGTTTCCAGATACGGGACTATAGCTATGGGTTCATCTTTAGACCAAATTGGTCCGTTTGGGAAAACTATAGAAGATGTTGAAATTATCTTTGATTGTATTAGAGGGTATGATGATATGGATAGTACCTCAATTCCAGATAAGACTTATGAAAAAATAGAGAAAAGTTTGAATAAGAAACAAACGGAAATTAAGATCGGTATTCCAAGGCACTTTATAAAGGATGGTATTGATGAGGATGTCTTAGCGAATTTTGAGGATTCAGTAGAACGATTAAAAAAACTTGGGTACAAAATAAAAGAAATTGAATTACCTAATTTAGATTTTGCTCTGGCGGTTTATTATATTATTATGCCCGCTGAAGTTTCAACAAATCTTGCCAGATATGATGGAGTCCGGTACGGTCTTTCGGAAGAAGGGAAAGACCTTCTAGAGGGTTACCTAAGAACAAAAGGGCAAGGTTTTGGAAAAGAAGTTCGTCGAAGAATTATGTTAGGAACCTATGTTTTATCAGCTGGTTATTATGACGCTTATTATAATAAAGCTGTGGCTCTGAGAGAAGTCATAAAAGATGATTTTAGAAAAGCCTTTGAAACAGTAGATGTAATAATAACACCTACCACTCCAACTCCAGCATTTAAGATTGGTGAGAAATCGAATGATCCTTTACAAATGTACTTGTCAGACATTTTTACTGTTTCAGCTAATGTTACAGGTCTTCCTGCCATTTCTATCCCTGCTGGTTTTGTTGAGAGAGATGAAAAGAAATTACCTTTAGGATTGCAAATTATTACTCCAGAAATGCGAGAAGAATTATTGTTTAAAGTCAGTCAGAGTTTTTAATTTATTAACAATCTCTACTTTCTACTTTTCACTCTCTGCTTTATAATATATAGTATGGAAAATATTGATTTTTTAAATATTCAGTTAATTTTTTATTGGATTTATACTTTGTTCAAAAATTTATTTTATTATTTGAATCCGATTACAATTTATAATTGGTATTACGAACATTGGCCAGAGTTTATGTTTTTTGCAACGATAATTTCTATCGCGTGTATCGTTGGCCTTTGGTATATTTATCAGAAAATGAAAGAGGTGAAAGAAAAAGATGCTGAGGTTTTTGATACCATAATATCACCTACTGATATGAGTGAAGGGCCTTCTAATAAAAATGAAAGATGGGAAAGAATTTTAAATTATATGGATTCTGATTCCCCGACAGAATGGAGGTTAGCTATTTTAGATGCAGATGTAATTTTAGAAAAGATGTTAACAAAATCAGGTTATCATGGCGACGGTGTCGGAGAGAAATTGAAACAAATTGAGAGAAGTGATTTTCTCACTATAGAGAGTGCTTGGGAAGCCCACAAGATTAGAAATACGATAGCTCATAGTGGTTCTGATGTGATTTTAACCAAGAGAACAGCTAAAAAAGCGATTGATTTATATAGACAAGTTTTTGAGGAATTTGAGTATATATAAGAAGGATCAAAAGTCTGTAAAGTCTATAAAGTCCGTAAAGTCGAAAGTCGAAAGTTTGTAAAGTCAGATAGACGATGGCAAAGCCATCGTCTATCATAGCAATATGTCTGTATAAATTGTCTTGTTTTTTGGGTGTATTTGCTGTATATTTTATAGATTAGAAAATATACTTTCGACTTTATGGGCTTTACAGACTTTTGACTAGTCGTCAATATCGCGGGATGGAGTAACAATAGCTCACGAAAGGAATTTATAGACTTATAACCTTGGAGGTTATAAATCTTGGTTAAAAATTTTAAAAATTGAATATATATCGCGGGATGGAGTAATGGTAACTCAGGAGGCTCATAACCTCCAGTTGTCTGTTCGAATCAGACTCCCGCAACAAATTAAATAAAAAGTGACTCTATTTATGCTATATTGTGGGTATTAGTTTCATCATGTCGATGTAGCTTAGTTGGTTAAAGCGGGCGTCTCATACGCGCCAGATCGAAGGTTCGAATCCTTCCATCGACACAAGATTTTGTGAACAGTAGTGTTTAGCGTTAATGATTCATTATTGTTATATCATTTAATGTATGATAATCTTAAAACAAATTTATTTTTGGAAAGGAAAAAAATAAAATTTGAAGAATTTTTTAAAAATAAGAAATTGAAAAATGGACCCGTGGTGTAGCGGTTAACACGATCGCCTGTCACGCGATAGATCGCCGGTTCAAATCCGGTCGGGTCCGCATTGAAAACATAAACCCGCAAGGGTTTTTTGTTTTGCAAAAAACCTCAAAATCAAATAAGATATATACTAGTTTAGTATGCCGTTGTAACTCAGTTGGTAGAGTATCGCCATGGTAAGGCGAAAGTCATCGGTTCGATTCCGATCAACGGCTCATATCTTAGCCGCCTTAGCCTGCCTACCCCTGCCTGCCGGCAGGCAGGGGCAGGCAGGCTCAAGCCCCGACGACCAGTCGGGGTCCCGACAGAATCGTCGGGATTGGTAGGGGTTTTAAATTCATTGAAAACATATAATATTAAAAAAATAAAAGCCACCTTAGCTCAGTTGGTAGAGCAACGGTATCGTAAACCGTAGGTCGTCAGTTCGATTCTGACAGGTGGCTCATGACGAATTTATATATAACAGCAACGCCAATAGGTAATTTAGAGGATATTACATTAAGAGCTTTGAGAATCTTCAAAGAAGTGGATTTTATTTTATGTGAGGATACGAGAACAACAAAAAAACTTTTAGACAAATATGAGATTAAAACCCCTACACTTTCTTATCATTCTTTTAGTGGGAAATATAAAACAAAAAAGATTTTAGATTTGTTAGAACAAGATAAAAATTTGGCTTTGGTCTCAGATGCAGGAACTCCAACAATATCAGACCCCGGTTTCCAATTAATTGCAGAAGTTAGAGAAAAATTAGGTGATAAAATAAAAATCATTCCCATTCCGGGTCCCACCGCGATAACTACTGCATTATCAGTTAGTGGCTTACCAGCAGATCAATTTTTATTTTTAGGATTTTTACCTCATAAAAAGGGTAAGCAAACATTATTAAAAGAAACTATTAATTCTAAAAGAACAGTTGTTTTTTATGAATCACCACATCGTGTTTTGAAAACGTTAGGAATGTTAAAAATTCAATTAAATGAAATAAATCAAACACAAACTCGAAAAATAGTAATTACTAAAGAACTAACTAAAATTTACGAAGAAATTATCTCTGGAACTATTTTAGAAATTATTCAATTTTTTCACGATAACCCGACAAAAATTAAAGGCGAATTTGTTTTTGTAATTCAAGGCAAGTAAAGTATAATACTAATAATGAAAAAAATAGCAATTTTGGGACTTTTAATAATAACGATGCCTTTTTTAGGTTTCCCTAATAGTTGGGATAAAATTATTTATATTATTTTAGGGTCTATTATATTTATACAATCGCTTTATTCTTTCAGGAAAATGAATTCAACCACGAACAAACAAGAAAAAAAATTACAAAGTAATATTTATGTTGAAAATGGCGATTATTCAATTGAAGGAAAACAATAAAATAAAAATTTCAGGAAAAATAATAATGGGTGGAATTTTAGTTTTTTCTTTCTCTTTGTCTTTTTTCGTTGTCTATAGTTTTGGTTCAATAATTAGTTTTTTCAACGAGACGTCTTTAGTAGTGGTGGGGAAGGATAAGACACAACCTGTTCTTCATATAAAAACACCTGAACAGGTTAAAGCGATATATATGACAAGCTGGGTAGCAGGCACAAAAAATATTAGAGATGGTCTTATAAGATTGGTTGATAACACAGAACTTAATTCTATTATAATAGATATCAAAGATTATACAGGTAAAATAGCTTTTAAAGTTCAAGATGAAAATTTGGAGAAACACGGTGCTTCTATTAACCGTGTACCTGATATGGAAGAGTTTTTAGAATATTTACATAGTAAGGATATTTACGTGATTGGTCGGATTTCTGTCTTTCAAGATCCACATTTTGTTCAACAACGACCGGATTTGGCTGTAAAGCAAGAAAAAGATGGAGAAATTTGGAAAGATTATAAAGGTATTAGTTGGTTAGATGCTGGAGCAATTGAGGTTTGGGAGTATATAATTGATTTAGCACAATATTCATATGATATAGGTTTTGATGAAATCAATTTTGACTATATCCGTTTTCCATCTGATGGGAATATGACTCAAATTTATTATCCGTTTAGTGAAGAAAGAATCTTAGCTGATGTAGATTTTGGTAAAGCGAAGATCTTAAGAGAATTTTTTACTTATTTAGATTTAAAACTAAGTGAGACGGATGTTGTTTTATCTGCTGATTTGTTTGGAATGGTGACAACTAACGCCGACGATTTAAATATTGGGCAGATTTTGGAATATGCTTTACCGTCTTTTGATTTTATTGCTCCTATGGTTTATCCATCACATTATCCAGATAACTTTATTGGATATGCCAATCCCGCCAGTTATCCCTATGAAGTAGTGAAGTATTCAATGGACAAAGCGGTGGAAAAAACTAAAATTGCTGGTTTTGAACCAAATAAATTAAGGCCGTGGTTGCAAGATTTCGATTTAGGAGCTGATTATAATGCCAAAGAAGTTCGTGCTCAGATACAAGCCGTTTACGATTCGGGTTTAAACAGCTGGATGCTTTGGTCGGCTAGTAATAGATATACAATCAGTGCACTTCTATCAAATTAAGAAATAACATATAATAAATATCATGGAAGATAAAAATTCAATTACATATTTTGCTGAAACAGATAAGCGAAACAAAAAAGTTCGTTTTGGTATTAAGTCATCAGATAGAGCAAAACATGTTTATACTATTGGGAAAACAGGAATGGGTAAATCGGTAATGCTTGAAAATATGGCGGTTCAAGACATTAAAAATGGGAACGGCATTGCCTTTATGGATCCCCATGGGAAGACAGCTGATTTACTTTTAGATTATGTTCCAGAAGAACGAACTGACGATGTTGTTTATTTTGCACCTTTTGATTTAGAAAACCCAATTTCATTTAATGTAATGGAAAATGTGGACCCTGACAAAAGACACCTTGTTGTAAGTGGTTTGATGAGTGCTTTTGAGAAAATTTGGGTGGACATGTGGTCAGCTCGGATGGCTTATATTTTAAATAATGTTTTATTAGCTCTCTTAGAATATCCTGATGCAACTTTATTGGGGGTTAACCGAATGCTTTCTGATAAAGATTATAGAAAAAAAGTAGTTAATAATATTACAGATGCTTCTGTTAAGGCATTTTGGACAGATGAGTTTGCTAAATATGGGGAAAGATATATGCAAGAAGCAGGTGCTGCTATTCAAAACAAAATTGGACAATTTGTTTCTAATCCAATTGTTAGAAATATTATTGGTCAAACTAAATCTTCTTTTGATATTAGAGAGATAATGGATAAGAAAAAAATTCTAATAATTAACTTGTCAAAAGGACAGGTTGGAGAAGATGCTGCAAATTTACTTGGAAGTATGTTGATTACTAAAATTTATTTAGCGGCTATGTCTCGGGCGGATGTTAGCCAAGAAAAACTTGATAAATTACCTAATTTTTATTTCTTTGTGGATGAATTTCAGTCGTTTGCTAACAAATCTTTCGCTGATATTTTATCTGAAGCAAGAAAATATAAATTGAATCTTACAATTGCTCACCAATATATAGAGCAGATGGAAGATGAAGTAAGGGCGGCTGTTTTCGGTAATGTTGGCACCATGATTATCTTTCGTTTGGGTTCGTTTGATGCTGAGATTTTTGAAAAAGAATTTTCACCCGAGTTCACGGCTGACGATATTGTCAATCTTGATTTTACACAAATTTATTTAAAATTAATGATAGACGGTATTGGCTCCACTCCTTTTTCTGCAAAAACACTTCCTCCAATTGCTAAACCGGTTATTTCTTTTAAAGAAGAAATAATAGAATCATCTCGAAAACAATTTACTCGGCCAAGAGGTAAAATTGAAAAAGAAATAACTGACTGGCATAAACCAATAAAATTACAAAATCAGCAACAACAACCGATTAAACAATTTGATAAAAATAGTAAAAATATTTCTCAATCATTTCAGCAAGTTAGCCCTAAAACACCTCGTGTAAGTTTAGGTGATTTACGAAATAGGGGAAGTTATAAAAAAATCAATAATGTTACTTTAGAAAAAAAACAAAGTCCGCGTCAAACTAATAATAGAATGCAATTAAGAGATGCTTTGTCTAGTGCAATTCAGAACGTGCAAAGTAGTGATAGAGGTGAGATGAAAAAGTCATTTAATAAATCATTTTCTAAATCAAAAGAACATCAACAACCAAACCAACAAAAAACAAACAAAGAAACTGACAAAGACACTGAAATATCTAAAGATGTTTTGGAAAAAATGCTGTATGTTAAAAAACCAGATGAGAATAAATAAAAGAAAAATAGGATATAAAAAATGGCTGTTTTTGACAGCCATTTTTTATATCCTATTTTTCGCTCCTTTTCCCCTTAATGCTCAGATTGAAATTACAGAGATAATGTATAACCCAGGTAAAGATATTAATGATTCTAAGGCTGATGATGGGCGAGAATGGATTGAAATTTATAATCCAGGCGGGGATATTAATTTAGATGGTTGGAAATTGTTTGATGATAAAGATGGTAGTGGGCATCCTCTTTCTTTTATAATCCAAGGGGACTTCGCGATAAAGTCTCAAGAATATTTAATTATTGCCGATATTGATATTGTGAAAGATAGCAGTACTTTTTTAACAGATTATCCAAATTTTTCTGGTACAGTACTTAATTCCAATTTTGGTTCATTTAATAATACTGTTGGTGTTCTCGCTGTTGATGAAGAAGATGCAGAACTTCTCAGTATCAATTGGGTAGAGTATTTGAAAGAACAGGGAGCATATGATAATAATGAATCACTTCAAAAAATTAATGGAACTTGGGTTGCTTTTCTCCCAACCCCAGGAGAAGCAAATTCTCAAGAATCTCAGTCTGGTGATGTAGATGTCCAAGAAGATCCGCCTCCTGAAGAAGAAACACAACCAGAAACATCCACCCCCACGACAACCTCTACAACTGTTTATAAAATAGAACCTCAGATCTTTGCTCAAATTATTCCGTTAGTAGATACACCTATAGCAGGAGCAGATTTCTTTTTTGAAGCTAAGGCCCTTGGCTTGAAGGGGGAACCATTGCAAAATGAAACATACCAATGGACATTTGGTGATGGAGCTAGAGTAAGAGGGCAAAAAGTTTTACATAATTATCAATATCCAAGTGATTATTTAGTTGTGTTGGAAGTTATTTCTGGTAAATATTCCGCTTCTGATCGTTTGAAAATAAAAGTTATCCCTTCTGATATTGTTATTTCAGAAGTAGGGGTTGATTTTGATAATAATTTTATTGAGCTTCATAACCCTTCATCCTATGAACTAAATCTCTCTTGGTGGCGGTTAAGAGTTGATAATAATTATTTCGCTATTCCTAAAAATACCATCTTATTATCCAAAAGTAGAATTAGACTTTCATCAAGAACCACTAATCTTTTTCCAAACCAAAATAGTTTAGTTAATTTATTATATCCTAACGGAAGTGTGGCTTTTAATTATATAAAAAAAGTTGTGGCTGTTAAAAATAGAGTTATTCCCGTTGTTCAGAATTCTCCAATTGTTGAGAAAACACAAGTTACCTCACAAACACAAGTAGCTTCAATTCAAGAAGCCACCCAAAATGTTTCTACTAATAATCAACCAGTAGGGGTGCTACCCCTACTGGTTGAAGATACGGTGTTATTATCCACAACATCGTTGCAGGAAACACAGGAACCCGAATCAAATAGCAGTCCTTTTAATAAATGGACGATATCATTGGCTGGGATTGTTTCCTTAGCAGTTGTTGGTGTAGCTTTTGCGACCAAACTAGATAAGTAACTACCTGTCAAACTCTGGGTTTTCTGCTACAATAATAATATGAAAAAGAAAATCCTTATATTTTCAACCGCCTATTACCCTTTTGTGGGAGGGGCAGAGATCGCTGTTAAAGAAATCACAGACCGAATATCTGATGTGGAATTTCATATGCTCACAGCTAAAATGGATAAAAAATTACCTCAGCGGGAAAAAATTGGTAATGTAACAATTTTTAGGATTGGTATTGGCAACCCAATAATTGATAAATTACTCCTATCATTTTCCGGCCATCGTATGGCCAGAAAATTGCAGAAACAGAATGATTATGATGCCGTTTGGGCGATTATGGCGAGTTATGGCGGTTTAGCTGCCTCTAAATTCAAAAGAGTTAATTCTCAGATTCCATTTCTTCTCACTCTTCAAGAAGGTGACAGCCAAGAACATATACAACAGCGAACGAAATTTATAAAGAACCAATTTAGAAATATCTTCAAAAGAGCTGATAAAATTCAATGTATTAGCAATTACTTGGCTGATTGGGCAAAAAGTTTAGGAGCCCAGTGCCCGATTGAAGTTATCCCTAATGGAGTAGGTGTTAAAAATCTTACACAAAAAATTTCTGATAAAGAATTAAATAATTTAAAAGAAAAATTAGGAAAGCGGGACGACAAATTTATTATCACAACTTCTCGGTTAACTTTGAAAAACGGAATAGATGATTTAATAAAGTCACTTATTTATTTACCTGAAAATATTAAGCTATTAATAGCAGGGATAGGTGAAGATAAATTAAAATTAAAAAAAATAGTGAAGGAAAGAGGTTTAGAAAAAAGAGTTAATTTTTTAGGCTTTGTGGAAAACAAAGAAATTGCAAAATACTTAAAAATATCAGACATTTTTATTAGACCATCTTTATCTGAAGGTTTAGGCATTTCTTTTTTGGAAGCTATGGCTACTAAAACACCTGTAATTGCGACACCTGTCGGGGGGATCCCTGATTTTCTCAAAGATAGAGAAACAGGTTTATTTTGTAAAGTGAAAGACTCTGAGTCAATTGCTGAGCAAGTTAAAGTTTTTTTAAGCAATGAAAAATTACGAGAAAAAATCATTGAGAATGCTTACAAAATGATTTTACAAAAATATGATTGGGATATTATTGCACAAAAAATGAAGAAGATTTTATGACAAGAATACTAATCACAACAGGAATATATCCACCAGATATCGGAGGACCAGCCACTTATTCTAAGTTGCTTTTTGATGAATTACCCAAGAGGGGGATTGAAGTGGAAGTTTTGTCCTTTGGTGAAGTACGACATCTACCTAAAATAATTCGACATTCTGTTTATTTTTTCAAGGTTTTGAAAAGATCGAAAGGAGTGGACATAATTTATGCTCAGGATCCCGTCAGTGTTGGTTTACCTACTATGTTGGCTAATAAGTTTTTAAGAAAGAAATTCCTCATTCGTATTGCAGGGGATTATGCTTGGGAACAGGGGGTGCAAAGATTTGGAGTAAAAGATGATTTGGATACTTTTTCTCTAAAAAAAGGTTATGGTTTTTTTGTTAAACTTTTTAAAAAAATACAAGTCTGTGTAGCTAAACAAGCAGATCAGGTTATTGTTCCTAGTCATTATTTCAAAACTATTATTGTTAATTGGGGTATTCAGCCAGAAAAAATCAATGTAATTTATAATGGAATAAAATTGTCTCAATCTCGGGAGGTCCAACCTCCCGAGATTGGGGAGAAGGTGTTGTTGTCGGTGGGGAGATTGGTGCCGTGGAAAGGTTTTAAGGAATTGATAGAGGTCATGCCAGATATTTTACAAGAAATTCCGGAAGTGAAATTAATGATTGTTGGGAGTGGTCCTCAAAAGGAAGAATTAGAAAAGACGATTGTAGAGTTGGATTTACAAGAAAAGATTATTTTAATGGGGCAGTTAAGCAAGAAAGAGGTTTTAGAATATATGAAGAAATCTGATATTTTTGTTTTGAATACAAGATATGAAGGTTTTGCACATCTTCTTTTAGAAGCTTCAAATACAAGGGTTCCTATTGTCACAACTAATATAGGTGGAAACCCAGAATTAATTAAAAATAATCAAGAGGGAGTTTTAATTGAACCAAATGATAAGGAAGGGATTAAAAATGCCGTTGTAAAAATATTACAAGATAATACTTTCAGAGAAAAAATTATCCAAAATGCTTATTTAAAATCGAAACAATTTTCAATTCAAAATACTTTAGATAACTTAGAAAAACTTTTGCTACAATAGAATTATGAATATTTTAATGATTAGCACAGACAAAAAAATATTTGACGAAAATAGTTCTGTCCGACAGAGAATGTTTAATTATGGCACGATTGTTGAGGAACTTCATATCATCGTTTTAAATAAGGAGCTAAAAGATGTTCCTGAGAAGAAAGATACTAAAGTGGGAGATAAAGTCTATATTTATCCGACTAATTCAAGTAATAAATTTGCATATTTTTTTGATGCAATTAGAATTGCCACTCAATTAAAAAATATTGATTTAGTTACCGCCCAAGACCCATACGAAACAGGCTTTATCGCTTGGAGGATTGCTAAAAAATTAAAAATAAAATTAGAATTTCAAATTCATACAGATATTTTTAGTGTTCATTTTATAAAAAGCTCTTTGGCTAATCGGTTTAGGGTTTGGATGTCTAATTTTTTATTACCTAAAGCCGATCATATTAGGGTAGTTTCTAAGAGAATTAAATTATCTCTTTCAGATGAGTTACAAGAAAAAACCACCATCCTACCAATTTTTACAAGTTCAACTTTTATTCAGGTTCTTACACCCAGTTTTGATTTGAAACAAAAGTATCCTCAATTCAAGTTTATTATGGTGATGATGAGCCGTTTGGAAAAAGAAAAAAACATTTTTATGGCAATCTTAGCCATGAAAAAAGTTGTGAAAATATTTCCTAAAACAGGCTTAATTGTAGTCGGGGGTGGTTCACTGCAAAAAACATTAAGACAACAGGCAAGGAGAGCTGGACTAGAAGAAAATATAATTTTTAAGAAATGGACAAATGACCCTGTTACATATTATAAAACAGCTGATTTATTTCTTTCTACCTCTGATTATGAAGGCTATGGGCTTACTTTGGCGGAAGCCATTCTTTCTCATTGCCCGATTTTGACCACTAAAGTTGGGATTGTAGGGGAGATATTAAGTAGCAACAATTCATTATTATGTCCTGTTAGAGACCAAAATTGCTTCACTCAAGCCATAATAAATGCTCAACAGCATCCTGAATTGCTAAAGGAATTTGAAGAAAAAGCCTATACTGATTATCTTCAGAAAATGCCTCAAACTGAAGATGAAATTTTGGCTATTCTCCAAAAATCTTGGTCTGATATAATCAAAGAAAATTAAATGAAATTACTCATACTGACACAAAAAGTAGATAAAAATGACGATATCCTTGGATTTTTTCATGGGCCTGCCCGATGAAATAATTTTAAATTTATAAAAAATGTTTTATACCTATGTTTTGAGAAGTAATAAGGATAGTAAACTGTATACCGGCTATACAAAAAATTTAAAATTAAGATTTGAGCAACATACGAAAGGTTTGGTGGATTCGACTAAACACAGAAGACCTTTAATTTTGATATATTACGAATCTTGTTTATCTGAAGATGATGCAATAAAAAGAGAAAAGTATTTAAAAACCTATCGTGGTAGAATGTTTTTGGGAAATAGGCTCAAATCGTATTTCATTAATTATAAAATATGAAGCTATTAATACTCACACAGAAAATTGATAAGAATGACGACGTACTCGGCTTTATGCACGGGTGGATTGCTGAATTTGCTAGATATTGCGAAAAGGTGACAGTGATTGCTTTAGAAGTGCACGAATATGATTTACCTAGGAATGTGAGAATATTTTCTTTGGGAAAAGAAAATATTAGTCAAAAGTCAACCCAGTTAAACAAAAAGGTTAAACGGGTTAAAAAAGTCTATAAAGTCGAAAGTAAGTTAAAATATCTTTTTAATTTTTATAGATATATTTGGTCTGAACGGAATAATTATGACAATGTTTTTGTTCATATGAATCCAGAATATGTTGTTATGGGTGGTCTATTTTGGCGATTGACCAGAAAAAAAATCGGCATGTGGTACATGCACAAAAGTGTCAATCTTAAATTGAGAATAGCTGAAAAATTAACTAATGAGGTTTTTTCTGGGACTCAAGAGTCTTTTCGTTTGAAAACTAAGAAGTTAAATATTACAGGACATGGGATAGATATAGATAAGTTCAAAGTCAGCCCAGTTAAATTTAATAGTTTAACGGGCCAAGAAAGTCAGGAGTCAAAAGTTGCTGATGGATTTAGAATTGTGACAATTGGAAGAATTTCTTCTATCAAAGATTACGGGACTTTGATTGATGCAATGGAAGTTTTAC
>Ga0075122_10001424_pt1 | contig 16998 bp, 19 predicted proteins | sample AntAceMetag02UKB_FD_69790 | JGI IMG/M metagenome (GOLD analysis project Ga0075122, IMG submission 69790) | Saline lake microbial communities from Ace Lake, Antarctica - Antarctic Ace Lake Metagenome 02UKB | ecosystem: Environmental > Aquatic > Non-marine Saline and Alkaline > Saline | place... | reverse complement strand
AGACGATGAACGCCTCAAGGGCACAGGTGGAGGACAATACTGGAAAGAGCTACTTGATCGTATTCGTGACATTCGTTCAAGTGAAAAAGCTTTGTATCGTCAGATTCTTGACCTTTATGCTACAAGTATTGACTATGATCCAGCGAGCACAGAGTCAGTTAAATTTTTTAAGATTGTGCAAAATAAATTGCATTATGCGACCAATAAACATACCGCTTCCGAGACAATACATGAGCGCGTTGACGCAGAAAAAGATTTTATAGGACTCACTACTTTTGCAGGGACGATGCCAACGATGTCAGAAGTAGGAATTGCCAAAAATTATCTTAATGAAGATGAGCTTTTCCGCTTGAATCGTATGGTATCGGCTTTTTTTGACTTGGCAGAAATCAAGGCTAAGGAACATACAAAAATGCGGATGATAGATTGGGTGGCAGAGTTGGATAAATTTGCTGGGATATACGGCAAGGGAGTTTTACAAAATGCTGGTAGTATCAGCAATAAGCAGGCGACAGAAAAAGCGAAAAAAGAATATCGTAAATATCAAGCCAAAACACTTTCGCCGGTAGAAGAGGCGTATTTGGATACGGTGAAAGATTTGCAGAAAAAAGTTGAGAAGAAAGTGAATGGAGAGCCTGATAAACATAAAGAATAATATAACTAAAAAACTTAATAAAAAATTAACAACATATTTTAGTTAACGTCTAAGGTTAACCTCTAACGTTAACTTTATAGAAGTTTTAGATCTCGTATATAATAGTATATAATCGTATATATCTGAAAATATATGAAAAAATAAAAAATTAGATAAATAATTTTTAATAAAAATATATAAAAATATGGAAATTGATTTCTTAGAAATAATAAAAAATACACTCCCTTTTTTGTGGAAACTTTGGCCAGCATTTCTAGTTTTATTGCTCATTGCTCTGCTCCCATTATTTTTTAATCGGTTTGGTTTAGAAATTGATAACTGGCGTATTCGTCGGAAATTCAAAAGGGGAGCCAACCTCAATAGAAATATATTCTAAATATTCAAATCAGGAATAAAAATATATTCAGCTTCCACAACCTTGGTTCTAACGTCGTCCACGATGCGGAGCCATATTGTATATACATGAGGATACAATACAAAATACAAAAACATCTTTTAGAAAGATGTTTTTATAAAAAATGTATAGTTTTAAAATAAGAATGCCTTAAAATAGAGGTTTTTTTATAAAAAAATGTATAGTTTTGCGATAAAAATACTTGACAAAAAATATATTACTTGTTATATTAATTATTAGTTAGAATATAATAATTGTTTTTATGAATAATAAATTAGGCATAGGCGAAGTAGCCAAGCTATTAGATATTAATTTTGAAACATTGCGCAGATGGGACAAAAATAATATCCTTAAAGCTCATAGAGATACGCCCACATCCCACAGATATTATTTTTATGATGATATTGGTAATTTTTTATCAAACAAATTTAAATATTTATATAAAACAGCTATTAAATGGGCATTCGCTCAAAAACCTATTGATATACCGTCTAATTTTTATTGCGTATATTCCCATATTTTCAAGAGTAGATTAGAAACCTTGAGCACTTTGTTGCAAAAAAAAGATGACCCAAATCATTTATTTGCCTTAGTGATTTCTATTATAGGAGAAATTGGAAATAATTCTTTTGACCATAACATGGGTAATTGGCCAAATATTCCAGGTATTTTCTTTAGTTATAATTTAAAAGAAAGAAAAATTGTTTTAATAGATAGAGGACAAGGAATTTTAACTACATTAAAAAGAGTAAAGCCTCGGTTGAATAATCACAAAGACGCTTTAAGGGTTGCTTTTACTGAAATATTGTCAGGAAGAGAACCAGAAAAAAGAGGGAATGGTTTAAAATATGTAAGGAAAATAATTAAAAATAACGAGCAGATGCATCTGCAATTCCAATCAGGAGATGCAATCGTAAATATAAATAATACTAATGATTTGGTTATTAAAAATACAAATAATTTTATGCAAGGATGTTTTGTAATGTTAGAATATTAAAATTATATATATGATTATAGAATTAAAAAAATTTGGAACAACTTTAACCTCTAGAGATGACGGAAAAGGGGCATATAATGCAATACAAGTATTATTAAGGAGCTTAAAAAATAAAGAAGAATTAATCATAGATTTTAAGGATGTTTATGCATTTTCACCATCTTGGGGAGATGAATTTTTGACAAATCTTTATAAAAAATATAAAAATAGATTAGTATTATTAAATACTGAAAATCCATCAGTAATTGCAACGTTAGATATACTGACAGAAATAAACAATATAAGTTTTACAATAAAAAAAGCTACTTAGAGGGTGAAAAAGAGGCTGAAGAGTTAAAAAAGGTGTCAGGTACCTTTTGTTTTATTTATTTTAACTCCGACCGAGCTCCGTTATTAAACCTAGTATTTTTATCCTTGGGAACTCTCTCTGGGATTGATTCCTCAAAGTTCTTACCTGTACGGGGAAAAGGAACGGGATTCGCTTTTCATGTGTCTTTTTTTATGATAGACTAGAAATATAATAGTTTCTATATTAAATATATTATGGCAAAAATTTTTGTTTTGGAGACAGTATAACCTATGGGGCAGATGATTTGTCTGTTTCTGGCTGGACCACAAGACTAAGATTATATTTAGATAAAAAATCATTAGAAGACCCTAAATATGAAGGATTAGTTTATAATTTAGGTGTGCCAGGAGAAACAACAGAAGGTTTAATTAAAAGATTTGTTTTGGAGACAGGGGCTAGAATCAGAGAGGACAAAGAAGAAAAAAATATTTTTATTTTTGCATATGGCACTAATGATGCAGCTTTTATTCCAAGCAACGGTTCTTTTAAAGTAAGTATTGATGCTTTTAAGAATAATTTAAATGAGACCATTATTAAAGCTAAAAATTTTAGTGACAAGATATTTATTTTAACCATAACTCCTGTCGTAGATGAGTTAACAGCAAACCCCGTGAACAAAGATAAATCTAGAACAAATGAATATATTAAAGAATATAATAATGCAATTATTGGAATAAAACAAAAGCATAATATTATATTGATTGATGTTAATTTGGTTTATGTAAACCAGAATTATAAAGAATTGTTTTGTGAGGATGGGTTACATCCTAATGACAAAGGGCACGAAGTTATTTTTAGTGCAGTAAGGGAGAAGCTTTTATCCTCTATTTAATTTATATTTATAACTTTAGTTTAAAATTTTACCCGAGGATTATAAAGAAAGTCACAATAAATGATTAAAATATTCCGTAAGGAAGATGAATATTCTTTTTATACTGTCTCATTCGTCTCATTTTGTTCGTTTGAACCCGACCGATCTCCGTTTTAAATTCAATATTTTTATCCCCAGGAACGCCCTCTGAGTTTGATTCTTTAAGGTTCTTGACCTGTATGGGGAGCCAACCTCAATAGAAATATATTCTAAATATTTAAATCAGCAATAAAAATATTTTCAGCTTGCATAATCTTGGTTCTAACATCATCCACGATGGAGGGCCAACTTAATAATCGCTTAACGACAAAGCGATTATTTTTATACCCCCAAGACGTACGAACATTAGAACCTTTAATAATAATCTGGTTGTGGTATGCTTACAACTTAAAATACTCTAAATATTTTGTATGATAATAATTTGTATAAAATATCTAAAATCAGCTGATAAAATTGAAGAAATATATGAACATAGGATTTATTAGGTTGGGAAAAAAGTGTAGGGACTATAAACCCCTATAGAACAACATTTAGTGTGGCGAAGAGAAGGGTTTTTAAAAAAAATATCAAAATCGGGTAAAATTTGAAAAATGGGATTGAAACACGTATTAAGGGCGAGTTTGTGAGACACGAGAAAAGAGGACAATCCCTATAATAATACATTTAGTAACTTTTTTAAAACAATCCTGACTATTTATTATTATAAAAAGAAAAGGAATACATCAATTAACAGTATACATCTAGTTACGATTCACGTCCGACAAGTCTCCACCTAAATTGTTACACAACTTCAAATATATCTAAACATTAACTGAAATAAATAAATTATTTTCGTCTGCTAACAAAAAAATTATTCGGACAAATTTTTAAGAATATGAATTTCGAAAGAGAAAAAAATCAAGAGATAATACAAAAATATCAAGACCTACGAGGACTTGATATGAGTAGCCTTGATTTGTCGGGAATTCCGGTTCAAGTTTTAAATAGTACTAATTTTAACACTAAAACCGTCTGGCCATCTAAAGAAAGATTGCCTACTGGTTTTAATCCTGAGATAATTTTAAAAAATAGCAAAAACTCAGGATTAGGAATAGAACAGCTCCACAACGAAGGCATAAATGGTAGTGGTGTAGCTGTGGCGATCATTGATCAAAAACTCCTGATTGGACATACAGAATACAGAAATAGTATATCTCAATATGATGAAATTGGAGAGCAAAATTATGGACCACAGATGCACGGTGCAGCAGTTGCAAGTTTATTAGTAGGAAATGAATGTGGCGTAGCGCCCGAAGCACATCTTTTTTACGAAGCAGTCCCGTGTGGCAGAAATTTTCATTATTTTTCTATGGCACTAGAAAAAATTATTAACCACAATAGCTCCACAAAAGAAAAAATCAGAGTAGTAAGCTGTTCTGTCGGCTACAATAAAGAACAACAAGAAAAAGGTCTTAAAGAATGGATAAAAATGTTAAAACAGGCAGAGAAAGAAAATATTATTGTTATGCATTGTAGTATGCAAGCGCTTGATGTTTTGGGTTGTGGAAATCTGGACAATAAGGATGATATAGAAGGCTTTAATGATTGGCTAAATTCTAAAGACGAGCAGGTCCAAAATACAGCACTAAGGGTACCAATTGACTATCGCACGTATGCTTCATATAATGGCAATAATGAATATGAATATAGTGCAAAAGGAGGATTAAGTTGGGCTATGCCTTATTTGACGGGAATAGTATGTTTAATGTTGCAAATAAATCCAAAATTAAAAAATAAAGAAGTGTTTCAATATATTAGAAATGGTTTTAAAATAAATAAAAAGGGGTTACGAATTATAAATCCAAGACTAATAATAAATTCAGTTATTAAAAATTTACCCGAATAATTTCGCTATCGCTCGCTAACTTATTTATATTAGCTTAATAAATAATTGGTGTCTCGCACAGAAGAATAATATTCCGAAACGTTTTACTAGGCTGCACTTTAAGAACAAAGATTTAAGTTTACCCATATTTTGGATAAACCTTAACTAAACAATAGACTAGAGAAAGGGGATTGTTTTAAAAAAGTGAAGTGAAAATGCTATCACGAAATCAATCAAAACGGGAATTCCAGATGGAAATAGTAGTTGGATTAAAAAAGTTATTGATAGATTCAACCTTTAAAATGACACATAGAGGTATGGGAAAACCAAAAAAATGTTCCTGAAACCTTTTCTTGGCTTTTCTTATATTTATTTTTTTATTGACAATTATTTAAATTTATGTGATTATTAGATTAATAACGAATCTCTTCTTAAGAGACTCGTTATTAATATAGATAAATTAAACGAATATTATGGCGGAAGACGTAATTCTAAAAGTTGATAATGTAACGTTTGAATATGTAGCAAAAAAACCAGTACTTAAAGAGGTATATTTTAGTGTGCGCAAAGGCGCAAAATTAACCTTAATGGGACAAAATGGTTCTGGAAAAACTACAATATTTAAATTAATAAAAGGAGAATTGAAACCCAAAAGGGGTAATGTTTTTGTTACCAATAACGCAACTATTGCTACTGCTTTACAGGTGATTGATAAACAAGATCTAGTTTTAACTATTGAAGAATATTTTTCAAAAGCATATAACGAAGTTCCCGGTAACATCAAAAGTCAGGTTAGTAAAGTAATGGATGCTGTTAATTTGACTGTACCAATTGATAGAAAAATAGGGAATTTATCTGGTGGCCAGCAAGCAAGAATTTTATTAGCTTTTGCGCTTATCCAAAGCCCTGATATTTTACTTTTAGATGAACCAACGAACAATTTAGATAAAGCTGGCATTGATCATTTACTACAATTCTTAATTATGTATAGCAAAACAGTAATAGTTATTTCTCATGATGCTGATTTTTTAAATTGTTTTACCGAAGGCGTTATATATCTGGATATTTTTACTAAAAAAATAGAAGTTTATGTTGGTGATTATTACTCTGTAGTGCAAGAAATACAAAATAGGATTGAAAAAGAAATAAAGAAAAATGCCCAATTACAAAAAGAGATATTAGATAATAAAGAAAAGGTTAATTTTTTTGCCAATAAAGGCGGTAAGATGAGGAAGTTGGCTAGTAAATTAAAGGAAGAAATTGACGGACTAGAAGAGAATAAAGTTGATGTTCGGCGAGAAGATAAAGTTATTAGAGATTTTATTATTCCTTCTCAGGGAATAGTTGGTAATATCGTAACTATTAAGTCAGTGAAAATAATTAGAGACCACGAGTCAACAATAAAAGAGGTTGATATTATGTTAAGGCAAAAAGATAGACTTTTAGTTTTAGGACCAAATGGCATTGGGAAAAGTACCTTGTTGAAATCTTTGGTAAATAATTCTGAAAAAGGAGCAATTATTCTAGAGGGGACTAAAGTTGGTTATTATAGTCAGGATTTTACTAATCTTGATTATGAGCAAACAGTTTTTAATTCTTTAGAAGAGATGTTAACCGAAGGAACGAGCATTCAAGACATGAGAGCTATTGCGGCTGGCCTTTTAATTACTGGAGAATTAATGGGGCTTAAGATTTTTCATTTATCAGAAGGTCAAAAGGGTTTATTGGCCTTTGCGCGACTAGTATTAATGAAACCAGGTTTATTAATTTTAGATGAACCAACTAACCATATAAACTTTCGTCACATCCCAGTTATAGCTAAGGCTGTAAATAAATATGAAGGAACAATTATCCTTATTAGTCACATGTCAGATTTTGTAAAAAAGATTAAATTTGACAATGAATTAGACTTAGGTAGATTTATTTAATACTGTCTTTATTTATACATTGACTTTTTTAATAAATTTGATATCCTAATAAGAACCATTCTTCACTTCATTTAGAAGAATCTTGTTATTCGCTTCGCTCATAATAATAAGGGTCTAATCATTTTATATAAAAATAATTAAAATTATAAAATATGGAAAATTTTAGTAGAAACAGTAGATTTAGTGGGAGAGGAAACAGTGGGGGATTTGCAGGTAGAAATTCTGGAAAAACAAAAATGTATAAGGCGGTTTGTAGTAAATGCGGACAAGATTGCGAAGTGCCATTTAGTCCAAGCAAAGATAAGCCTGTTTTTTGTAGTGACTGTTTTAGAAAAGAAAGAAACGGTGAACAAAAAAAAATTAGTGGAAGAGATTCAAGAAAATCTGGTTTTAGTGACAAAAAAATGTACGAAACAATTTGCGATAAATGTGGTAAAAAATGTGAAGTTCCTTTCCGACCTACAGGTAATAAGCCTGTTTATTGCAGCGAATGCTTTGGTAAGGTAGATAATGACAAAAGTTTTGGTCAATCAAATAAACAACTTGAAACAATAGAGTCTAAGCTTGATAAGATTTTAGAATTATTGACTCCTGTTATCCTGAAAAAACCAAAAGAAAAGGAAGAAACAGTAAAAAAAGAAAAGGTAGTTAAGCCTGAAAAAATAAATAAACCAAAAAAGAAAGTAGCTATTTCTAAAACAAAGACAAAAAAGAAAAAATAATTTATTTTAATTTTCTAAAAATTTAATTAAAGATATATCTAGATAAATACACTTAAAAACTGTATAAAACATACAAAATCATCTCGATTTGTGAGATGATTTCTGTTTTAAACTAATAAACGAAAATATGGAAATAAGAAATATCGCGATTATTGCTCATGTGGATCATGGGAAAACAACTTTAACCGATGCTCTAATGCGTCAGACAAAAATGTCTGATGAAAATGTGAGCATGGATTCAAACGCGCTAGAGAAAGAAAGAGGAATTACGATTTATTCAAAGAATACTTCCTTAATTTATAAAAATACCAAAATAAATATTGTTGACACTCCCGGACATGCTGACTTTAGCTCAGAAGTAGAAAGAATTCTAAGGTCTATTGATTCTGTCTTGCTTTTAGTAGACGCCCAAGAAGGACCTATGCCTCAAACAAAATTTGTATTAAAAAAATCACTTGAACTTAATTTAAAACCGATAGTAGTAATTAATAAGATAGATAAACCAGCATCTAGGGCAAGAGAAGTTCATGATATGGTACTTGAATTGTTTATGGATTTAGGAGCAACCAATGAACAGCTTGATTTTGAAACAATTTATGCTATAGCTAAAGACGGTATTGCTAAAAGAAAACTAGAAGATAAAAGTAATGATTTGTCTCCATTATTGGATTTAATATTAGAAACAGTAGAATCAGCTTCAGGCGACAAAATAAACAAAGAACCTCTAAAAATGCAATCTTTTAATCTAGCTTATGATAATTATGTAGGAAGGATGGCTATTTGTAGAATATATCAAGGTCAGGTAAGAAAAAATATGACCGTTGTTCTAAGAAAAGATGAAAATGAGTTTAGGGTGGGTAAAATAAGTAATTTATATACTTTTTATGGATTAGAGAGAAAAGAAATTAATGAAGCGATTGCTGGTGACATTGTAATGATAGCAGGCATCCCAGATATAGATATTGGGGAAACAATTTGTGAAAACAAAGAACAAGAGATGTTACCAACTATTAAAATTGATGAACCAACAATTTCGCTTGATTTTATGGTAAATAGTTCTCCTTTTGCAGGAAAAGACGGCAAATACGTTACAAACAGTAAATTGGAAGAAAGATTAAAAAAAGAGTTGGAAGTTAATGTTGGGCTAAAAATTGATTTTAACGTGGCAAGCGGACAACATAAAGTTTACGGTAGGGGAGAATTACATATTGCTATTCTTTTAGAAAATATGAGAAGAGAAAATTTTGAAGTACAAGTTTCTCAGCCTAAAGTAATTATTAAAGAAGTTGATGGAAAAAAACAAGAACCATACGAAGAGGTGACTATAGATGTGCCAAAAAAAATGGCTGGTATCGTAATTGAAAAATTGTCCAGAAGGAAAGGAAAGATGCTTAATATGAAATCAGAACAAAACCATCAAAGATTGATTTTTGAAATTCCAACTCGTGGTATCTTGGGGTATAAGGGAAATTTTATTATTGATACAAAGGGTGAAGGTATTTTCACTAGTCGTGTTATTGGATTTAAAGATTATGCTGGTAATATAGATAGGAATGAACTCGGATCTATGGTATCTATGGAAAAAGGGAAAGCTTTAGCTTATGCCCTATGGAAACTAGGAGAAAGAGGTGAAATTTATATTCATCCAAACATAACTGTTTATAGTGGAATGGTTATAGGGAATGTATCAAAAGGGAATGACATGTGGGTAAACCCTACTAAGGGGAAAAATCTAACTAACATGAGATCCTCTGGGTCTGATGACGCTATTGTGCTGTCCCCACCATTAGAAATAACGCTAGAAAGGGGTTTAGAAATTATGAAAGAAGACGAATTTTTAGAAATCACTCCCAAAAACATTAGATTAAGAAAAAAATATTTAAGTAAAAATGAAAACGCAAAGAGAATAAAAGGGTTGATATAACATTGACAAAAAGGTCATTTTTGTTATATTAAAAGTAAGATTCTTTAAAATCCTTTAATGGAGGTGTAAAAATGAAGAAAATAATATTATGCTCAATGTTAACAGCTCTTTTTATGGGCATAACCTTTCTTCTCGGTCTTCCGGCAATACCTTTTTTGATAATTGTTATTCTTGGCAATATTATTATTGCCCGAAGCCTTATAATTTCAATTATCGTTAGTAGTGTTGCCATTGCTGTAATAGCGACAATGGGAGCTATTATTGGCAATTTCTCTATAGGCGTTGTGATAGCAGGAACTGCTATCATTATAGCTATAACTGCAATAGACGAATCATCGTTGGTTTTATTGCAGAATGAAAAGAAAAAAATTTATTTTTTCTTGACTTTGATGGCTATAATAATAATTATTGCCATCATTATAGGGGGTGAATAGATCTTCTCCCCCCTATTTTTTTATTATAAATTAAACTTAAGTATTAATATAGCTTTTATTGACAACAAAAGAAAAATTTGATATATTAAAAATAATAAAATAATTTTAAGAAAAGGAGGAACACAATGATTGTTTGGAGAAATCAAAGAAAAGCTTGGTTTTATTACTATAGAACTAGACTGAAAGTTAATAATTTTTTCCCAACAAAAAAAAGAATTTATTCTTTTTTTTTCCGCAGAAGGAAAAGATAAAAAGATCACAGGGGTATTTTATGCCCCTGCTTTTTTTGCCTTAGTTTATGTTATAATATATCTATATTAGATTCATTCAATTATTTAGAACGAAATAAGTATTTACTTTAAATTGTATTATAATATAGTACAAACTGCGATAAAAAAAGATTTTATGTATATGGATCCATTGAGGTTAAGCGATGAACAAATCATAGAGGTAGTTAGGGTTGAAAATAAAGGATTGTATAGCGAAATAATTAAACGTTATCAGAGTAAATTATCTCATTACTTACGCAAATTTATTTATAATCCAGACGAGCTTGAAGATGTACTTCAGACGGTTTTTATTAAAACTTATAAAAACCTTTTTAGCTTTAACATGAATAAGAAATTCTCGTCTTGGATTTACAAAATTGCTCATAATGAAGCCATAAATTATATCAGGAAAAACTCTGCAAGTCATCAAGTCTCTTTAGACAAAGTTGAATACCAGATAATTGATAAAAATATCGATTTGGGGAAAAATTTTGACCAAATTTTACTAAAAAAACAAATAGAAAATTCACTCAGCCAATTAAAGTTGAAATACAGAGAGCCTTTAATATTGTTCTTTTTTGAACAAAAATCTTATGAAGAAATAAGTGATATTTTGCGAATTCCCAAAAGTACAGTAGGGACTTTAATTTCTCGTGGCAAAAAAATGTTAAAAGAAAAAATAATTATAGATAAATTATATGAATCAGAATAACAACACAAAAGAGCTAGAAAAGAAAATTATGTCAGGAATTAAATCTGGCAAAATTAAATTACGTTCTAAATATATTTTTTGGGCAAAGAAATTAGGATTAAATAGCGTCCTTAGCTTAAGTATTATTTTAGCTATTCTCTTTTTTAATTTAGTCCTATTTTATATGAAATCTACAGATAATTTAGGTTATTTAAGTTTTGGGAAAAATGGTCTTTTAGCTTTTTTGGAATCTTTTCCTTATTCTTTGATAATAGTCTTTGCACTCTTTTTGTTGATTGCCGGTTATTTAATTACCAAAACAGATTGGTCATACAAGAAAGAATTTAAATATATAGCTTTAATTTTAGTAATAATTATTTTATTAGCGGGCAGTATATTAGCTTCCACAAATCTTTCAGAGAATATAGAAAGACAGGTTTTTCTTAACAAAGGAACAGGATTATTTTTTAAACCATTTTTTAAAAGGGGCTTGAATTTAAGGGGTAGTGGTTTAGTCGGCGAGATATATGAAATAGGCAAAAATTATTTAATTATTGATACCCCTAAAGGCAAACAATATCTTGACTTGAGTCAACTCAGACATAAACCACTTCCCTTTAAGCCCGAAGAGGGACAATTAATAATAGCAATTGGAGCGAGAAAGGATGATATTTTTACAGCTTATAAAATTCGTTTAACCAAGAAGAATGAATGTCCTATGATTAAAAGAGGCATCCATATTTTTAAAAATGAAATAAAAAGTCCTTATTAGTTGTATTACTAATAGGTAAAAAGAAAGGTCGGTTAAATGATATAAATTATAATAAAAACTTTATGAATAAGAAAATATTACTTTCAGTGCTAATTTTAGGATTTTTAATCACGGCAGGAACAAGTTCGGTGTTGGCTAGGGGATGGTTTGATGGCAAAAGAGAAATTGATCCAGAGAGAATGATAGATAAAAAAGAGAAAATGTTTCAGAATAAAGCAAATTTATTGGGAATTAGCATAGAACAAATGAAGGAATACTGGTCAGAGGGCAAGAATATAGGAGAGATTGCTACAGAAATGGACATTAATGAAGAAGAATTACGCGTAAAAATACAAGAATCACACAAAGAAAGAATGACAGAACATTTAAATTTCTTGGTTGAAAATGGTAAAATTACTCAAGAACAAGCAGATGCCAAATTTACTTATATTCAAGAAAGGATGGGTGATTGTGATTGTCATGTTGGTAAGTTTACAAAAGACCTAAAAGGTGATTTTGGTCATCGAAAATTTAATAAATTCAACAAATAGTTTAATTCTTGAAGAATAAAAAATATCTCCCTTTTTCAGGGAGATATTTTGTTTATATATCCTTTTGTTTTTCTAAAAAATAAAGCCGATTATGGCCCCCACGAAACAAATAAAACTAAAGATTAAAGCAAACTTAAAAAAATCTATTTTTTTCACCCAATTAATTAAAAAATGTAAAGTCAAAATTCCAATCAAGAAACTAAAAATTAAAGCTGGCCATGACTCAGAAATAAGGGTAGGTTGTTGTAAAAAAAGGTATAAGCTAGAAGCCAAGACCACGGGAATAGACATTAGGTATGAAATTTTTAATATTTCTTCAGGTTTTGTTTTATTTAAAGAAAGTCCGAAAATTGTAGATCCAGAACGAGATAATCCTGGTATAACAGCTAAACCTTGCAAAAATCCAACGATTAGTGCCAAATTAGATGACTTTATGTTAAACTTAGATTTCTTTTTATAGGCATATGCAGTTCCTAAAAGACCAAAGCCCATTAAAACAAGTAGTCCGTTGCCAAAAGCAAAGTTTTTTATCATCTTATAAAGAGGATAACTGATTATCAATGACACAATAGTAGAAATTATTAGAAAATGGAATAATCTCTTGTTTTTAAATTTTAGTATTTCTATCCAATCTTTTCTGAAATAAACTATAGCAGCCAATAATGTGCCAAGGTGCAGAAAAAGAGCAAAATCAATTGGACTAAAATCTTTAATTAAAAAGCTACTTAACAAAGAAGTTATTCCTTCGCTAGAGATGGGGAGCCACTCGAAAATTCCCTGAACAATTCCTAAAATAATATAGTTTATCATATTGGAATAATAGCAATAGGTTCAGAATTGTCAACTTTTCTTATCTTAAATAATCTGGTACAATTAAATTATGGAAATTGTGAAACCAAACACAAGGCCAGTACGTTTATTTTTCTTTTGGTCAGGCGTTATAGCTACCTTAGCTTATCGTATAATTATTGTTTTAAATTTTTATAGCCCTTTATGGGTAAAAATCTCTTGGTATATTGGAACCATTGGTTTTATTATCTATTTCTGGCATCGATATAACGTTCAAAAAAAGAGATCAGAATTAGTCTTAGATTACAAACTGATTGATGCTGTAGAAAAAAACCAATATGAGGGTCCAAGACAAAAGGAAGCCCTAAAATATATTGTTAAGACTAGTTTAACTTCAAGGTCAAGGTGGAATTCTGCTTTTATCTGTTTGCTTTCCATATTAGCCCTGATTGTTGGATTGGTTATGGATGTCATTCAAATATTAGATTAGATTGAAAGAATATTATGTACTATAAAGAAAATACAGAATTAATAAAAAAATATCTATAAATTAATATAAAATAAAAATATGCATAGAAAAAAATCTCGTAAAATTGCTAAAGTTCTCAAAGAAAGAGGGGTTAAGAAACTTTCTAAAAATCAGAAAAAAAAATTAAAAAACCTTTTTAAATAAAAGTAAGCATGGACGCAAAACTTTTATTGCAACTAAAAGAATGGAGAAAAAAAACAGCTCAAAAAGAAGGGGTTGAACTTTTCAGAGTTTTCCCTAACAAAACTATTGAGAGTATTGCTCAAATAAAACCACAGAGCAAAGAAGAGCTTATTGAGATTAAAGGAATTAAAGAAAAGAAATTTTGCAAATATGGGAAAGAGGTTCTAAATATGATTAAACGAAAAGAAACAGATATCGACGTTTTAAAGAATACACAAAAATCTTATACAGTCAGTAGCTATTTAGATCTATTAAATCATGATTTGCGAGAGGTAGAAGGACGAATCCATGGAGAAGTAATAGGGTTAGACATTAGAAATAATTATTTATTTTTTTCCTTAAAAGACAAAGAAGACGAGAGTACGCTAAGGTGTTTTATGTGGAGTAATAATTATGAATTATGTGGAGTTTCATTAATAGAGGGTTCTGAAGTTATAGTTAATGGGACTTCTGAAGTTTATAAACCAAATGGGCGTTTAAGTTTTAGGGCATCTACAATAGAATTAGTGGGCGAAGGGGAACTTAAAAAAGCTTATAATAGATTAAAGAAAAAATTAGAAAAAGAGAGATTATTTGCTATTGAGAGAAAAAAAAATCTACCAGAATTTGCCCAAAAAATAGGATTAATAACATCTTATAATGGAGCAGTTATTCATGATTTTTTAAACAATTTAGGGAAGTATGGATATAAAATCAAATTTAGAAATTCCACGGTAGAAGGACAAACAGCAGTTTTAGATTTAATATCAGCAATCGACTATTTCGCTCACCAAAAAATTAACGTGTTGGTTATTATCAGGGGAGGAGGGAGTTTAGAAAGCCTTCAAGCCTTTAATAATGAAGCTCTAGTTCGTAAAATTGCTAATTTTAATGTTCCTGTTATATGTGGAATCGGACATGATAAGGACATCCCCTTATCTTCTTTGGCATCTGATTTAATGGTTTCTACTCCAACAGCAGCTGCCATTATTATTAATAAATCATGGGACCAGGCAATAAATACTATCCAAAAACTAGAAAGAGATATTCTGAACAAATATCAAAATATATTAATAACTCAAAAGCATCGTTTAGAAATTACTAGTAATAATTTGATATCTAAATTTGATTTTATTTTCAAAAAATTTGACTTCATAAAATCTAGAATAAACGATACTTTTTTTTCTCTTAGACATGAATTAGAACAAATAAACAAAGAGATAAAGCGATTTTCAGCTATTCTTTCTAAAAGTTTAAATGGCTACTTTGAGTATACTGAAAATTATTTAGATAATGCTCAACAAAAAATAAAAATAAACAATCCCTTGCGCCAATTAGGTTTGGGATATAGTATAGTTAGTTTTCATGACAAAATTGTAAAAAGTGTAAAATCTTTAAAGATAGAGAATAAAATTGATATAAGGTTAAAGGATGGTAGCTTGAAAGCCAAAATAGATAAAATTATTAAAGAAGATGTTTAATTTTTATACGTAGAAAAGGATACAAAAATCGTTTTCTCACAAATTAAAAAAGTTATTAAACTAATAAATTTTATATTATATGGAAAATAATAAATTAAAAGAATCTTTCAAAAAGTTGGAAGCTATTGTTAGGTGGTTTGACGAACAAAAAGAAATAGATGTGGAGGCAGGTTTAGGAAAGGTCAAAGAGGGGAGTGCCCTTATTAAAGAGAGCAAAAAACGCCTTAGAGTTTTGGAGAATGAATTTGAAAATGTTAAAAAAGAAATTGCTAAAGAAATTTAAAATAATATGAAATATGATGTAGCCGTAATCGGTGGTGGGCCAGCAGGAATGATGGCGGCCGGTCGAGCGGGAAAAAATGGCGCAAAAGTTGTTCTAATAGAAAAAAATAGAAAATTAGGGCTAAAGCTTTTAATTACCGGCAAAGGGCGTTGTAATATTGCTCATAATGAAATAAATTTAAGAGAATTTATAAATAAATTTGGCTCAAACGGCAAATTTCTTTTTTCGCCTTTATCTAAATTTAGTATAGAAGATACTATTAGTTTTTTTGAAAAAAGAAGGGTTCATCTTAAGGTTGAAAGAGGTAACAGAATTTTTCCAGTAAGTGATAATTCCAGAGATGTAGTTAGGGCTCTTGTTGGTTATTTAATAAAGTCTAAAGTTAATATAAAAACAGGAGCTGACGTCAAGAAAATAAAGCCTTTATCTAAAAAAATTATCTTGAAAAACGGAGAAGAGATTTTAGCTGATAATTTTATAATTTGTACTGGCGGAAAATCTTATCCCATAACTGGTTCTACTGGTGATGGTTATCGTTGGTTAAAAAAATTAGGACATACTATAAATGAGTTACGACCAGCGTTGACTCCTTTAATTTTAAAAGAAACATTCATAAAAGAGCTAGAAGGTCTGAGTCTTAAAAATGTTAATATTAGCCTATATAAGAATAATAAAAAAATTGATTCTCGCTTTGGAGAAGCAATATTTACTTCTCAAGGAATAAGTGGTCCAATTATTCTAGATTTAAGTAAAAGGGTTGGACTAGAAATAGAGAAAAAAGGTAATTTGGTTTTAAGAATTGACTTCAAACCAGCGTTGGACTTTGCCAAACTTGACCAAAGGATTCAAAGAGATTTTAAAAAGACAAACAATAGAATTTTTAAAAATAGCTTAAACGATTTATTACCTCAAAAACTTATACCCATTATTTTAAAACTTTCAGGAATCGATTTAAGTAAAAAGGTTAATTTAGTTACCAGTCTAGAAAGAAAAAAAATATTACATTTGTTAAAAGAATTTGATTTACATATTAAAAGGTTAGATGATTATCACAAAGCTATTATCACCTCTGGTGGCGTTAGATTGAATGAAGTTAACCCTTTAACAATGAAATCAAAAATAATTCCTAATCTTTCTTTAGCTGGAGAGATTTTAGATTTAGATGGGCCAACGGGTGGATATAATTTACAGGTTTGTTGGACTACAGGTTGGGTAGCGGGGGATGAAGCTAGGGATGCAAAAGATGAGATACATAGGTTACACCTCTAAATTATCAAATTTCAAAAAATTTGGTAAAATTAGAAGCATATCTAACTAACCTAATATATCTCATCTATGTCTAATTGTAATATAA
>Ga0075122_10001420_pt1 | contig 17002 bp, 13 predicted proteins | sample AntAceMetag02UKB_FD_69790 | JGI IMG/M metagenome (GOLD analysis project Ga0075122, IMG submission 69790) | Saline lake microbial communities from Ace Lake, Antarctica - Antarctic Ace Lake Metagenome 02UKB | ecosystem: Environmental > Aquatic > Non-marine Saline and Alkaline > Saline | place... | reverse complement strand
AGTACGACAATTGAGAATTGAGATCCGAAATGAATCTCGAAATATGGAAAATAACTGGTTCGCTGTTTTTCTTAACATTCTTTTAAAACTGTTTGCAATTTCCTAACCGGACACTGCTGGTCCCTGTTACAGTAATCGGGGATGACGTATGGATCGGCTCCAGTGTTATAATTATGGCAGGTGTTCATATTGGTCAGGGTGCCATCATTGCGGCTGGCTCTGTCGTCACCAAGGATATCCCTGCATACAGCATAGCAGCTGGAGTCCCTGCAAAAACAATTAGCGCTCGTTTTAATAATCACGAGGACACGAGAAAACATGATGGTATGTTGGCAGAGCAGCCAAGCATGCGAGGCAGGAACTATGTCGATCTTGAAAAAAAAACCAGGTAAAAAGCTATATGCTATCGATTGAAAGTATTCAATGAGAATAAAAAATAGTTTAAACATCAGATATTTTTAATGGGAATAAATGAAAACAAATCAAAAAAAATATTTATTCAGAAAACAAAAAAGAAAATATTATAGTAGTTAATGTTCCTTCGTATCTGGTTGATATTATTATATCCATTTTTCAGGAATTAAAGAAATTCGAAAAGACAGAAGGGAAGAATTGGAAGCCAATTAAAAAAAGTTGGGAAGATATTCCGTTTTTTCGATCCGGTAAATCTGGTCATTGACAAAATGCATTGTCGAAAAGGTCAGTTGACAAGATATAGGAAAAGTGGTCGGAGACTATGACGGAATTGGGTTATACACGAGATAAGTAGTTCTATTAATGTGTCATATTTGTGAAATTTAGACTAACCTATATTATTTGCAAGTTACTTATTACTTAAAAAAATGAATATCTCTATTCGAAAATCGGTTTTAATTTCCATGATGTTTGCTCCAGTTCTCTTTTTGTTTAATAGCGTGATATTTTCTGATTTTGGTCCTATATTCGTATTGGGAATCTGTTTTACATTCTGTTTATCAACCAATAAAATTTTACTGACAAAAAACTTCATTCCATATTTCTTACTGTTTAGTTTTTTGATATTTTACTTGATTGTTAATGTAGAGCCAGTTCAGTTTGATAAACTAGAATTAGTGGTATTATCTTTAACTAGTAATATTATTTTTATAACGTCTGTTTGTTTTTTGGCTTTTTATATTGGCTGTTGTTATGGTTATACTAGTAAACATATCTTGGGTTTTTCTGAAGCCATAGCACTATTTTATCTCTTGATTTTTATTGGATTAGTATTTGCGAAATCTTTATTTGGGATTCATAGGTTCAGTGGATGGAGCGGTGCCATCGTACTAATCGTAGGGCCACTCGCCATTCTTGCATTGTCCAAAAATCCAAGACGAAAATTTCGTAAATTATTTTTCGCTCTAATTGTATTCTACCTGGCATATACAAGATCTAGAGCAGCATTGGGCGGTATGACTATCTTCATCATAACGTATTATACTTATCCATATCTTGTAAAAAATAGATTTATATACAATGCTGTTTTTCCTCTTTTTCTGATAATAATTATTGGTTTGACCATATCATACTTTTACTATTCGATTTCCCCATCTTTTACTCAAATTGAAACGATTGGTATTAAAGATTTCGATAATTCAATGTTGTCAGGCCGTATTGCAATCTGGGATTCCCTTATACGCAAGCTTGATGAAAACTCACTCGTTTGGGGAATTGGAAGTTTACAACAGAGTCAATTTTTCATTTCTACGTTCTCCTCTAAAATGCGGAACGCAAGTTCACACAATGCATACCTGGAGTTTATACTTAGGATTGGATTAGTAGGCTTGTTAATGGTACTTTCTATCCTATTTCAGGTTTGGAAGGGAATGTACGATTCCCGATGTTCTGAATATGCTAAGATTGGCGCGGCTTCCTTATTTGCCATTCTCTTCTATTGTTGCTTTGCTGAACTTATTTTTACTAAAATGTTGATAGGAAATATAATCTTATGGTTGTTTTGGGGTGTAATAATTGGATACTTGTATAGGAATAGGAATAGTCAAAATTTAGCTTTAATGAAGCAATTTCGACGATCTCAATAAAAGAATTCAAAGCAAGTGCAGGTGGTATTGAAATTTTGATATAGTTCTGGATGAATTTCCATTTTTTTACACATGTCTTATCGTGTTGCTTGGAAATATATGGCAATTAATCAGGAAGATTTTTTATTTAGGAAACAAAAAAGGAGATATTATAGTAAAAAAATACTATTTCTTCGTGTCATTTGGATGATTCTATTTCCGATATTCAGATATAGTCCACGGATATTTTTCGGTTGGAGAAACTTTCTTCTTCGTGCTTTAGGAGCCAATATTGGGAAAAAGGTTCAGATTTATCAGAATGCAACTATCTTTATGCCTTGGAATTTAGTTATAGGAGACTATTCTGTCATTGGGGAACATGCTGTTATTTACAATCTGGGCCAGATTACAATCGGGATGAACGCTACGATTTCCCAGAGAGCGCATTTGTGTGCTGGAACCCATGATTATACCAAACCGGATTTCCCATTACTGAAACCCACTATTCATATTCAAAATTATGCCTGGATTTGTACGGACGCCTTTATTGGACCTGCAGTAACAGTCGGTGAAGGGAGCGTTGTAGGAGCACGAGCCGTGGTTATCAAAGATGTACCTACACGGAATGTGGTCGCGGGAAATCCTGCAAAATTTATTAAATTCCGTAAAATGCAAAACGAGTAGTCAAGTAATGAAAAATAGGAGTTCGCAGCGTACTATTCGTTTTATTAATACATTTACACCGGTTGTGCCTTTGTATGAAACGATATTTCCGCTCTTGGAAGAATGTGGATGGCAGCCTCTGAGCTTAGAAAGTCGCGGAATATATCGAAGAAAATTTGAAACCAGATCAATAAACAATTCTCAAGAAACCGTATGGGTCCCTGCTTTTTTGAGATACAGTAAGCGTTGGTGCGCTCTGTTTTTTTTATTATTGGCTCCCTTTCACCTCCTTTTCAAACCGAAAACCGTCAATCTCTTTCTAACTCAACCACCGCTTTTCTTCATCCTAGGCGCCTGGATTTCACGGTTCACAAGAGTAAAATACGCTATTCATATTATGGATATGCATCCGGAGTTGCTCGTCCATTCTGGGATCCTAAATCCTAAAGGTATTCTGTTTCGCGTATTTTCCAGATTAGCGTTTAATGCGTTAAGGCATGCAGAACTTATTATAGTAATCGGACGATGTATGAAGCAAAGGTTAGTAAGAAAAGGATTACAGCCATCAAAAATTCGGACTATCCCAAATTGGGGGCCACATAACATCATTCCGATAGGGAAAAAGGAGAATCTTTTTCGCCAAAAATATCAATTAGAAAGAAAATTTATTATATTGTATTCCGGTAATATGGGAATACCTCATGAATTCGCCACAATTCTTGATGTTGCTCAGAAATGTGAGCATCAGAGCGATATCCTATTTCTTTTTATTGGACAGGGAGCAAAACGACAAGAAATCGAGCGAGCTATAGCATCTGGGGCAACCAATCTGCTTTTAATGGATTTTCAACCAAAATCCATGCTTCCCTACTCTCTCTCAGCGGCCGATGTACATTTTTTTTCTCTTCGCTCCGGATTCGAAGGATTAGTGGTTCCAAGCAAGTTTTACGGTATGTTGGCATCGGGTAAGCCCGTAATCTACGAAGGAGTCGCATCAGGCGAAGTTGCACAGGTTCTTAAAGAATCTGACACTGGAAAAGTGATTGAGCCCGATAATGTAGAACAGCTTTATGAAAATATTATATACTACTATAGGAATCAATCCGTTGCCGACCAAGACGGACAAAGAGGGTATCGAACCTATGTAGAAAAATTTAAAGAATCGACGGGCGCAAAGGCTTATGTTGATGCACTTTTAAGGGATACTCCTGGCCTAATAGAAGCACAAAAATAAGATATGATAAATTCGGCTGCAGGTATACTAATTGGGTCATCATTCATTTCAAAGATTTGAATCGGTATATTGTGGTTTGATCTGGTTATAATCAAATTAGGTTTCGTAAGGCTGGACGCCTTACCATAGTTCCATCATAGTAGTTTTCTAGTTATTTAATTCTTGTTTCAAAAATTCCCCGATAGATTAACAAGGTGTCTGCGGCAAAACAGGTTCGAGATGTGATGTTTTCAGAGTGGGTTGTGATTGATAAATCAACATTTATCTTTGGTGCATAGTATTATTAGGAATTATTAATGTACGAGTCAATTGTTATTATAGGAGCTCCACGATCAGGAACCAACATGCTGCGCGACATGTTAGCAGAACTTCCAGGGGTTGGGACTTGGCCTTGTGACGAGATTAACTATATTTGGAGGCATGGCAACCTACGGTATCCATCAGATGAGTTTACCTCAGAAATGGCCACAGAATGCGTAATGGGTTATGTTCGGAAGCAGTTTAATAAGCTTGCCAAAGGCAGGAACCTTGACACAGTGGTAGAGAAGACTTGTGCCAACTCACTGCGTGTAGGATTTGTTAACAAAATACTCCCTGATGCCAAATATATTTTTATTGTACGGGATGGTCTGGATGCCGTGGGGTCTGCACTTGAGCGCTGGACAGCCAGCTTAGATATTAAATATATTTTACAGAAGGCAAGGTATGTTCCTCCTACTGATCTGCCCTATTATGCATCTCGATATCTGTTCAATCGTTTGTACCGTCTTATATCTAAAGAGAATCGACTCGCATTGTGGGGACCTGCGATGGATGATATCGATACCCTGCTTGAGCGTTATACATTGACAGAGGTATGTGCCTTACAATGGATGGCATGTGTTGACCAATCTGAGCGTGATTTTTCTCAAATCTCCAATGAGAAGATCATTAGGGTCGAATATGAAGATTTAGTTAGAAATCCGATTTTCGAATTTGAGCGTTTGGCCGGATTTCTGAATAAAACAGTACCTGATGTTGTTAATGACTATTTGAAAAATAATGTAAGATCAAATAGTGTGGGAAAGGGGCGCAGGGCCCTTGGTGATCAACGAGTAGAAGAACTACGCCCGATTATTGCGAGTACAATGGATCGATATAAATATGAGTGATTTAACGCAAGGATTATCTTTGGGTGCTGTATGGCAAAAAAGGGCTTTTGACCTCTTTTTCTCTTTGATTGGTCTTATTACCATCTGGTGGCTCATCCTTATTGCTGCCTTTTTGGCCTGGCTGGACACAGGTGAAAATGGTTTCTTTACTCAGAATCGTGTTGGTCAGTTTGGTAAAATCTTTAAAGTGATCAAAATTCGAACGATGAAACCATCGGCTGGAATCAATACAACAGTGACCACTTCAAACGATTATCGGATCACCACATTTGGAAAGTTTTTCAGGATAACTAAGATCGATGAGTTGCCGCAGCTTATTAACGTCCTATTAGGGCAAATGAGTTTTGTGGGACCTCGGCCAGATGTTCCCGGATTTGCTGACTTATTAACAGGAGATGATAGATTAGTACTTTCTATTAAACCTGGGATCACAGGGCCAGCTACTTTATATTATAGAAATGAAGAAGAATTACTTGCCAAGCAATCAAATCCAGAAAAATATAATCGGCAGGTGATTTGGCCGAACAAAGTTGAACTTAATATGGAATATATTAAGAATTACCGATTCATTTATGATTTAAACATTATATTTAAAACAATTTTCCTGTGATTCAATAGAATTAGAAAGCATAAAATTTTGCAGACAAATTGAAAAAAATGTCTATAAGAAAATCAGATAATCAAATTAGTGTTCAGAATAACAAATTTCTTCAAACCATTATTAACAGCTGGCCTCATTTTGAAGAAGATGAAATGATTGCTGTTCAAAATGTCCTTCAGTCCGGGAAAGTTAACTACTGGACAGGGGAAGAGGGGAAAAATTTTGAAAATGAATTTGCCCAATTTTGTGATTGTAAATATGGAATTGCTTTGGCCAATGGTACAGTAGCGCTTGAATTGGCTCTTTATGCGTTGGACATTGGAGCAGGAGATGAAGTGATTGTTCCAAGCCGAACATTTATTGCTTCAGCAAGTGCTGTTGTGATGCGCGGAGCAATACCGGTTATGGCTGATGTGGATTTTGAGAGCCAGAATATCAATACGAATACGATCGAAAAGGTCCTAACGTCAAAAACCAAAGCTGTGATTGCTGTACACTTGGCTGGTTGGCCTTGTGACATGGATCCAATTTTGGAATTGACCAAAGAACGTGGCATCAAAGTAATCGAAGATTGTGCACAAGCTCATGGAGCAAGATATAAAGAAAAGCCTGTTGGTTCAATAGGAGATGTTGGTGCTTTTTCGTTTTGTCAGGATAAAATAATGACAACCGGAGGAGAAGGTGGGATGATTGTTACCAACAATGACGCCATTTACGAGAAGGCATGGGCATTTAAGGACCACGGAAAAAGTTATGATGCTGTGTTTAACCGTGAGCATCCTCCGGGATTTCGTTGGCTGCACGAATCGTTCGGTACTAACTGGCGCATGACGGAGATGCAGTCGGCGATCGGCAGAGTTACACTTAAAAAACTAGATGGGTGGGTTTCCAGACGCAGATACTTGGCAGTTCAACTAACAGAATGTTTTTCAAAATTTGAGTTTCTGCGTGTTGTTATGCCTTCTCAAGGCTATTATCACTCCTATTACAAATATTATGTTTTTATTAATAATGAGAAACTAGCTGAAAGTTGGGATAGGGACAGAATCCAGAATACGCTTGTTGATCAAGGAGTACCTTGTTTCAGTGGGAGTTGCAGCGAGATTTATCTCGAAAAAGCTTTTGAAAATTCGGATTATGGACCTGAAAATCGCCTTCCTGTCGCGAAAAAGCTGGGAGAAACTTCATTAATGTTTTTAGTCCATCCTACAATTACAGAGTCCGAAATTAATAGAATCTGTCAGGTTACTAAGAACGTCTTTCAAGGTGTCCAAACCTGAGATGTTAAAATCAGATTCGAAACTATACAACAACCAGACTACTTCATTGTAAACAAACAGGTTACTTCCAGAGTCACCATCACCATTCCATAGATTAACCCGGATGAGTATTATTAACAATTTTATTAGTCGGTTTTACTTAAAGCTTGATCGTAAGGCAAAACGGTGGGTATTTCGGATCATTGATATTTTTGTTTTTTCTCTTTCGATATGGATCGCTTTTATTTTGCGGTTTGATTTCTTTGAGACGTTAAACCGTTTGCCACAGTATAAGGAACAGCTGTACTTGATAATTCCAATAAAACTCGTCTTTTTCTGGATTGTGGGTGTTTATAGACCTGTTTTACGTTATACAGGACTTGAGTTTTTAGGTACTGCTTTCGTTGCATCTATTGGTGGTGTTGGATTAGTCGCTCTCATAGGTTTTTTATTGTTATTTCCCCCCTTACCTCGTTCTATTTTAATCCTGGATGCCATACTGACATTGACATTAATGGTTAGTATACGTCTGATTATTCGCTGGATGCTTTATCGATCGGTTGTTCAGGCAAGAAGTGATTCGGAACAGGAACGTGTAATTATATACGGGGCCGGAGAGGCAGGGAGTCAGTTGGTTCAAGCGATCTCTGGGGCAAATACCTATAAGATAATCGGATTTGTTGATGATAATTCGCAGTTGCATAATCAAAGCATTCACGGTGTTAAGGTTCATTCACCAAGGAAACTTTCTGAATTAATAAAGAAACACAATGTTGATAGTATATTGTTGGCAATAATATCTGCTGGAAAACAAAGAAATAGAGAGGTTGTGGAGAGTATTCAGCATTTGGGTGTGCAAATAAAAACAATTCCCGGGATTGGAGAAATCATTTCAGGCAGAGTATCGATTAATGAGATTAGAAAAATTGATATCATTGACTTGTTGGGACGCGAAGAGATCAAACCGGAGCCGATGTTGCTGCAAAAAAACATAAAAGGGAAAGTCGTCTTGGTGACTGGTGCTGGCGGATCTATTGGCTCGGAACTCTGTCGCCAGATTATTCAACAGAAGCCGAGGAAGCTAATCCTGTTTGAATTGAATGAATTTGCTCTATATAAAATTGATATTGAATTAACCGATAGATATCCCGGTAATGATATTATCCCTTGTCTCGGTTCAATTTTGAATCAGGTATATTTTGAAAAAGTCCTTTTAAAATACGAGATAGAGACGATTTATCATGCAGCTGCATACAAACATGTCCCCTTGATTGAACGAAATATATCAGAGGGGGTACTAAATAATGTAAAAGGCACCCTGTCCTGTGTTCAAGCAGCAACAAAATGTAACGTGGATACCTTCGTTCTCATTTCAACGGATAAAGCAGTACGTCCCACAAACGTGATGGGAACTACCAAAAGAATTGCTGAGATGATATTGCAGGCATTCTCAAATAGGGATGGTACAAAAACACAGTTTTCCATGGTGCGCTTCGGGAATGTGTTGGATAGTGCCGGGTCAGTTGTGCCCCGTTTTCGAACTCAGTTGACTGATGGAAAAAACCTGACAATTACCCATAAAGAAATAAAGAGATATTTTATGTCGATCCCAGAAGCATCTCGTCTCGTAATACAAGCGGGAGCATTGGGGAAAGGAGGGGATGTTTTTTTATTAAACATGGGCGAATCCGTCAAGATCTATGATTTGGCACTGCAAATGATTGAGCTCAGTGGATTGACACTGGGCAAAGATATCGATATTAAGATCACGGGTTTGCGTCCGGGTGAAAAATTGTATGAGGAACTGCTAATCAATGAAAAAAACAGCACTCCGACTATCCATCCCAAGATTTTTTGTGCAACTGAGCAATATCTATCATGGGAGGAGCTTTCAATTCATCTGGAGGTGTTATTTGAAAAAGCCCAAAATGGAAATGAAGATGAGATTCTGAAAGAGCTGAAAAGCATTGTTCCGGAATTCAGTCATAATCAGCATGCAAATTAATTTAATTGTTTGGATATGAGTTTAAGAAGCGATTTCACTAAAAATTTTAATTCTCTTATTAAGAAAAAGTTTAACCTGATATTTTTTTTTGTCATAGTGCTTATTGTATATCTAGGTTTATCAAAATTTTCTTTTTCCTCCGCTTATCTAAATATCTCCATTAGTTCTTCAGCAAAAATAAACTCGCTTCAGATATTTTATGATCTTGGGCAAGGGTTCAACCAGATTGACTCCATAAAACAAAATTATCGCTGCAGTGAGGGGAAATACTGTAACTACAAAATCCCTCTTTCCAAAAACATTAAAAAATTTAGAATCGATCCTGGTTCAAGAAAAGTGAAATATTCAATTCGTCACGTTTATCTGTCGTTTAAGGATAAACAACCACTAATTATTGATCTTTTTAGCAAGAAAAATGGGATCATATTCCACCATATTTCACCCAGGATTAAGAAAAATAGCGATTATAATTTTGTCTCCCGCAGCAGAGATCCATATATAATAGTTAATAATACTGAATTAATACGTGAATATTTAAGTGAAGATTTAATCGAAGATAATAGCGAGCTGACAAAATTAGTATTGTCGATTTTAGTTGCGTTGTTCATTTGGTTATTTGGCAGCAGGTATTTGACTGGAGTTCCATCCAAACTTAAAGGAAGTCTTTCAAATAAAGATACGGGAAGCCTTCTTATTGCAGGTATGGTCATCATAATCTTTACTTTGTATGCCTTTTTTATTTCCAGAAACTCAGATGAACTGGGAAATCAACTACTTTTATTTTTTGCTATCTTTGCCTTGATAGTTCTGTTTAGAGTAAGAAGCATATTTTTATCAAATCCAAATAACATACTTTTTTTGATTGGGTTTGTTTCTTTATCCTACTTTCCTTTTTTATTGAGGTCACAACCGATCGCAAATAGCGAATGGTTATTTGCTTCAGTTGCAAAACTACTTCTTAGCCTTTTGGTGTTAAATGTCGTTTTTTCTATTCCCCCGACAAAGCGAATATACTTACAAAGGGTTATTGCTTTTTCATTTTATCTGCTTGCATTCTGCATCATTGGGGAAAATCTATTTCAGATTAAACACGCTATTTCAAAGTTAGGGTTGATTCCGGTTGTTAGTTTTACATGGAACCAAAAAAACTATGAATTCCTTTTGCTTTTTTTGTACTGGGGAGCCATTGGTTGTGTTAGAAAGGTTAATGTTTTTTCAGGATTATATTTTGTGATCACTTTTTTAACGGCTTACTATTGTATTTCAAATGGGTATTCACAATCTGTCAGGCTGGCATTTTTCACTGGAACCCTCATATTTATAGTATTACAGTTCAAAAGTGTTTATCTAAGATTTTTTATCTATGGGTCAATCGTAATCTTAAATATTAGCTGGCCTCTTATTTTAAAGGTTGTATTGAAAACCGCCCTGATTCCGAACATTTTCGGAACCTTCGGGCTTAAACATACATCTAGGATTCAGTTATTTGAGAATGTATTTAAGCTAATCAATGAGAACATATTTGGATATGGCTTTGGTAGTACACTACAACTACCTTTTCCCGGTGGACATCCACATAATCTTTTTTCCATGTTCTGGTTGGAATTGGGGATCATTGGTGCTTTTTTTCTGAGCGCTCTTCTGTTTTATGTATTCACTAATATGCTTAAGAGTTCTTATAAAGAAAGCTTCGAGCCTGCTTTAGTAGCCCTGATTGTGTCAGGTTTCATTCTATTTTTAATCAGCTTTTCAATATGGCAAACGGATGTTGTACTAATGCATTGTATGTTCTGGTTTATTGTAAATACGTTTTTAAGCACTGATCCAAACGAAGAACGTTTTATATGGAAAGAACTGTCATGGATAAAAGCAATATCTACTTATTTAGCAGGCGTAAAAAAGGACTTCTTTGATAGAATTGAAAAATCCAATCGAAACGTCTGAGAATGATTAAACAAAATTGAATACGACTCTGTTAAGATTTCTTAAAATCATAGCCTTACGGATAACCTTACGGTTCACTGTTATATGACGCTGATATCAATCATTCTTGTACATTATAGCGATATACAAATGACATGGGAGTGTGTGGAATCTCTTTTATCTTCCGATTACGAAGGTTTTAACATCTTAATTGTTGATAATAGTAGGGATGTTCTTGATTCCAATTATTTTTTTAAAATTTGTAGATCTCATGGTTTTCAGACAGAAGCATTGGAAAATATCAGTAAAGTTTTGGACTTTAAGAAAAATATTTACTGGTATTCATCCAATGAAAATCTTGGGTATGCAGGTGGGATGAATTTAGGAGCAAGAATTATTCAAAAAAGTAAACCTGATTTTTTGATGCTTCTTAACAATGATACCTTGGTTTCCGAGTGGTTTTTGGGTGATCTTATGACAGGTATTGAAACTGTTGCAAGTAGCCAGGATTTTGGTTTTTCCGGATGTTTGATACGGAATTGGTCCGATAAAGAAATCTGGTATGCCGGTGGTGAGATTAATCTAGAGCGGTGCATGGGAGAACACTATACTGATCTGCCTTTCCACGGTTGTACGGTCGAAACAGGCTTTATAACCGGTTGTTGTATGATTTGTCGCCCGGATGTGTACAAGGAATTGCAAGGAATGGATGAGAGTTTTTTTTTGTATATGGAGGATGTGGATCTATGTTACCGAGCCAAACAAAAGGGATACAAATTGTATTTTGTTCCGCAAGTGGAATTGTACCACCGGGTTGGCTCATCTACCGGGGGGGATGAAAAGTCATTATCCGTTTACTATTCAGCTCGAAACAGAATTTTACTGATGCGGAAGCATTTTAGCGGCGTATGTTTGTACAGGTTTTTTCTCTTTTTCTTTCTCAGCCGTCTGGTAAAGACAATAAAATGGTTGATTCTGGGAAAACCTTGGCTAGTAGCTTCTCTCTGGAAAGGAATGAGCGAAGGTTACAGAAAGAAGGTTTAAGGTGAAACCTCAAAACAGATGTGTCGCAGTGATCATGCCAACCTATAACGGGGAGTTATATCTTCAGGAACAAGTCAGCTCGATCCTGAATCAGTCATTCAGAGATTTCTCTCTTCACATCATTGATGATCATTCAACTGACCAAACTGTACAACTTATTTCCTCCCTGGCTCAAAAAGACAAACGGATTCTTTTTCGTCAAAATCCTAACCGAAAAGGCGTTGTTAGAAGTATCAATGATGCTTTAAGCAGCATTGATTCAGACATTTATTTTCTAGCAGATCAAGACGATATCTGGTTGACGGAAAAAATGCAAAAGCAGCTGGAGGCTCTACAGCCTGATGATGTAGTGATGAGCTTTTCCGATCTATCACTCGTGGATGAAAATGGCAGCCCCATGGGGACAGATTTCTGGAGCAACCAGGAAATAAATGAACTGGAAGCCAGCCGGCCAGAGATCATTGCGATTAAAACAATGGTCACCGGTTGCACCATGGCATTTAAAAAAAGACTGTTGGATATCGCTCTGCCGATCCCGGATCAGGCAACCATGCATGACCATTGGCTCTCATTTTTTGCCGCTAAAACGGGGAGAGTCGCTCCGGTATCTGAAGCGCTGGTCTTATACAGACAACATACCAATAATATGATTGGCGCCTCAATTACACCAAAACAAAGACGACACCGAAGATACGAGGGTTGCGTCACCTATCAGGACTTCAAGACGCGGAAGTATCAGTCCTATCAGAATCTGCTTGTTTCAATCCAGGCATTTGAACAGAGACTGACGGATCATAAAATGGATCATCCGCTGTTGAAAGAATTTATCGTTTTTTATGAAAAATTGATGACCAGTCATTGGATGAGTGCCTTTAGTATTGCTTTAAAAATCAAGCATATTCCGGGTTCAAATAGTCTGATGAGGACACTCATCCTAACGATTTTCTTCCCCGTACTCTTTTTATTTCTCAAATTTTTCCAAAATGCAGGTGATCAATCTGAAAAATTAGGAAATGACCCTCTAAATTCATGATGAGAACACTGATTTCATTCTTAAAAGTCATACATCGCTATCGCTATACCATCTGGATCATGGCCGTGCAAGAGATCCGCGCCAAGTACGCCGGATCGGTGTTGGGTGGGGTCTGGAATATCATTCATCCCATGGTTCTGGTTTTTATCTACTGGGTGGTTTTTTCAGTGGGATTTAAGGTGCCCCCACCCAATAATATTCCGTTTCTCTCCTGGTTTTTTTGTGCCTTTGTGGCCTGGCAAAGCTTTTCGGAGTCGCTGTTGTCCGGTAGTAGCGCTCTTTTGAGGAATCGAAACCTGATTAAAAAAACGGTTTTCCCCTCTCAGATTCTCCCGCTGATCTCAATCCTGTCAAACCTGATTAACAGCTTAATTTTAATTGTTTTACTGCTGATTGTGATGTGGATCCAGGGGATTCAACTGTCTCTGTTTGCATTTCAAGCGCTTTATTATCTATTTGCGATTTCATTGTTATCTTTGGGGGCAGGCTGGTTTTTTGCGGCAGCATCCGTTCTGATAAGAGATATGAGCCAGATATTGGCCGTAATTATACAAACTCTTTTCTGGGCAACACCTATTTTTTATAACCTCGATATGTTTCCGAGGAAACTACATATTTTTTGGAAACTCAATCCCGTCTATTATTTAACAGAGGGCTTTCGAAATTCTTTTCTTTATCATCAACCCTTTTGGAACTTCCCAGAGCATACATTATACTTCTGGGGTTTCACTTTATGTACGGTACTTGTGGGCGGATGGTTTTTTCAAAGAGTGAAACAAGATTTGGTAGATAATTTATAATGAATGTGGTTACCGTTTCACAGTTATCAAAATGCTTTAAATTGTATTCCGGCCCCAGGGAAAGGGTTAAGGAGTGGATTCATCCATTCAGGAAGAGATATCACACTGCATTCTGGGCCTTAAGCGAGATCACGTTTTCTATCAAGCAGGGAGAAACTTTAGGAATCATAGGACAGAACGGATCGGGGAAATCCACGCTGCTGCAGATTATTACCGCAGTAATGTCCCCAACATCCGGTTTTATTGATGTTAAAGGTAAGATATCCGCACTGCTGGAGTTGGGGACCGGTTTTGATGCGGAACTGACAGGTAGAGAAAACCTTTACCTGAGTGGTAGCCTGATGGGATTGTCCAAAAAAGAGATCCAGCAGAGAATCCCTATGATTGAGGAGTTTGCTGCCATTGGAGAGTTTATCGATCAACCCGTTAAGCTATATTCTTCGGGTATGTTCGTTAGACTTGCTTTTTCAGCAGCGATCCATGTTGATCCGGATATATTAATTGTGGATGAGGCACTGGCAGTCGGTGACATTAAGTTTCAGAATAAATGCTATCGAAAATTTCAAGAATTTAAAGAGTTGGGAAAAACCATTCTTTTTGTTACCCATAGCACTGATTTAGTGGCGAGGCATTGCGATCGTGCTATTCTGCTACATCAAGGGGAGCTGATCATGGATGGTGAGCCCAATAATGTAATCAATCGGTATCATGAATTGCTGCTGGGGACCTATTCCTCTGGAGAAAATGACATTAAACCGCCTATTTCCGAGGAATTACGGCCATCTACAATCAGCTATGAAGATATCGAGGAAACAGACCCTGCAGCGAGATCTTTTCTCATAAACACGTCGCAGATGGATCGGTGTTCCCAAAATCCCACATATAATCCTAATGAACATCGCTATGGGAACCATAAAGGGAAAGTCATTGACTATCTGATTGTGTCCAATGAATTGATCAATCCTCCGCGAATAGAAGCACATCAATTTATTAAGGTTTTTGTAAAATATCAATTTGTTGATGAGGTAAGACGACCCATTTATGGTTTTACGTTGAAAACCCTCGACGGGGTTGAAGTGTTCGGTAGCAATTCCCTCTACGAAAAAACAGCGGTCAAGTCTCGAAAAATGGGGGAGTTTGCTGCAGTCTCATTTTCACTTCCCCTGAATCTGATCTCCGGAGAGTACTTTATTAGTATTGGTTTGGCTGAATTTATTGATGGAGAAATTTCTGCCCTGGATCGTCGCTATGACATGATCCATCTGGTGGTCTACAACCCAACATCCAGGTCCGGGGTAGTCGACCTGAGAATGCAGTTGGCAGAGCTCATTTAGCTGAATCCCGTTTTCATCACAAGAAGACACTAACAGTCGTGAATTAATATGACGCTTCCAAAATATCAAAAAGATCTTGAAGGAATTTATGTGCCAGCTTCAAACACACCTGCCGATTTTTCTTATTCAGATGGTGATGAAATTGAGAAACGGATTTTCTCACAAATACAAGCTGCTGAAGATATTAGTCTGGCATCTGATGAGCTGCAAAATCTGATTCAGGATTGGCCAAGTGAATATCATTTCTCCTCAATAAGATCTAATCTACTTTCATATCTGCATCTAAAACAGTTTCCACGGATTTTAGAGATTGGTTCCGGGTGTGGGGCCATCACACGACTTTTAGGTGAAAAAGGGAAAGAAGTTGTCGCATTGGAGGGGAGCTATCGCAGGGCGCAGATAACCCGTACCAGATGTCGCGATTTGGACAATGTGCAGGTCTATTGTGATTCATTTGAGAAATTTGAGACGACCGCTCAATATAGTCTGGTAACTATGATTGGTGTTCTGGAATACAGTCCGGCTTTTTTTTCAGATGTCAATCCTATTCAAGCGGCACTATCAAAAGCTTACAACTTACTTGAAGAAAACGGTGTCTTGGTTGTGGCTATAGAAAATCAATTGGGTCTAAAATACTTCAATGCATGTAGTGAGGATCACACAAGTGAGATTTTTGGGGGGATTAATGACGCCTATCAGGCTGGAGGAGCAATCACGTTTGGTCGCAAAGAGCTCACAGGAATACTAAAAAATACGGGCTTTGCTCATCTGGAATTTATTTATCCGTTTCCCGACTATAAGTTACCAAGGTTACTAATCCGTGACGAGGCGTTACATTGCCATGATTTGAATTTAGGAAAACTGATTGGTCAGTTTTTATCAAGAGACTACTCTGACCATCAGCAACGCTTATTTTTAGAAAATAGAATTTGGTCCATTGTCGAAAGAAATGAATTGATACCAGATTTAGCGAATTCGTTTCTTGTTTTTGCCTGCAAAGGAGATCAGGCGCTGAAGAATATCACTGATCCATGGATCATGAAGTCTTTCAGCAGTACTAGAAAAAAGAAATATCTGACAGAAAATACATTTGCTTTTAAAAACACATCTCTGATAGTTGAAAAAGATTCTGCCTATCCAGATCAGGCACCTGACGGAAAAATATCAGGTACAGATGTTCTTATCCATCACACGGGTCCGGCCGCTTTCATTTATGGCATTCCATATGGGCAGACCATGCCACATGGATTATTCCACGGAGATTCCTTTGCGCAATACCTGGAATACCTTCTGCCATGGATTCAATATCTGATGGATCAGCAGTTGGATCCCAGTCAAACGGGTAGTAAGGAATTTTCTTTACTACCGGGTGATTTTCTGGATTGTCGACCGGATAATCTTATTATTACTCAGGGTGGAAAGCTTGAATATTTTGATAGAGAGTGGGAATACAAAGAACCGATTTCTTCAGGCTTCATAATATTCAGAGGAATTTTGCACGATCTCTTGAAAAATATCTACTGGTACCGAAAAGCGGATCTATTCGGCAAAAAATCTTTATGGGAATGGTTGGAAAATTTGTTTGAACAATTGGATCTGTCAGAAATTATTGCCCAATTTGATCAGTATCTTGAAAATGAAGTTGAATTCCAAAGTGAAGTGACGCTCGATAGTCAGGATCGTCTTCAACAGGCGTTGAACGGGTTCCTCTCAAATCGAGCAGAACGAATCTCATCGGTTGATGAACTGCTCAACAGTGACAGTTTACTCAAAAATTCTGCTGTCCAAAGAGAATCGTTGGAAGAACATAATAAAGCGTTGGAAGACCATAATCAAGCGTTGGAAGAAAATAATAAAGTGTTGGAAGAACATAATAAAGCGTGGGGAGAACATAGTAAAGCGTTGGAAGAGCATAA